>Ga0326735_1000001_pt1 | contig 60795 bp, 55 predicted proteins | sample 37_GP2_1092_FD_207945 | JGI IMG/M metagenome (GOLD analysis project Ga0326735, IMG submission 207945) | Glacier ice microbial communities from Ngari, Tibet, China - 37_GP2_109.2 | ecosystem: Environmental > Aquatic > Freshwater > Ice > Glacier | place: China: Ngari, Tibet | collected 2018-07-31
GTAGTGGGGAATATCAAGGCAATCGCTGCAGCACCTTTTTTTGAATTAAAAACAACACAAACGGGGACACCCAGTTGGAAACTATATAACTCTTATAGCACAGTAGGAGACTTTACAATTAGTGGTGCAGTTGCAAATGCATTTAAAATACTACCAAATGGTAATACTTTAATAGGAACAATTACAGATTATGGAAGCAAGTTAGTAGTAGGAGGAAGTGCTCGGATTAATGGGGGGATTGTAGTAGAGGGAGCAACAGCTACATATTCTACAATGACTGTTGCTAGTGGCCTTGCTGTAGGAAATTTGATGAGTCCTTATGGAAATTTATTGGGTAATAACCAGTATATTATTCTTGGGGATGGTGCCACAGGTTTTAAACGCACGGGAGCAGGTACATTACAAACTTATGTCAATGATATATTAGTTAGGACTGATGCCAATACAGGTTCTGTTTCAGCCTTACCTATTACCGCATCAAGCTTTATAAAATCGGGGGGCTTAGCTACACAATTTCTAAAAGCAGATGGTAGTGCTGATAGTAACTCTTATATTTCTTCTGCATCTCCAACATTCTCAGGAATACCCACTGCTCCAACAGCTGACCTTGGGACCAATACAACTCAATTGGCGACTACTGCTTTTGTTACCGCAGCAGATACTGGTAATGTAAAAATTAGTACCGCACAAGAAATTACGGGACATAAAACTTTCCATGGAATATCTAATCAAAGTACTTACTCTTTTAATCTGGATAATTTAGGTAAATTTAAAACGGCGGGATTTAGTGGAGTATTAGGTTTAGATTCTACTACTGGAACCATAAGTATAAATACAAGTACTGTTTCTGGATTACCAGGTGAAACTCCATTTTATTACACTTCCCCCATACGAATAAAAAATAATGGTGTAGCATTCTCAGATATACCCACAGCTCCAACAGCATCTTTAGGAACTAATAATACACAACTAGCAACAACTGCTTTTGTGATAAATAATGCTTCTGCTAGACCTTATAAAGTTTATACTGCTATGATTAGTCATTCTGGTATAGCAGGAGAAATACCTACAGCTATCGTGCTTGAAAATACATTAGGAGGTACCGTTGTATGGAGTTATTTTGGAATAGGACAATATATAGGAACACTTGCAGGGGTTTTCACAGGAGGAAAAACAATTGTTATTGTAAATAGACCAAATCCTCCAACTTTAACCTTTGATGTTAATGTTGCAGGAAATGTTGTAAATGGAACAAATGGTATTGCATACACAACATTTAACAATACAGGATATATAGATGGTGCAAGTAATATAATAGTAGAAGCAAGAGTATATAATTAATTTAAATAAACAACAATGAAAATTAGAAGTACAAAAACACTGCCCTATGACGCAGACAGGTTGGGAGTTAAAATGGGAATAATTGAAATTGACCTCAGTATTACCAATAAAGACGATATACGAAAAACATATACATTAAAAGCAGTTGACCATGTTATCTTACCAGATACAAACACGACTGTTTTTAATAAGTCTGGAATGTATGGAATATCAAATAAAATATATATTGCTGAAAAAATATATATAAAATCATATGACGAATATGATGCTCAAAAAGAGTATTTAAAAACTTTGGATGCGAGTGGGCTTACAGGTTCAGAATTAGATGATAAATTATTACAAGATGCATTATTGTATTCAGCAATGACAGACACGATTTATGAATCTACATATACAGATTGGGAAATCTACAATGAACCAATCATCATCTTAACAACACCTATATTAGATGCGACTGATGGCAAAATGATATCTGGAGGTGCTGATGAAAATATGCATATAACATTAACTATTATAGAAGGTATTACTGAGCATAAAATAAACACGATGACTAATTTATCAGGACAGTTTGTTTATATACCTTATCCTCTATTAAATGATGGAGTTAAAATAACAGCTATTTCTACAAATATGATGGGAACAACTTCTGCAGTGTCTAATGAAGTAATTGTAGTTGTACCTGTAGAACCTACAGCAACTACTGTAAAAACTGAACCTACACCAACAGTATAATGGGATTTATTCTTTATTTACTATCATGGATAATAGAGCCTTTTGTAGTAATAATTAATTTTTTTACAGTTCTGGTGTTAAATGTCAGGGTAAAAGGGTTCTTTAAAGTAACTGATGAGTTTTTTAAATCGGGAGCAAAAGACAGAGACCGTTTTGGAAATCACAATTACAGAACCATGTTGAATTTCTATATGATTAAAAATACAGGATACCAATTTGGAAACTATAAAGAGACCATATCTAGCGTTTTGGGTAAGAATCAAAGGGACAAAACCCTTACTTGGACAGGCTGGTTTTTTGTATACCTGTTATGGGCCGTGGATTACCCGATGTGGCCTTACGGGGGCCACTGTATAAGTTCTATAAATAATAACATAAAAAAAACTAAATAAAAAAAAGAAATGAGCTGTAATGATAAAATAAGACAAAAATGTAGCCCAAAGCACTTTGCCGTGTGCACGGAATACCAAGGAACCATCCCAACATTCTCTTCGCTGACCAAAGGTTGTTTAGACATGGAGGAAGTGGCGGAGGATGTTTACAATATTCTAGGGGAGATAAAAAGCACCTTAGACTTGACCGATTTAGCCGAAGGATGCGTCACTTTTTCTGGCCCAAAAATCTTGCAATCGGTATTAGAACACCTTCACACCAAACTATGTGCACTGGAAGTTACAGTGAAAGCTCAAGCTATCACCATATCTACCCAAACCGCCCAGATAACAAACCTTCAAACTAAAACCTGCCCATAATACCTACAAAGGAGCTAAAGAGAAACACAGACAATCAAAACTCGGAGATAAGAATCCGCAGTCAGTAGACGAACAAATAAGTAACACTACTGACTTAATATTTACACCCTAACAAAAAACAATGGAAAATTGCAACAACGGAATAAACATTCCACAAACTACGGTAGAGCCTTGCGGAGGTACACACACCTCTACGGACTGTATTAAAACCCCAAACAGCATTACCTATCTGGACCTTCCAGCAGGAGCCTCCCAGGGTCAAATAAACGCAGCTGTGGTAACGGCACTTACTTTCAAAGACGAACAAATAGCGGAGAGACCTGTTCCAGACGGAACGGAAACAAAAATAATATCAGGAACAAACACCACGATAACAGGAAGTGGCACAACAGCCACACCTTATATAGTAACTGCAGGACAGGCACTACAAAGTGTGCTTAACAAAGGCACATATGCAGAAGTTGATAATGGAGCTGCTTCTGCAACTTTATTAGGAGGGAGTGAATATAGAAACACTTCTTTTAAGGTTAAAGGTGTTCCTCCAACATATGGAGATTTTTTTACAGGGGGATACTTAAGCATAGATGATTCTGGGGTTTATATCAATAGTGGTGAAAATTTAAGAGGTACAGGATTAAGTATGGGGCGTGGAAATTTTATGTTAACAAAGTGGGCAGGAAGTGTTTGGACTCAAATATCAATAAACGAACCAACCATAGATACAATAATTAAATTTCCAGCTAAAGCAATTGCAGGAACGTACACCTTGGCCACCATAGATGACATAGCAAGAATGGGGAACCTGCCGATATTTGAAAATAACACAGCTGCGATAGCAGGAGCCCTTGCCGCCAATTACATTTATAGAACATCAACAGGAGAATTAAGAATAGTAGTTTAAAAAAAAAGATATGATAACAAATAAATGTGGATGCTCGGCCGACAGCCCATGCCCACCTACCTTAGACTGCGCTTGCAAAGTCTCACTTTCAACCGACTGTATAACACTGTCCGAAGACCTGACTTGTTCTAACATATTAAAGGGCCAGACCGAGACTGAAGTCTTGAAACAACTGGACGCTTATATTTGCGAAAGATTTAATTCAGTAACTAATTTCCTACAGATAATCAATGTGGGAGCAGGTTCAAAAATATACAAAGGAGCCACCCCTCTTGGAAAAAAACAATTAAGGAGCCTTTTGGGCAGTGGACTTGTAACCCTGACGGAAAACTTGGAAGATATTACCCTCACGATTAACGAGGTCCTCTTAAAGACTTTTGTGCAGACAAACCAAAAAACTTATTCCGCAGCCAACATTGGCCAAGGTATTGGTATTTACAAGGACCGTGTCATCTTGGGAGACAACGCCCAATTAAACTTTAAAAAGATACGCTCTTCAAACGCCACTGTAGTTATTACAGAAGGAGTGGACGACATCGACTTCACGGTTGTTCCTAAAGCCTTGCCAGACGGCTCAGAGACCAAAATAACTCAAGGCTCAAACGTGACCATTACAGGGGCAGGTACAACAGCCAGCCCTTACGTGGTCAACTCAAGTTACGTAGACACAGTTACCACGGTGGACGGAAGCGAGACTAAAGTGACCTCAGGAACAAACACCACGATAACAGGAAGTGGCACAACAGCCACACCTTATATAGTCAACAGTATGTATGCCCCCTTTGAAGCCATCAACGAAGCCAACGGCATTGGATACATACTTCGAGGAAGAAACCCCTTATTTTACGGCCCAATCGGGTATTTAGCCTTAGACATGAGTTATTCAGACGCACCTTCCGTGCTTTATGGGGCAACTGGGATAGGGGCAGTTGCATTCGGAGACTATATAAAATCTTCTGGGTATGGCTCCATTTCCTTCGGGAATATTGTGGACAATTCGGCAGTGGGAGGATTTGTCAGCGCATACAACTCAAAAAACAGTGGCTACCTAAACAGTGTTTTTGGAGTAGGCCATGATGTCACTTCCATTGCAACAACAGTGCTAGGACAAGCATCCACGGTAATTAACGAGCAGATTCTTGATATGAACGCTTCTCCGTTAAAACCATTATTGGTGGTAGGGAACGGGGTAATAACAAACAACAACAGCAGCTACCCAGTTGTTTCAAGAAGCAACGCTTTTTGGGTAGACTACACGGGAAGAGTGATAGCCCCAAGTTTGACAACTACATTGATTGCAAATGAAGTGACTGGAAAAGTGTTGGTAACTAAAGAGTACCTAGAGCAAACGACAACGAACCTGCAAAGAACGGTGTCGGCAAGTTTCCCCTTGACCAATGCGGACAACAACTACACTATAATAGTTGTCAGCGGAGCCACTCCTATAAACATCACGGTACCAGCAGGACTTTCAAGCAAGTTTAATGCAGGATTCATCCAACAAGGAACAGGAGACGTTGCCTTCGTACCAGCAACCACGGTTATCAACACTCCAGTTGGAAGCCGTATAAAAGGTCAAAACTATTGTGTTTTCATAGAGCAAGTGGAAGCTTCCAACGTGTTCCAACTTTCTGGTAATACAAAAATATAACATATGAGAAACTTCATGAAAGAAATCTACAGGATGGAACTTGAAAAGTTAACATCCTCCACTGGCACATCATTTACTGTAACAAGCTCAACTGGTTATGGGACACAAACACACACAGCATATATAAGTATACAAGGAACCCCTTCCGAAATAATTAATTGGAGTGATACGCTAGGACTTGGCACAACAGGAATATTGTCATTGACAATGACTGACGACATAGCCACTACTTATGTTTTAAGTACCACGTTAAGTAGCTCTGGAACAATAACTCTTTCCGCAACAGGAACAAGGACTTTGACAATAACACTTAAAGCAAACACTAACCCAGGTTCAAGTAATAATGTTACAGCAGCCTTTTCAATTAAAGACTCTACAAACACTACATCATTAAGCCCTGATGGTAATTTTAGTATGTATGCGATAGGAAATTAAAAAAGAGGTTTTTGGTTTTTCCTCTTTTTCAGGGTAGGATACAGCAATGTGTTCTACCTTTTTTGTTTCAACCCAGTTTGTAAGTAATTTTGTAAACGACTCTTAAAACCTTAATTTTGTAGTATGAACAATTTAGAAGTCACTTCACGCATACTCAATACTCTGAAATCCTTAAGCAAGGACAATAGGACCCCTCGCAGGTACGTTTTAAAGGTGGCTCAAGAGAAAGCCAAGTTTTTAATAGGACAAAAGTTGGGGGAAAGTTCACTCTACAGAGAACAGAACCTGTACTCCACGCTGGAATGTATGGAGATGGAAAAGGCAGACCTCATCAAATGCCCTATCATTGAATTTAGAAGTTGCAAGCAGTTAATGCGTTCCAAAAAGCAATTGCCAGAACTAATACACAGCAAGTACGGAGCCAGCGTTAAAGAGGTCACCTCGTTGGATGGAGAATTTTTACTACTTCCAATAACACCTTATCAATACAGATTAAACAAACAAAGAAAAGATGGACTCAAAGGAGAGAATTTTTTTTACATAAAAGACAATTACCTCTACATCCCAGAGTTGGAAGTAAAGATGGTTCAAGTAGTACTTATCACTCAAGACCTTTATGATTTAGAAGAATGCTCTGAATGCAAAGATAACAGTTGTAAATCGGTATGGGACTACGAGTTCATTTGCAGTGATAAGCTGCTGGAAGTGGTGCTGCAAGAAACTCTCAAAGAAGTCTCAATGACCAAACAGATACAAGCGGACCAAAATCCAAATCTAAATGAAGGGACTTAGAGAAAAGAGAATCTTCAGGAAATCTGCAGACAACCCTAAAAATCTGGAGTATTTACAAAAGAAAAAAGAAAAAAAGAAGACCCTCAACGACAAGGAGAACCTTTACAGCGAAAAACAATCTTTTGTCAATACGGTGGAGCTGACAGACAACCCAAGGCTTTTAGAGCATTTAAAACAAAAGCATCAAGGGGACAACCGAAAGCTGACTCAAAAAAAAGTCAACATTATCCTCAAACACACCATGAAAACCATCGCCAGGAGGATAGCCTACAACGAAGGAGGAGTGTTCATCAAAAACTTTGGCTACTTCTGTGTTATAAGATATCCCAAACCTAGAATAACAGAGTTCTTTTACGGCACACAAAGCACCAAGAAAAAATGGGTTAATTTTCACACGGGAGGTTACCCTTTTAGCCCAACTTTCATACCGATTAGAAAAGATAATAAATTGAAAGAGTGGGTCATGGAGAGAGCATTTCATCACTACAATGTAATTCGAATCATGTCTCAGCTCTTAAGGGAAGGCAAGAGATACAAAATGACATTTTCCTTACTCTATAACCTATTTTCCAACCGAATAAAGACGGTGGACGTACTCAAAAACTATGACAACAAGAAAACAACTGATAGCGGAGGTAATGACTGATTTAAAGCAGTACAACGAAAGTGGACTAATAGACTCCATTTCCCTGAACAGATGGGTAAAGAATGCCCTAGTGAAATTCGGAGGCAATGTCATGCCAAGGGTAGATAAAGTACTCGAAGTCAAGAATGGCATGGCCGAACTACCAGAGAATTTTTACGCCTTGTTTCTTGCCGCAAAATGCACCCCCACCTCAAGTGAAATTATACATGGAGAAGCCTCCCATGACGTTCTGCAGAGCATTTACCAGTATAAGGTAAGAACTGAAGCCCAACAGGAATGGGACAACCTCAGCCACTCTTACAAGACAGGAGACGTGACGGAAATTACAGAAAAATTATTCTTTCATGACGGAAGGACTCAAGTTAAAGTGAGCTACGGGAATCCACAACTGTTAAAGCTCACCAGAGGCTTCAAAAAAGAAAGATTATGTGGAGACAATCTTAACTTGCAAAAACAGCTTACAAACAGCCTAGCTTACGAAATGAACATAGTGGGAGACTACTTGCAGACCAACTTCAACAAAGGGTTCATTTACATACAGTACCAAGGGCTACCAGTGGAAGAGGAAACTAATGACTTACTTATTCCAGAAGTAACAGGGAATTACGTTTATGAGTATGTGGAAGCAGAGCTTAAGAAAAAAATATTTGAAACAATATGGAATAATGGAGATGACGACAATGTTCAGAACAAGTTGATGTACTGGAAAGCAGAATCGGTAGATAAATTCTCCAATGCGATGACTTCCGCCAAGTTTGAAGGTATGGGAGGAAGATGGTGGAAAGACATGGCCGCCAACCACAGAAAAAGAACAAGAATATATCAGCAATTCGCTCAAGGAAAATAATAAATGGCACAAAAACCAACACAAGGTCTGAATGTCCCAAAAAAGGGAATGTCCAGAAAGAATCCTATAGAATTAAACAACACGGAATACTCCTTTGCAATGAATGCCAATATGGAAAATTCATCAGAGGATTTTTTCAGTTTATCTAATGAGCAGAGTAATATCCTGGCCACCCGTTTCAAGGAAGGGTTCAAGGTCATCGGATTTAAAGGAGACACTTACTCAGACAGCACCTACTTCTTTTTGACCAACCCAACAACTGGAGTAGGTGAATTCGGAGTGATAAAAAGCAACCAACACAGTTCTGATGTGGAGGACTTGGAAGACGAGTGCGAGGATTGCCAGAAATACAAAGTGCTTTCAGTTCCTTTGGAAGAAATGGTGCAGAGCCCTCTACAAACGTATCAAACTTTAATCAGCGATGCTTGTGCTAAAGGTGCAGGACTTCCAGGATTTAATTTTGACATCAACTTTCCTATTAAGAAAATGTGGGTGAAAACAGAGAAAACAGGAACCACTGTTTATTTCACAGATTTCAGGGAACCTCCTCGCCACATTGTCACCAACAAACTGGGCCGTTACATCAACTATCAAAATGAAGTTTGTGGAGATACTGTAGGGCCCTTACTGTGCTTCAATGCAGACGCGATGTTGATATTCAAAAAACACAGTATTCCAGATTTAACCCCAGTGTCGATAGACTTGGGAGGAAGACTGCCTTTGGGGACTTACCAGTTTCTGGCAGCTTATGCCGACCCTACAGGAGTGGAGATTTCACAATACTATGCCATCACCAACCCGATTTCCATATTTGACCAAAACAACCAGATTCAAGCCCCTTTCAAGGAGAAATCGGAATTAACTAATTTCGCCATTAAACTTCAGATTGAAGGTTTAGACAAGAAACACACACACTACAAAGTGGCCGTGATACAAAACACGGACAACGCCCAGATGTACATCATTGAAGGTTTGCACACCATAGATGACAACGGCATCATTTATACCACTCCAGACAACAAGGAGAAGACGGATATCGCCACCTTGCTTAAAGTAAGTCCAGCTATAAGAAAAGCGGAAGGACTTACCGTATCAAGCAACGCCTTGTTTTTGTATGGTCTTGAGATGGAAAAAGAATGGAACTTGCAGCCAGTGGTGAATTTGATGGGACAATTTCTTCAATGGCAGACTTCTATAGCCAAAGAGGACCTGTACGAAGACGGAGTAGCCAGTGCATTGTACAGAGGCTACAACAGGGAAGAAGTGTACCCTTTTGGAATAGAGTTTGAAACAGGCCACGGATTAAGCACCGCCACTTTCCCTTTCATAGGAAGGGAGGCAACAGTTAGACCATTATTAGACACCGATTATATTAACAAGAGGTATGACTTAGATTTAGTGGCTAATTTATCAAAAGATTTAAAATCTATACAAGCCAACGAACCTAATTGCGGAACTAAGGGAAGAACTCAAAGATGGCAGTTTTACAATGACTCCAAATCAACAGGCTGGTGCCCTTCTTCAGAAGAGGTGGGCTACACCACTGGAACAGAAAGCACAGAAAAAGATTGTCCAGTAGTACTAGCACTTGTTCCCAAAGGAAGTATTGAAATAGGACCAGATGAATATTTCACTACCTTGGAAGATTTCGTAGAAGGCAACCCTCAAAGTGATGCAGGTTACCATTTTTCACCTTACATGAATTTAGCAACTTATGCGGGGCAAAACTGTGTTGACTTAGCCACCTTATTTGACGCTGAATGCGGAGTAAAAACATTAGGAACAGAAAAGATAGTAGTAGATTCAGTACAAGGCCCAGGCCCTGGAGGAAAAGAATTAGTAACCGTGGTGGAAAAAGTTTTCCCCACCGAGTACGCTAGAACTACACCTCCAAGCACTTGTAACCTTTACGCAATAAACAACACAGACGGGAAACTTCGACTGGACACAGATTTTGCGTTGCAATTTATGGGATGTAACAAACGAGTTATAACAAGGCTAAATACAGCCGTAAATACAGAAACACTTTATGCGGACGAGATACAAGAAGTAGTGAAAACAACCCCTTTGGTCCAAGGATATTACAACAGTTATTTTGGAGCATTAACTCAAGCGGGACTTCAAACCACAAAAACAACTACTCCACTAAGTATTGGTTGGACAAATAAAATACACCTAGGAGCACTTTGGTTTAAAGGGATTACAGGAGGAAGAAACAGATTTTTATTGGAAATCACAAAACAATTTGATGCAGAAGGGGGAGACAATTTAGCAGATGGACAAGAGGTTAGACTCTCTTTGTACAACAAGCAGAGCTCAACCACACCTTTTTATTGTGGCTTAGTAGACTTGAATCAAGGAGGTACATTCCTATTAAACATTTCAAATGGAACAGTTACAGTAAAAGACAGCCAAGGAGTGGTCAGCGGAGTATTACCATTTTTGGGCACAGATTTTTACGCAACTATAGACAACAAGATTGTAGTAGAGCAAGTACCAAGCGGGCCAGACTGTACAGGAGTGTTGGTAAGCAAGTACAGGACAGCTCCAACAGATGGATGTTTCTCAATAGCAACAAGGGCCATAGAACACTCAAAAATAACGATAGATTATAACTCCATAACTTTGTCAAAGATTCAAACTTATGCTTCAACTTGTACTTACAAAGTACCTATCGCACAAAGCTGCAAGGCAATTCCTTACAAGAGAGGAGAGTTTGCCTATACTCAAAGTATTGAAACTTACCCAGACAACGAGGAGTTGTTTAATTCCTCTACCTTGAAAATAAAAGAGGGAGATTTCTCGAAACCAGCCAATATAACAATATTTGAAAATAAGTTCAAGAAAGCGAAAGACGTTAACGGTAATTATCTTTTAAAAGACAGTACCGACTATAGGTGTACCCCTATCAGACATTTCAAAATGCCAGACAACAAGGTAGCCCCTTTCATGTACGACAAAAAGGTTTTAGGATTCACTTCCAGTGTAATTTTTCCTCTAGGAGTCACTATAGACAAAGATGTTATCTCTGACTTCTTGAACATAGCAGTTAATAACGACTTAATAACTCAAGAACAGAGAGATTCAATCACAGGGTTCAAGATTGTAAGAGGGGACAGAACTGCCAATAAAAGTGTGGAAGCATCGGGATATTTGTATGACATGCGTAATTATACTGAGAAAGGGAGAGTAAAACACTACTCCAACTACCCTTACAATGATTTGGGACCAGATAAGTTGAATTACAAAGATGACAAAAGAACAGCATTAAACCCTCATTCGGCCACAGGAAACTACAACTTCACATTCCACTCGCCAGAGACGGACTTCAATCCTTCCAGCGTACCTACGGAGTTAAAAGTGGAAGGTTATGTGTTTGGAAAATCTAAAGGTAATTTTTCAGAAGTGGAAAAGCACCCTAAATGGGTTATACTTGGAGATAAGGCAAAAACAGTAGCCACTGCTTTAGCAATATTAGAATCTGCAGCCGAGTTAGCTATGGACGCTGCTATGGCGGGAAGAAACTACGCATTTACAATTGGACTAAGTTCGGGAGCAAATCCAGTAGGGGCTGTTTTAAGTGGCTTAGCTACAGGAGTCAGGGCTGCAGATGCAATAAGAAGAACAGGAGAGCATCGTTTAGAGTGGCTGAAGACTTTCAGGGACTTGGGGAGCCCTAAAAACTTTGCCTATTACTATGCTTCCGAAGGACATTACAACTACTTGCAGACACTTCAACAAGAAGGTAATTTGGTAAGAGGGGTGAACATTGGAAAACAGTTAAAAGCAGGAAGTTTCACCACTACCAATGAAATCACAGGAGAGAGACTTGAAATCAACAATCTAGACAGGGAGCACAGCGTATTTCTGTCTTTAGGAAAAGACTTCCCATTAACATGGAATACTGCTTATAGTAATTTTGATAACGGGGCAACCGATTACAATACCTCAAGCTTGACTTTTGCCAGCGAGTCCAACATAAGTTCCGAAGGAAGAAGTGTGGACGTGATAAAAAACATCGCTTCTCCTTACGTAAAATTAAAGAATTACGTTGCGGCCCAATACGGAACATTAGGAAGTATCAGATGGGTATCCACTGGTTACCAAGGGGATTTAAAAAATACTTTAAATGGTTGCAATTCTATTTTTGGAGGAGACACTTACATCACCAGGTATTACCTTAAAAGAAAAATACCGATGTTCGTGACGGACGCCATGGGGCTAGACTCGCTAACACCGTTCGACTACAAAAAATACAACAACATAGGATTGGAGCCGAGATTCTATTGCGACTATGAATTGGGAGGGACAGACAAAAGCAAGTCTATATTATTTCCAAATTTAGAAAGTGAGTATAGTTTTGATAGCTTGACTGGAAAAAGGGACATGTACGTAAAACCTCCTACAAAATTCTACTTGTACTATTATGGAGTACCAGGAATTTTGACTGAAAGTGAAATAAACACCAACTTTAGGACGGGAAGAAAGGAATTGGAAGACAATTTTTATCCTCAAGTGGGCGACATTGTAAACTGGACTCAAGAATCAGAGGTTTCTATAAAAAGACCTAATTCTTTCTTTTACAACAACGTGTACTCTCAATCTCCAAACTCGTTGACTCACAGGACACTTCCTGCAATTTACAACAAGAAGTATTTTGACACCATTTACGACAAGCCAAATGGAGGATACTATAGTTTACAAGACAACACAGAGAACAGTTTATCAGACCCTTGGTTGATATTCAGGGCCTTAAACACCTTTGAATTCCCCACAGCTTATGGAAAACTAAAATCCTTGCAAGGAATAGAGAACGATACCATCTTAGGCAGGTTCCAAGACACGGTAGCTTATTTCAACTCAACAGATGTTGCGGTGGAAGGAATAACCCAAAACGAGCACGCTTTTGGAAATGGAGCCATCTTTACCAGAAACAAACCTAAAACCTTTTCTCAAACAGAATTGGGAGTAGGTGGAACGCAAAGCACCGAAAGCGTGTCTTCAGAATTTGGACACTTTCATGCAGACGCAAAAAGAGGACAAGTTATGCAAATAGTTGCTGGAAAAGCTCCCGTTGAAATCTCGGGATATGAAAGCGGAATGCGGAACTGGTTTAAAGAACACCTACCTTTCAAAATATTAAAATCAGGAATAAAAGGAGTTGACACAGACAACGCTTACAATGGAATAGGCATCACTTTTGGTTGGGACAGTAGGTTCAACAGGGTCTTTTTAACCAAGAAAGACTACATCCCATTAAACAACAACATTGAATACGTTGAAGGCGAGGGTTTTATGCTAAACACTTCTAAAAATGGAGCAGCAGTGATTGCAAGTTGTCCTGAAGGTTACACTTTAAACTCCACCACACAAATGTGCGAGAAAACATTTGAAACAGCACCACTTTGTCCTACAGGCTACACTTATAACTCTCAGACCAATCAATGCGTTAAGATAGAAACGGTGCCAGCAACTTGCATAGAGGACGTGATACTGGAATGTTTAGCAGATTTCGAGATTGTGGTAGATTATCTAGACACAGGCTGTGCCACAGGACATGTTTGCAACATTGCCAAGTTTTACTTAAGAGGCAACGGGGTTCTAATAGGAATTGCCAATTTAAACAATTCTGGAGGAGTAGAGGATGATTTAAACTACCCACCAGGAGTAACTTCAGGCTACACAAGGTACAACATGTTCAACTTAACAACGGCTCAAGCAGAGGGAATAGCAACAGCTTCAGTGAGTGGCAATATAACATTTTCATTAGATTGCTTCTACACTACTTGCCACACTTCAGCTTCTCACATGGTTATAAAAAGAAATGGAGTAGTGATATACGACAACTGCCCTAATGGAAATACTTTCACCATAAACCCTTGTACGGGAGTGGTGACACCTTAAAAATAATTAAATATGGCAACATGCACCTGCCCAGAAGGTTATATACAATCCACAGTAAATAGCGTAGTGATATGCACCAAAACAACCACTATTGAAAATATAGTGTGTCCAAGTGGGTGTGCACCAGTGATACTTCCTGACGGAAACGCAAAGTGCGACTGTGGAGGTACAGTGACCCCAACAATCAAAGATGCCTTGGTACCTATAAAAGTAACTAACCCTCTTTATTTTAAAGACGTCAGTTTCACCATAGCTTACAGCCCAGTGCTGGAGAAATGGATAAGTTACTACAGCTTTGCTCCAAATTATTACGTGGCTCACCAGAACTATTTCCAAACAGGGATAAATTCCGCAGCAGACACGTCAGAGCAAGGATTGTGGAGCCACCTTTTGACCACTCAATCTTATCAAGTGTTCTACGGAAAATTACACCCGTTCATCATCGATTACGTGACCAAAAACATGTTCGCTTCAAAAGTATTAGACTCTTTGAGTATCAACTTGAACACTAGAAGATTCCATGACAGGTACGACTGGGTAGAGTTAGAGAATAGGCCGCTTTCAGCCATCACTATCTACAACAATGTAGCCAACAGCGGTGAGCTTAGAATGGTAAACAACACAGGACAATTAGGACTCATTTCTCAATACCCAAAGACAGCCAAAAACGGTTCTTATCAAGAGATATTAACTACTTACAAAAACGAGCAGTGGTTCATCAACTACTTCTACAACAGGGTAGTGGATAACAACAGGAATAATCCATTGTGGATATGGGACAACAACCAAGTAAACAAGACGCTCAACACGGACATCATCAAGTTTAAAGGGAAACCAGTATTAGAGAAAATGAAAGGACATTTCTTTAACGTGAGATTGACTCAAGACGTGGAATCAAGGTTCCAATACATTTACAGATTCAGTGTTGCCAACGAAAAACCAGAATAACTATGAGACTTAAAGAATACGAAGAAGGAGGTATAGACCCAAATTATTACACAAGATTATCTGAAATAGAAAGTAATAATAACTCGCAAGCAAGAAGTAAAACGTCTAGTGCAAGTGGGAAATTTCAGTTCATTACTTCTACTTGGCAAGGCATGGTTAAAAAATACGGACTCCCTTATAGTTTAGAGGACAGGTTTGACCCAGATAAGTCAAGAAAAGTGGCGGAGCTATACACTCAGGAGAATGCAAATTATCTAAAGAGTAAACTAGGAACTAACCCGACAAATACTGATTTATATGCAGCACATTTTATGGGTGTAGGCGGAGCGGCTAAATTACTTTCCACTTTAAAACAAAACCCAAATGCTTCTGCTCATGATGTAGCCTCACCAGCACAAATAGCCGCAAATAAACCTATATTCTTAAGAAAAGATGGAACTATAAAAACAGCACAGGAAGTTTACAACACTTTAAATTATAAAGTCACTAAAATTAAAAGCAATTCCCCTGACTCCAACTTTAAAGCACAAGGGTATGACCAACAAGAGGGCCCACAAGGAGGGACGGATGCAGTTCATCAGTTTAGCACTATGTATGGAGATGATTTCTACAACACGGATAGAAGTCAGAATGTAAGTAGTTTGGACAGGAGTCAAGAAATAGCTAATTTAGCACAAGAAAAACAAGACAGGGCAGCGGAGATAAAGGCCCGTCTGGACCAGAAAGCAGCAGAAAAAACATTCATGGCCGAGATGATACAAAAATCTCAAGTAGCTTACGTCAATCCTGCAGATTTCCAAGCACAATCCGCCCCAAGGGCCCTACAAGAAGAGCAGTTTCAAAAAGGAGGACAAATACCCATAAGCTCACAAGGAATGTACCAATTCCCTAATCAGACAGTTTTGGTACCCACTTCAGGCTCCATAACTATGAAAGACATTCCTCACGACATATTAGGCATCTCGCAGGAAACGGGCCAACAAATCCTGATGAGACCAGAGCAAGAATACTTTTTTCCAGACACTAAGACAGTGTTGGAAACACCTCAATCAAAAAATAAAAACAGATTTTCAAAATAAAGAGATGAAAAAAAAGAAAATAAACAGCAAACGTTCCTACAAAAAAGGAGGAGAAGCTTGGGTAAGTGAGAAAATGGCTAACCTTCCTATGTACAAAATAGCAGGGATGGTGCCTCAAAGTATAGACTTGAAATTGAAACCTTTTGGACTTCAACCAGAACAAAGTCAGTTGGACCCGAACAACTTGACCCTTGGGCAAGATTGGGCAAAAACAAACCCTAACCCACAACTGCAGCAAATTGGAAACAAGAAAGGCTTCAGTTACGACTTAAACGCAGCTGCCAGTATAGAAAACTTCAAGCCCTCCGATGCCTTAAAACAAGAAGAGGTGCAAGAATATAAAGACTACACAACCCCTGACAACGAAGGAGAAGAGAGACAGCCTTTTTTCAATCCTTATGGAGGCTATGATTTAGCCACTTCGGCAGGAATGCTAGGACAGGCCATTAAGGAAAAAAACACCCTCGGAATAGTAGGTAGCAGTGCTAAATTGCTGACAGGACTAGGAAGAAACGTGATGGGAGGAATGGGACTTGCCAACAGAGAAAATTTTATACAAGGAGAGTACGACGATAACGTAAGAAATTCTCAACGACCAAGAACAATGGCTATGGAAGGTGGCGGCATGATTGATTTCATGCAGGAAGGAGGCAACAAATATCAAAAAACTGGAGACACCGACATATCGGAACTTGACGCAGAGAATATACGAAAAGGGACTGGAATACAGTTTACGCCAGAGTTTGCACAAGCCTACTTTTCTACCCAGTCCAAAAAAAAACCAATGACAAACCCAAAACAATATTTATCCAACAATGTGGTGGACATCACCTCGGACGGGCAGTTTACGGACAGGAAAGTGTGGAGAAAGCAGCGTCCAGAATGGTATGTTGGAAAACAGGAAGCGGTAGAAGGAACGGATTACACCACGGTACCCTACAAACAATGGGAAAACTACAAGACAGGTCCAGAGTACAGTCAATTCAAGAGTGTAAGAACCGACAACAGGGTAGTAGAATTTCAAGATGGGGGAGAGCAACCGCAAGGAGGCCAAGACCAAATGATGCAACAAGTGGCTCAAGCTCTGCAAGGAGGAGCACCTCCAGAAGAAGTACTGCAACAATTAGTTCAAGCAGGAGTTCCACAGGAACAGGCTACCCAAATAATACAAGGCATCATGCAACAATTGCAAGGCCAACAACAAGAGCAACAAGTAATGCAAAGAGGGGGACAAATTGCAAAAAAGTTAACGGGGGAATACACTTTAGAAGAGGAAGAAAATCCTAATGTAAATTCAGAAATAGAACATAATGAATATGTGCAGACCCCTGATGGAAAAGTGACTAAGGCAGACGGAAATACTCATGAAAAAGGAGGAATAGAAGTCGAGTTGGCCCCAGGTACAAGAATTGTATCAGACCACCTCAAATTGGGAGCCAAGAACGCCAAACACTACAAGGAAGATTTCGACCTGGAAGTAAAAGCTTCCGATACTTATGCCAAGGTGTTGAAACGGTTTACAACCAAATCAGGACTGCAGAAGATAGTGGACGAGCAAGAAAGAGTGATAGCTCAATTGAAGAAATCGGAAGAAGCAGCTCAAGGAAGCACGATGTCAGAGTCCACGGCAGCCTTAAACAAGCAATTTCTGTCAGAGAAGCTTCATAGCTTGGAACAAGAAAAAGCACCTTTAGAAGAGGCCAGAAAAGCCTTGTTGGAAGACGTGTTCAACTTGCAAGAGGAGTCAAAACCAGCGGAGAAAAAAGAGCAAAATGAATTCCAAAACGGAGGATACATGGATTTAGCCAATCAATACGGAGTAACTCCAGAGAGAGCACAAGAACTTGTAAACCAGTACAAAAATGGGGGGATGCATGAATATAGTGAAGGAGGAGACTATGACGTGCCGAACAGTAATAGCGGCAAATATTCTCCAGCAACTCTAGGCAACCCGTTCCACTACAGTAAGGAGAGAGCCGACGAGGACGCCTACTTAAGGGTTGATGGAGACGCTCCAGAATTCACGGCTGAAGAAAAAGCTGCCATGAAACGCTATTATGCAAAGTTTACGAAAGATGCTGCAAGTCTTAAAAAACTGGAAGAATCTATTGACAACAACCAAATAGTCTTCAACGAAGGCTTACTGGTAGACATCACCACAGGAGAAAAACTGCCAATACCTTTGCAACATGAAAAAGGGAAAACTTATGGAGGCCAGGATGCAGAAAGGATAAATAATTATGTATACAAGGAAACCTTTAAGCAGATGACAGGTAGAGACTTCAAGCCTGGAGACAACAAGGAGGACACCTTGATATATAATAAGGTAGCACCTGCCTTAAAAGCCAGAGGAGTAATGTGGAATGGAGCCCCTTTTAAAGGACAAAAAGTAGAAGGTTATGGAAACATCAATGCATCACAGCCAGGATTTGTTGATGCCACGGGTGCCAAGGTAGCTGGAACACTGGACATGGATAAATTCAGGAGTGCCACGGAAGAGCAGAAACAGAGGATAGCAGAACATACAGGGGTTTCAATGGAAAACCTGGTTAAATACGCAAGCGACCCTTCAAGTAAGTACTTAAAACTGACACCTAATCCTACACCAAAAGTTGAGGAGCCTATCAAGACTCCAGCCGTAATAGGTGCTACCCAAGGCACGGAAACTCCGAGTTATGAAGCGGACATAGAGCAACAACAAGGTAGAGGGGCACAATTCCTAAACTTGCCCGACCAATCTCCAATGATGCCAGACTCCTTGACTGGGGCCTTGAAAATCACCAGACGATATGACCGTGTAGACCCAATGCAGTTGACTTCCACAGGACAGGTATCTGAATTGCAAGGGCAAGCCAATGCAGCAATGCAGAACATCAACTTGCAGCCAGGAGCCGAAGCAGGAGCGGCAGGGGCCAACATCAGTGCCATAACGCAACAGAATATAGCCAAGACCAACTCCGAAGTGAACAGAGCTAACATGGGACAAGACGCTCAAGCTCAACAGTTCAATGCTCAAGTACAGATACAAGAGGAGAATGCCAGAGGATTAGACTTGAAAGATTACGAAAGCAAGATTTACCAAGCTCAAGCCACGACTGATGCCAACATCAGGGGCTACTACAACCAATTGAAGGCTGCAGATTTGGCAAACTACAATGCCGTGAACAACGTCAACGCCATGAACCAGATGTACGACCACTTCGGGTACACCAACAATGGGGTAGCCATGACTGGAGACCAGACCGAGTTCGATATAAACAACTACTTGAAGCTTCAGGAGACAAAAGCTGCCAAAAAAACGAGGACTAAAAGTGCCCGTTTTGGAGGAAAGGCAAAATAACAGAGTTAGAATTTAATTAATTTTGATACCCTATTAATTTAGGGTATTTTTGTATGTAAATAACTACAACTCATACGCACTAACATAATCATAAAATGGCAAATTACCAATCCAGAGAAGACAGGTACAACAGGGTACAAGACCCCATAAACCTAAATTTAATCAATTCCGTACTCGCTGCAAAAGAAGGCAAGTACGACCAAAATTTAGCTCAGATTGACCAATCTTTGGCTGAACTTGGTTCAATTGACTCCAGATTACTTCGAGCGGAGGACAGGGAGCACCTTTCTAATAACATAAAAGGGCTAGTGGAACAGTTGAATGGAAGCGGAAAAATGGACCTTTCCAAGTCTGGTATCACTAGAAACATCAAAAGCCAGATTAATTCCGCCCTGGACTCCAAGGTAATAAACGCAGTGGCGCAAAGTACCAAGATATCTAAGTTTCAAGCAGAGGTAGAGGAAAAAAGAAAATCCGATAAAGGACTATTTGATGAAGGAAATTATCAAGACGCATTGGAAAGGGGCGGAGTAAACGAGTACTTGAAAGGAGTTAATGCCAAAGGAGAGAAAGTAGACACGGTTGGAAACCTTTCTTATACAGACTACGTAGATGTGGCAGGGCAACAAAATAAACTAGCCATGGAATTTGCTAAAAACGTGGGAGTGGAACAGTACCTGGGAGACAAAAGTAACAGTTATCAAACAGTGGAGGTTTATGGTAAAAGGGTATCTAAAGTGGATTTAGAAAACTACATCAACTCCAATCTGGATAACAAGGCAATGGCCCAACTTCAGATTAATACTAGACAAACTATTGGAAAGATGGATGATGCAGGATTCAACAAGATGATGACGGAGCATACCAATTCAGAGAACGAAGAGTTAAAATTAAGTATTGCTGCAGGAGAAGCTGAGTTAAAAGGAAAGACAGGGGACGAAGCTAAAGCTTACGCAGTTAAATTAGAAGAAGTTAAGAGTAAACTAGTAGACAACAACGCAAAACTCGGAAAAGGTACTTTTGACAGGAGCGAAATGTATCGTTACTACACCAATACTTTTGTAAAAGGAATAGCGGACAATTACGACATAGATGTTGTGACAAAAATTGACAGAGATAACCTCCCTTTTGAGATAATGAAGTTTGAGACAGAGACTATGTTAAAGACAGAGGAACTAAAGATAAAAAGGGAAAAAGAGGCCAAAGACGCGTTAGCAGCAGGTGGAGGAGGAGGAACAGAGACAACAAGAATTACAAATCCAGAAGACCAAGTGAAATCGGATGTAGACAACCTTGCGGGGAAAACTTACCATACCTCCAGAGCCCTAGACGCCTACTTAAAACAGAATGACGAGGGATATGCCGAAAAAAATCCCCAAGAACAATGGGCTTATATGTTAAACCTTAAAGCTAACTCTAAAGTAAAAGGTCAAGGCAGTCAATACATGAATTTAGTGGAGGATTTTAAAGATGCTCAACGAAGTTATGCTAATGTTATAGCAGATTCAGAGAAAGATGTAAAAAACACGGTAGCATCAAGTTATAACGACATGGTAGGAGGAAGTATTAACCTTGGAAATTTACAAGATGAGATGCCTTTAACAGCAAGATTAGTAAAGACTGGTAAAAAATATGAAAGTTTATCTGTCAGCGAACAATCGGCACTTACGGCTGAAATGGCTTCGAATTATATCAAAAACGGGCCTTCAGAAAGGGGGGAAATGAGTAAATTATTTGAAAAAATCATCATAAAAAATAAAAGCTACCTTCAAAAAAATAATAAAGCTTTGGCTTTGGAGATAAATAAATCCGCGACTTCAGAAAAACCAGAAGGGAAGTGGGCAAGTACTTGGAACGGACTCAAGCTTCCGTATTACGCAGGTAAGACTATGTGGAATGCCACTAAATCAGTTGTAAAATACGGTTCAGATTTAGCCACTGAGGGTAAGTATTATGCGGACCAAGAGGTGAATAAAACTAAAGATACCTCAGAAATAGAAAAATCTTGGGGGGATTTAGGAAGCTGGCTTGTGCGTGGTACAGTAGGGGAAGTTAAAAAGGTAGACAATATATTTACTAATCAAGACAGTAATATTACGGAATTACAGTCAGGAGATTTAAGAAAAAGTGGTGGAAAAGCTCCTATGGCAATAGGGGACAGATTTCACAATTTAAGTGGTATACTTACAAAAAAAATGCAAATTAAAGCGGCAAGTTATCTTCCAAATTTAGATAAAAATAAAGCTTTTACTTTTTCCACCGAAGACAAGACTCAAGAAGGGGTAGCAGTTAAGTTGAGGGCCACAATACTAAATGCAACTAATGGAGACGAAAGTGTAGCCATACCTTCAAAGGATAACGATATTACCGTAAGCAGGGAGGGGGAACGCTATCGTTTAGACTACCTTACAGGCACGGGCGAGAAGCAAACTAAGACATCGGTATTAGTAGACGAACTTCCTCCTGGAGTAAGAGAAGGGTTTGATGATAGACAGCAGGTATGGAGAAATGACCCAATGAATCCAAATATCAGGTTAGAGTCAGTTGGCATGTCACTTTACACGGACCCAAGCAGAAGAAACTCAGAACTCAAGAACTATACAGAAAATGTAAAAGACTTTTTACCAATAGAAGTACGTTCGAAGTTAAACACAGACCCAAGTGATACTAGTTATGCTACTAGAACTGAAAAAATAGCAGCTATTAAAAAAGGATACTCAAAAGAATTTTATGAAAAAAATAAAACTTCTATAAATAACATAATATCTGCTAATTATCAAGCGACTCCTTTTATAGATAATGGAGAGTTTTACTTTAAAATAGCCTTTAAAAATGAAGACGAAGAAATGGAGGAAGTGAGCTTTCCCTCTTTAGGAGATGTAAAACAAGAATCTATATTTGAATTTCAGTATAGAGAAGCTATGGGGCAATTAATAGACCAAAGAATTAAAGAGTTACAAAACTAATGGACAACACAATATCAACATCGGAAATAGGCACTCTAACCAACAATCTTGTAAGAGACGCGGGGAATAAATTCAACACCGCAGGGGCCAACTCTGCTCAGACAGTGAATTTAGCCTCTATGTTACCAAAGGCCAGTAAAAAACAAAGTTTTACAGAGACTTCAAATGCACGACCTGAAGACTTGTATCAAACACTTAATGATGGCACAAAAGTAGCAAAGTACGAGAACTACATTCCTGGAACTAATAATGAAGAAAGGCTGGCTCAAGGGCAGTCCACAGGAGAAAAGTGGTTACATGGGGCAGAGAAGACATTCTTAAAGACAGCTAATGTTGTTTTAGGCAACACTGCAGGATTTGTTTATGGCATAGGAAAAGCTATTAGTGATGGGAGCCTTTCTTCCATTTATGACAACGATTTTGTAAAAACAGTAGATGACTGGAATACAAAACTAGACTACAAACTTCCAAACTATTATTCCGAACAAGAGAAAAATTCTAACCTATTAGGTAAGATGGGGAGTGCCAATTTTTGGGCTAACGATATTATAGCAGGTTCCGCTTTTACTTTAGGAACCGTGGCTTCTGAAGCCATCTGGGCGTATGCCACGGGAGGAGCCTCTTTAGGGCTAAGGCTAGCTAAATTCGGCTCTAAGTTAGGCACTACAGCTAGAGTGGTAGAAGGAGTTGGGGCCGCAACAAGAGCAGGACAAGAGGCAGTAAGTATAGGCAAAACTCTTGGAGGATTAGAGAAGATGAAAAGCTTCGTAAAAATGCCCCTTAAAAGTGCAGCCTCTAAAGGAATAGTTAACGTAGAAGGAGCCATCAAATGGGGTAAAGTAGGAGAAAAGTTAAATACTTGGAGATTTGCAGCAACATCTTCAGGGGCGGAGTCAGCCACAGAGGCTTGGCACTACAAGAAAGAGGCGAGGGAGAATTACCTTAAAAGTTTTGAGGACATGAACGCAAGACAGCCAACAACAGGGGAAATGATTGCTTTCGAAGAGAATTTAGCCAATTCTGCCAACGCAGTTTTTGCCACAAATGTGGCGTTAGTAGGTGGAGCCAATGTCCTGTTTTTAGGAGGAAGTTTTGGGATAAAAAATCCTTTCAAATCCTTATCAAACACAGCAGACAAAAAATTATTTGGAATAGGAACCAAGACAGTCGAAACTGCAGGAAAAAAGACGGTTGAAGCGATAAAGGCCACAAAATGGCAAAAAGTGACAGGAACCACGTTTGGGACCGCCAAGAATTTGTTCAATGAGGCTATTGTAGAAGAAGGTGGGCAAAGTGTGACCACAAAAACTGCCAATAAATGGATAGAGAGTACTTACAACCCTAAATACACCAGCCAAAATCTGGACTTAATGGGAGCAGTGTATGAATCCATGGGAGAACAGTATGGCACTGCAGAAGGCTGGAACGAGATAGGGACTGCAGCCATCATGACAATGTTTGGAGGAGGTGTGACAGGAAATCTATTTGGAGAAGGTTCTGCAAAAATCAACCAAAGAAGGGGAGATATGGCGTATAATGCCGCAGGGATGAACACTTTCGACACAGAAACGGTAGTGGGAAACATCATGCGAGACAGGATGAAGATGTCTAACCAGTTGCAAGGAGCTCAAGAGCGTCAGGCAGAAGCGGAAGCCAACGGGGACATCGTAGGAGGAGAGGTTGCCAGAAATGACAGCATGTTCTCCAGAATACATTTCAATCACAACATAAAAAGAGACATAACCGAAGATTTAAGCGACCTTAAGATAGGGATGGACTTGATGACGGCAGAGCAATTCAAGGAACAAGGAATTGAAGAGAGCAACATAGACGCTTTCAAAGAGCAGACCATATCAGAGTACAAAACCTTGTCGGAGTCTTACGCCAAAAACAGGGAGTTTGCCGAAGCCATGACGGGAGGCTCAAACACTTTTGAAGGGCACAAGGCAGCGGACATCAACGCTGGATTTGAAGTGGATGGGAATAAAATTTCAACAGGAGATAAATCTGCTTTAGTGGAGGCCTTGACTTACAACCTTACCATGGGAGAAGTCACTGGAGGACTTCAAAACGATTTATTATCTTCCATCAAGAAGGAAGTTTTGGGAAGTTTTTCCAACAGCAAATTTTCAACTCACTTGGACATCAACAACATCTTGCAAAATGCCAGCAAAAAAACCACAAAAGAGTTTTATGCCGCCAACCAGGAGGTAACAGAAGCAAGACGAGAAAAAACAGCTTTGGAAGCAGAGTTGGTGGAATTGGAAAGAAACAAGAACACCAAAGAGGACAACACTGTTTACAACAGAAGATATGCCGCACTATCTGGAAGAATCATCGAGTTAAACAACAAATCTCAAGAGTTGGAGCAAAAAAGAAACACCCTGCTCCACACAGCCAAAATAGAGAACCCTTTCATCAAGGACGACATTAACGTGTCTACACTGGATTTGGACCAGACAGAAGGCCAATTGGAAGAATTAAGTGGTCTTATAGATAATCTTGAAGAGACTAATCCAGTAGCTCATGCCAGAATAAAAAAACTGACAGAGGAGTACAACAAATCCGTGAACCAGTTCAGGGAGTTCAACAATGCCGCAAGAGCCCTTACAGATAAAAAATACAATCCAAAATTAGAGACAAGCTTTTTGTCAAAGATGTTGAACAGTGGGAAATCAATGGACGAATTCTCGAAAGACTTCTTCATAAAAACCATTGCCGATTACAGAGCCACAAAGAGCAAGTTTATGTCAGATGAGGCTGAAGCAATCAATGCAGACGTTTCCAACGAGGATTACCAAGCATTCAAGGAAGACAAGTTATCGGAAGAGTTAGTCAACTCCATTGCTCAAAAAAACAAAAAAAGAATCAAACTGCTCCCCAAAGAGCAAGAAGTCTACAACAAACACAAGGCCGACATCGACATCGCAGAGAGTAAAATAGTGGACGCCATTGAAGTGGACCCTCAAGCCATCATAGACGCTCAGATAGCGGAACTGGAAAAGGAAAGGGATGCCAAAATTGCGGCAATAGCAAAAAACAAACCAACAGTGAACCCCAATCAAAAACCAGCTACAGAGCTAAAAGTTGGAGATAGGGTACTAAAACAAAAGGATGAGTATGTGACCATAACTTCAATAGATAGTAATGTTGACGGAAGTGTTAATAGGGTTATAACAGATGGAGGAGTTTTTACAAATGTAAAGGCAGACCCTTTAAGTTGGGCCTTAACAATCGAAAATACCTCAGAGACTGTTGTAAAAGACACTACAGCGGAAGACGCACAGAAAATCCAAGAGGAGTACGACACTAAAATAGAAGCCCTCAAAAAAGGAGGACTAACAGCCACAGAAAAACTGGAAAAAAGAATAAAAGAGGCCATAAAGGCCAACAAACTTTCCATGACTTACGTAGGAGATACTTATGATGACATCATCAACAAGGAACCAACTAAAGAAGAAATTGCCGAGTACGCGGAGTATATTGATAAAATTCAGAATAGTAAGAGAAAGGATAAGAATTATGCCGTAAGACTGAATCCCGCTTTTGCCACAGGAACCAAAGCAGACATCGGGCTTACCAAAGAGGAATTAGTTAAGTTCCAAGCTTTGAATTTCAAATTGGCTCAATGGAGAATGCTGGACGGAGCCGTTACTGGAGAACAGGAAAGTATCTCGGATTTAATCGAGATTCTGAACCAGTTGAAAGTGGCCTTAGAGAAAGACGCCACAAAATCAGAAGTCACCAAGCAAGAAAGTATCGACATTCTGGAAACAGAAGATATGAGAGCGGCCAATGACGCCACTCAAGTAAGTTTTACTCAAGTACACGATGTAGTAACCGCTAAAATGGTACAAGTGGAAGGAGTTCGTATGGTACGATTTAGTGATTTAAACATTGCCACCGTAGTGGATAAAATGGGAGCCACACCTACAATAATCGACCCTAAAGGAAACATCGGGAAAGCTACTGCAGCACTTATAGAGGAGTTCGGCAAGAAAGAAGGAACTAAATTTGTATTTGAAGGAGTTACTTTTACCATAGGAACCAAAGGGAGAATTTCAGTGAAAGAGGAAGAATTTAATGCTGTAAAAGAGCAGTTAAACTTGACACCTTTATCCTCAAGCTTCACTCATGGAACTTATGTGCCAGTATATCAGTCAGCAGAACAAGGGGGAGAGATGACTCAAGCCTCTTCAGATTTTGTGCATAAATCAACGGATGGTGCAGAACTACCTTATACTCCAGACGCTCTTTATGAGACTAAAGAGGGGGAGTATGTACGATTCCAAATCCGAATGGATGATTCTCATAATGTATACTTGATAAACAAGTACAAAGCAAGTAAAAAGACCAATAAAGACAAAAAAGAACTGGAAGACAACCTTGTCATCAATACCATTAAAGACGATTCAGGAGAGGTTACAGGCTCGTTAAAAGCTACTAACAGAACTGAAAATTTGGATTTCTTGAACATAAGAAAAGCGGCCTTTGAAAAGGTGATGGAAAGTATAAGAACTAAGTCTCTTATTGTGACATTGACAGTCCCAGCTACAGTAAGGGTTAAAAAGATAATCTTAGGGATTCCCAACATGACTGTAAGACAGACCGCAGAAGGGTACGAACCAGTGAACAAGGATTTTAACGAAGAAACTATAAAACAGGTAGTCAACACAGGGTATGTTCAGAATGGAAAGAGCACTTTGTCAAGAGACGGAAAAGGAGTGCGTTTTGATTTCGTGACCAAGATATCTAAAAACAACCCTACCAAGAAAATACCTATCATAGTGTTTGAATATAAAGGGTTAAAAATAGCATTTCCAGTATCATTAATTTCCACTCCGAACTCAAAAATCAGCACGATAGAGGACATAATGGCTACCAATGAGTCGGATGCCAACAAAGTGAAAATGATAAATCAGGCTTTGATAGAAAATAACATCGAGCCGAAACAGTTTGAACTTACCGATTTAAATCCAAGTAAAGTTGCAGCAATCGCTAAAGTAATGGATTCTATTCAGGACTTTGTCAGTGCAGAATATTTGGCCGACAAAGACTATGACGTGAATCAATTAATCACTCAAGCTCAGATAGCCATAGACCTTACCAATCGCCCTATAGGGGCACCAAAAATGGTGATGGATTTGGCATCTTACTCAGGAGAAACCTTCAAGGAGCCAGAGATGACGGAAGAAGAAGTAGCGCAAGAGGAGGAGGATAAAGTTGCAGACAACAGTAGAGTAAACAGTATCACTAAAGAGTTAGGCAAACTGACAAAGAAAATGGAAGTGCTGGATAAAAAAATAGCTGAAGCAGAAGCTATTTATGAAAGTCAAAAAGCGGCCTTAACTAAATCCAGAGCAAAGATATCAGCATTCGACAGTATAAGAAACACTAGGGATAAAACAGTAGGAAAACTAGACGCTCAAGTGGAGATATTAGATGACCAGATAGTGAACCTAGAGAATCTTATGGAAGAGATACTTGAAGAAGCAAATGAACAAATACTAACAACTCCTTCAGAGCACACTGCAGAAGTTGAAGATGACCTAATAAGGGATTGTGCTTAATTAACATAAAAAAATAAAAGTAAAAACTATTTGTAATTAAGTTGTGAGTGTGGAAGTAAATTCTTACATTTACAGCTGAAATTACAAATTTTTTTGCTTAAAATTAAAATTGTAAGAAAGAGACTATAAATAATTAAAAAAATAAAGATTTTGAGCTGTAAACTTATCTACAACACCGATAATCAAATTGAAGGCATGTTGGCACCAAACGGTGCTTCTTCTACCTTATACCCAGCCTTATTGCAAAGGACTCAAGATGTGCAAAATGCCGTGGAACTTACCACCATGACCCACACGGGAGGATTTATGGACAAGGTGGTACAGCCAATTTTAAGTAAATACGCTTCGGAAGTAAGAAACCGCTTAAACACCTTGAAACCGAAGAATTCCAACTTGCAGTTGGTTTATAGAGGCAAGGAGTATACAGTTGACATCGAAAACTTACAATACAAAGTAGTACTAACTAAAGGATTCGAGACTGTCCAAGCTTATGCTCAAGTAGGAGAAGAAAAAGTAATGTTAGGAAAAGTGAGACTAAAAGCTTACAAGGAAGGTATGGCCATTGAAAGCACCAGTTTGACCGCAGTAAATGTTTATGTGGAAGGCAACTTGGAAAGTCTCCAAGGAAAAGGCATAGGCACTGAAATTTACAAAAAAGCCATTAACCACACTTTGAAACAAGGTAAGCCGTTTTATTCGGATGCCAGCCAGACTCAAGCAGCAGCAGGAGTGTGGGAAAAATTGAAAGCTACAAAACTGGTAGGAAAAGAGGACGGCAGAAACAAGATAGAAGCCTACCCTTTAAGCCACTTCGACAGAAACCATGAGCTGCTTCCAAAAGTGGTAATCAATTATGTGTTAGCAAAACAGGCCGAAGGAAAACAACTGACTTTTGAACAAAAACAGGACGTCAGAAATGCATTGTTGAACTCTGAATTCAAAGATTCTCAACAAATGAGTGATGCCCTTCAGAAAACCTTCTTCAAAGATGGAGAGTTTGTCGTGGAAGAAAAGAGACTGAAAGAGCACTACAACAGTTACGAGATTGCCAGCATCTTAAGTGATAAAGACCTTCAAAAGAAAATAAGAAATACTTTGGAAGCCTTGAAAAATACTCAAGAAGTCTTGGTGAGCAACGTGTATTTCACGGACGAGTTCTTGACTAAATCATCTGAGTTAAACTCTTTAGGAAAGATGGTGGTTAACAACCCACTACTTACCCAACAACAAGTAATACAAGAATTAGGAGGAATCAACAACGAGCAGGAATTTAAGGAAAAAATAGAGAATCTAGAACTAGGCCTAGTAATAGGTACTACAGAAGCAGTGGCACCAAAGATAACCTCTTTGTACAAAGAAAGAGCTAATCGAGTAAAACAACAAGACCCAAAACAATACTGGTCGTTTGATATACCTTCTGACTCCCAAATAGAAGAAGCCGCAGCCAGCGACAGAATTGTTGACGTTGGAGGAGGCATGGGGATAGTGACCGAAGACGGGAACATGATTGGCATGTTTAAGTACGACAACACTCAAAAGGGTACGGCAGCAGCTGTACAGGCAGCCTGTATCGCCAAAGGAGGGTTAAAATTGGACAATTTTGACGGGTACCTTACAAAACTTTATGATAAAAACGGCTTCAGAGTGGTTTCCAGGGTACCTTTCAATGAAGAGTATGCTCCAGCAGGATGGGATAAAAGAACACATGGCACTCCAGATGTTGTGGCTATGGTGTACGACCCAAGTTACAGACTAGATATTGTAGAGAGAACCTTTGACGACTATAAAGAAGCTATTAATTATAGAGATAACTTTGCAGAAAAGATAGTAGAGGGCAACGTAGTTCAATTCTCAGTAAAAGAAATAGTAGACCCTAAAGAAGTTATTTACCACGGAATGATGGTAGCAGACCCTCAAGCTTTGGAAGAAGCTTTCCCAGCAGTTCACCCAAACAAGTTTTATCATCACTCCACGGTGGCATTCAGGCCTCAAGATACTAGCAACATTGAAGTAGGAAAAGCTCAGGAGTTAAAAGTGATAGGAAGAATAACCACGGATAAAGTGGACGCATTGTTAGTGGAAAATCCAAAATCCGCCAACAAAGACGCTCACATTACCTTGTCTACGGCAGAAGGAATAAAACCTTTCGAAGTAAACAAAGAAATTGAAAATAACAGAGAAAAAATAACAGCAGTTCCAGAAGGCACAACGGTACAAGCAACCGAAGGCTACTTCAATGGAAGAGAGGACGTGACTTCAGTAAAAGATAAAAGGCCATTCTCAGCAGTAATAGAAAAACTAAAAGAAACAGGAATCGCCAACAATATTTACAGCTTAACTAATCAGGAGATTCAAGCCAAATTGTCGGAACTTGGAGTAGGAGACACTGCAAGCAAACAGTTAGCCAATGGCGTGAAAGTAACTGCAGCAGGGTTTACTTACAAAGGGGATGTGTATTTGAACACAGACACCATGACCCTGGACACCCCAATCCACGAAATGGGTCACTTGTACTTGAACATGCTTCGAGCAGGAGGAAAGGGCACTTACGAAGTGCTTGTAAAAGGGATGAACCTGGCCAAGTCCAAAGAGGCCGAAGCTTACAGAAGCCACGTTAAAAAATACCAGCCAAAACTGAAAGAAGGCACTCCAGAATTCTACGAAGAAGTGCTGGCCCAAGCCATCGGGGATGCAGGAGCTAAATTTATTGAAGGAGCCAGTAAAGACGGATTCATGGATTGGTTGGAAGAGATGTGGGACAGCATTAAAGATGTTATAGGATTGTCAGAGTACATGAAAGATATGGACAACAAAAACAGTCCTTTTAAAACCATCACTTTCGGACAATTTACTCAAGCCATCGCAAGAGATTTATTTGACCACCAGACTATTGAAGGTCTTATGGCATCATTGCCCCATGCTTCTGAAGGAGCTTTCTTAAAAGTGAATGACAACCCAAAATTCAAGGATTCCCAAGGGATTGATTTGAACGCTTACGGAGTGGATTTTATAGATACCACTGTACCCGTAAAATCTTTAGATGAAGTAGTAAAAGAGTATGAAGGAAGATTATATTTCATCACCTCCGATTTCACTGGAATAGGGAAAGACTCGGAAGGGGATAGTATTGAAGGAGGGGTGGGATATTTAGCAATAAAAAAGAATGTAGAAGACAAAGTAGGATTTGCATCTTTGGACGATGTAGCTGGAAAATCAGTTCTTACCAGAGTAAAGAATATTTTTGGAGAGAATAAAAAAGTAGCTGTAGTGGTTATGGCCCAAACTCCATCTTCCACCTTAGGGAATTACTATGGGGCCAAATATTTTGGAAGAGGATTAAGGGCTTTAAAAAGTACATTAACACCTTCAGAATTTCAGGAGGCTATGACAAGTTTAGACAACATTCTGCAGAATAATGAATCAATACAAAAAGCAATTAAATCTTTCGAAAATTCTAAGAAAGGACATCCTTTAAGAGGGCCTTTGTTAGATTTACTACATAATGTGGAGAACTATTCCAGCAAGGAATTTGCTCAAGAATTTATCAAGGACACCACTTTTGAAATTAGAAGACAGTTGATGAAGATTGTTTTTTTAGGAGACAGTGATGTTAAAATGGACACAGGCACTCATGGAATAAAAAGGAGTTTAGAAAACGCTGGATTCAACACTTATAACTTCCTGAAAGAATACGGAGACAGCACAACACTTACTGACCAAATGATAAAGGACGACAAGGGAGGTTTGTTATTAGGGGGATTTGAGATGTTGACAACTTCAGATGCCAAAAAAGAGGTGGATAAAACTAAAGGTAGGGGGATACAACACCCTCAATTTAACGGTAAAGTACCTTCCAACGGGAATCATTTTATTTTAGACGGAGCTTATGAATTGGAAAACAATTTTACAAGCACTGCAGAAGTAGAATCTCAGATAAACCCAGAATATGAGATAGAAATAAAAAAAGAATTTAAGAAGTTTACAAAAAATAATAAGACAGACGCTAAAGAGTATAAAGACCTAAGCTCCGCGCATAAAATAAAATTCAAAGGGGAGTTAAATAAAAAAAACACAAACCTTTTATTAATTAATGCCCCTTCAGTACAAGCTTCAGTTTCAAGAGGTTTAGGAGTTAAATTGTCCGAGCAAGGGCAGAGGGATTTAATAGAAAAGGTAACTCCAAAATTCTCCATAACTAAGGAGGTATGGGAGTCGCAACGAGGGGCAAGAAGAGTAGATGGTGATGCTGGAGAAGTAGCTCAAAAACAAGAACCTACGCCAGCACTTAAAAAGAAGGCTGTAAATAACTCTCTTTTCCAAAAAATGCAAGGCTTCAAAAGAATGCCAGAAATGAAAATTGAAGGTGAAGAGTTGAAGCAAGTGGACAAGAACGACACTAAAACCACACTAGAACAAACCTTCACGGTTGACAACGGTTATGACTTGTCTCAAGACATTATTTATTTAAACACCTTGTCTCAAGACCTTTACGAGGAAAACCCTGAAGAGGTGCAAGGACTATTGCAAGAAATTGAGAAAAAAGCGGCTCGTCAAGGGGTGGATATCATAGGAATCAGTGAAAAAGTATTCTCTAAAAGCAGAGACGAAATTTATGACTTACTGGAAGACTTGAACACTTTGGTAGTCGAGCCTTCTCAAGAAAACTTGGAAGCTTTCGCTAAAAGTTACGATGTTCTTTTCGAAGTAAAACCTGATGTTTCTGATAAAGTATTAAAAGTAGGAGAAAGTAACTTGAAAAAGACTTTAGTGCACTTAAACTCTAAAGAATCAGAGTACAGCTTGTTCGCCAAGCATTCTTTAATAAAGGTAGCTGAAAATGTCTATCAAAAAGTGGAGAAATCAGAAGACTTGAACGATTTGTACGACAAACTTTACCAAGTGGCTCAATACAACGAAAGAGTACTTCCTGCAGAGGCATTTCCTTTAGCAAATGAAGGAGGGGTATTAAACCTATCCACCATAAGAAAAGCGGAGAACAAGGAACTTTTAGTGAAAGACATCCAAAGCTTCATTGAGAATAAAGTAGCGGCATTAGACTTGTCAGATACGATGACTGAGAACAGTTTATTGCAACAAATGGTTGCTTTCAAGTACTTCTTCAATAACCCAATGGTTTTCAAAAACAGCATCAGTTTACAAGAGGAGTTTGACAATTACAACAATTTTGACGGAAGTGAGGCTTACTTGACCACGGATTTCATCAGTGATTTTTACAGCGATTTCTTGAAAGAGAAAATCAAAGGTTCCAACTTGTTCCAAAACTTTTACTCTCACTTTTCAGTGAACGACAGAGGTATTACGATTGACAGTGATGATATTATCACCTTAACCAAGATTCAAGATTACTTGGATTCAGGCAGTGTAAGAGGGGCTACGGATTTAAGAAATTACTCCTTACTTTCCAACCAATTGCCGAACTTGAAAAAAGCAGTGGAGACCAATATGGAGGATACCAGAGAGTTCAAAAGAGCACTTTACACCAACAGCCCAAAAGCTTTAGACAAACTAAACCAGAACTACAGCAAGCTTTCAGACTCAACCATCTCCGTTAAAGGGAGCACCGAGGAATTCGTCAGAGTGAAGTCAGGGGTTTATGAACTAATAGAGCAAAATAACGGTATTGGTTACTACGAGAGGCTGCAAGAAAATAAAGGGGACTACAAAACCTATAAGGTGGAAGAGCCTACCCTTTCTGTGGACAGCAGTGCTTATGGCTCTCTTGAAGCAGGAGCAGTTCAAAAAGCCGTGGAAGCCAAAAAATACTATTCAAAACAAGAAGAGTCAAAAATAGATGACGAAAACTTTGATTGTTTGTAAGAAAAATCATATCTTTGTAAAATAAAAATTTTAAATAAATAAAATGGCCTGTAAGATAACCTACAATGCTCAGAATAAAATAACAGATGTTAAAAATGCTCAGGGGAAACCTTCTGAGCTTTTTGCATCTCTGGCACAGAACCCTCATTTGGAGGTAGAAAAGGCCTTAGAAATCTACAAGAACGTCTATTCGGACAAGTTCAAAGGGATAGAGAAACCCTTAACCTACAAAAACAGCAAGGGAGCCGAGTACAACACTTTTGCCGAAGCAATCAAAGACACCAAAGAAGGGGACATTGAAGCTTATTCTGCAGGTAACTTGATGTTTTCAGTAGACTCTTCCATAAATCCAACCACTTACAACGGCTTCTTGAACAGCATGATTAGTCAAGACCTGATTGAAGGAGAGACTTTGTTCGACAATGGAGAGCAGATTTTTAAGACTCAAGGCCCAACGGAACTGATGAAAGCCATCAAGGCCGACCTGGTATCGGAAGAAGCTTACTTAAGATTGGGGAGCAGGAATGTAAAAAAACTACCTAACAACAATTTCCAGTTCAACAATAAGAAAGTGGAAATGAACGCTCAAGACACCTTGTTTGACTTAGAGTTAGGCAAGCATCCGATGTACAGAACTTATGGAGACAGTAAAGTGCTTCAAGAGGCTCAAGAACTACCTAAAGAAGACGTATTGAAAGGTCAATTATTGAATTTGCTTAATAAGCTTGGAGTCCGCACCATGGGAATCACGGACTACCTTGAGAAATTCAACATCAAGAACGGAGTAGACCCTTCAGCACAAGCCTTGGCAGACATCGCCAACAGGATAGTGGCCTTTCAAGGAGGGGAAATCAGCACGGCAGACTTGACCGAAGAAACTTCTCACTTCATAGTGGAAGGTTGGGACATTTCTCAAATAGAGAATTTGTTGAGAAACATTCACAAATCAGAAGAGTGGGCAGAATTCTCCGACCAGTACAGACAAACTTATTCCGAGAAATATTCGGGAGAAGAGTTGGAACAAGTGGTTAGAAAAGAGATTCTTGGCAAGATGTTGGCCAACGCCATTCAAGGACACTTTTCTCTGGAAAACAAGACCGAGACGCAAAAAAACTTCTTGGAAAAACTAAAACAACTGTTTCAAGACTTCTTCTTGAAAGTGCAAAGTGTTTTCAAGCCTCAATACGCTCAAGACTTACAAAAATTCAACACTCAAGTTATCCAGATGTTGCAACATGAGGACTCTCAGAGCCACTTATCAGACAAGCAAATTTCTGGAAGTAAATTGACGCTGTACAGCCTTTCCCCAAACTCTGGGGACAACATGGCAATATTGCAAGCTACAGCAAAACAAGCCGTAAACTTGTTGGAGATAACGCAAACTCAAATGTCCAAACTGAAAGGTATGTCTTCCAATAAAGAGGCACTAAACCGTATCAAACTGAATTTAGAAGCTATAGACGAGAACAACAAGGTGGCCACTTTTGCTGGTATCACGGCTTCAGTAAAAACACAGTTAAAATATTTGGAGCAAGCCTTCAACAACAACAGTAAGAACATGCACCCGTTCGCTTCAGAAGAGAACATCGTTTATCTTACACTTATAAACCAAATGCAACCTTTACTAGGAGAGATAAGTAGCCTATTGGACCAAAAAAGAGCAGATGACCGTTTAATCAAGTCTGAAATCAATGACGTGGTTATAGGAATCAATGATTTAAGAGGTAAGGTAGGTGCCACGGATACAAACCAAGCGTTGGAATTTATGGTGGAAGAGCTTGCCATAAAGCACAATTGGAACGACAGCACAAAGGCCGAATATTTGGCCACTCTGAAGGCCGCCAAGAAAGACACTAACTGGGCACATGCATACTTTGGAGGACTAGCTCATGCTCAGAATCCCATTTTGAACATGTTTGGTAACATCATCAAGAGAATAACAATGCAGACTTCCGTGGACCACAGAAATGCAACCACTGATTTCATGAACGAGATTCAAAAGTTAGGGATAGACCAATCCACTTTAAATACTCTCAAGAAAGGCTCTCACTTGATAGACGCCACAAATTGGGGTATGGTTGAAGAAACCATCAACACTATTGAGATGGAAGCTTACAACAAATTTTCTGGAAAAGAAGCCCTAAGCTTGAAAGAATACCTCAGACAAAAAAGAGAAATGGTACTTCCTGAACTGGAGGCCGCAGCTTACACCTCTTACAGACAAGAAGTGAGAGCGGAATTGGACCCTTATTTGGAGAAGCCCTTTAATGACGCTTATTACGCCAGAAAGAAGGCTTTATATGCAGAAAAGACGCCCTCTAATCCAGGAGGTTTAGGGATTTCTGAAGACACTCAAAGATGGATTGCCACCATCTCTGGCGATGTAGCCTCGGTATACAACAGGGCCAAGGATGCTAACGGGTTGATAGTGTTGACCGAAGCCTTAAAATTTGACTTGGAACAAATCTCCAAAGAGAGAGCTTTTGCAAAAAGCCCTTTTGGGAATGACGGGAAGTATAAAGAAGGATTAAAAGGTGTCCTTAATAGTGAAGGTAAACTAGAGATTGTCCTCGATGGAAGTGACCTTTCCCCAGAAGCCTTGAGAGCTTACGAATTAGAGAAGTTGGATAAAAACTTCATGGAAGAGTTGAACAAAAAATTAGAAGCTGAGAAAAAAGCAGGTATTAATAAAAAAGGTATCCCACCACAATTCTTGGAGGAAATAAAAAAACTTGAAGATAAAGGGGATTTTAAAGGAGCTGTCGATTATTTAAAACTCAACTCTTACATAGGATTTGAGAAGAGTTTTTGGGACAACCTGAACGCCAGTGAAAGTTTAGTGAAAAGACTTCAAGAAGTCACTGGAGAGGATAGTCAGAGGGCCGCAATGGTAGCGGAAGATATAAAAGAAGTTCAAGCCAAAAGGAACAACATTTTGAAAGCAAACAGGGTACTGAATCAGCCGTCAGAGACTGATGTGGAGCGTATGTCCACCTCTGAAAAGGAGAACGTAAAAGAGTACTCGGAAAGTCTGCAAGATTTGTACCAAGAAGCCTCTAAATTCTTCAAGAAGAAAGAAGCGGAAGAAATAGAAGAGATGACCACCTCTGAAAATACACCTAACCAGGCTTATCAAGACGCTTTGAAAGTTAATGGAGTGGAGGGGACAGAAATAATAGAGTTTATAAAAAAGAACTCCTCCGTGAGCAATAAACTGGCTATTGAAAAAGCAGTGGGAGACGCTGAAAACCTGATTAAAGGGAGAATTGAAGAGATGCCTAAAAAGTATGCAAAATACTTTACCAAAGATTACAACAGCATTGAAAATGAAGTGAATAGAGAGGTCGCAATACGAAAAGACTTATTAAAATTTGCCGAGAGCAAGCTCCTCCCTTACTACACTAGATTCGCTCCTGCAGGATATGAAAACTTGATGCAGGAGATGGAAAACGGGACTAAAAAAGTCTCTACGTTGTTGCAAGAAATAATAGAGGAGAGGTCTCCAATAACCGTGACTCCCAACTACTCCTTCTTTGAAGTGCAACAGAATGCGGACATAAACGACAATTTTCAGAAGAACTTCGCAGGAGGGAGGCTCCAATTTAAAGAGCAAGCTGAAGGGAAAGATTTCAGGGATAAGGATTTTGAAAACATGTTTGGAGTAAGAAATGGAGTAGCGACTAGAAACCAAAAACTGTTTGCCGCCAGAGAAGTACTTTTAAAATACCACAAAGACTCTTTAGAAGCACTTGGAGAAACTGGAAGCCACAATCTATACAAACTACCTCAACAAAGTAAGGGCTCATTAAAGAAACTTAAGGCTTTTACTACCGAACCGAGTTTTGGAAAAGTAAAAGAGTCTTTAAAAGACAGCTTCGGTTACAGGGAAGAGGATATCGCCTCAGGAGAAGTAATTAAAGGAGACAGTTCTGCAGGAGTGGAGGACATGAGAACCATACCTAAATATGGAATGAGGGAGTTAGCCAACCAAGAGGATTTATCAGATGAATTATTAACCTCTTATTCTTGGATGCACGAACAAGCAGTCTTACACAGGGCCAGAAAAGAGAATATTGGTTACGCTTTCTCTTTAAAAGAAGCAGTGTTAAATAGCGATTATGGAGGGAAGTCCGCACAGGCCACTGCTACTTACAAAATGTTTTCCTCTTATATGGACGAAAACTTCTTCGGAATAAAGGAAAGTTATGAAAAAGACATTCCAATTTACAAAGGGTACAGTGTACACCTCTCCAAAATTTTAAGAATGTTTGGAAGTTTTGTGAGATTCAGGAATCTAGGTTTTGCTTTGGTTTCACCGATAACCTCGTTGATTACCGCCAAATCCCAGTTCTGGTTGGAAAACATGGTGGGAGAACATGTTCATTCCGATTCGACCAAGTTGGCAAGAAAGGAATTCAGAAAGTTGGCGGGAGCCTCCATATCGGAGACTTTGGAGTTCAACTCTCAATCAAGGTTAAACGTGATAGGAGAGCATTTTATGGTGTTTGAAGGCGACAGAAGACTTGCAAACTCTTCTTTCAATCAGTACGCCAGAGGACTTGTTAAAACTCCTTTTGCCACTCACAGTATGGCCAACTTTCCAGTAATTCCTACAGTGATGCTTTCAGTGCTGTATGACTACAGAGTGGTAAACGGTCAAGTGCAGAATTACAATGAGTACAAGACTAACAACAAAGGGTTAACAGCTTTAGAGCTTAAAAACACTTGGTCCGCAGCGGCAGGAGACGCCATGTATAAATTCATGGACGTGAAGGACGGAAAATTTAGTTATGACATGGCAAGGCTTGAACCTTTGCTTAACAAGACTGGAGAGGAGTTGGAAAAATACGTAAGCCTTAAAAACGAGGCTATTTTTCAAAGAGTGTCACTGGTCAGCCAAGCAATTGATGGTAATATTAGTCCAGAAGAAAAGAGTATGGCCTCTCGTAACTTAGTGTTGCAGTTGTTCTTAACTCACAGAAATTTCTTGAGTTTGTGGACTCAAAAAAGATTCAAGGGGACTCACATGTCCTTGGAGACGGGTCAAGTAGAGAGTGGTTCTTACGCAACTTTAGGGAGATTTATTAAAGGATATTCGGAACAATTTCAAAAAGGAGATGTGAAAGATATTGTTAAAAACATGAAGGAATACTGGGAAGGTTTATCTGATAATGAGAAAATGAACATGCAACGTAACGGGAAGGATTTCGTGATGCTTAATGCTTTATTAGCTGTAGTGGTTCTATTGGCCAACGTGGCCGACGACCCAGACAAGGAAGACTGGTGGGCACTTCAAGCAGGGAACTATTTAATGCTGAGACTTGCAAATGAAACAGCTTCCACCTCTTACGCCATCCCTCTTAGTTATTACGACACGGTTGATGATTTGTTTGTAGGATTGAACTCCATACCAGAAGTATTGGCTGTAGGAGACATCGGAAGTGACGAGACAGTGAAATCAGGTAAATGGGCAGGGTTCACTAAAAACCAAAGGTATATCGGAAGAAACACGGGTATAGCCAAACAGTATGCCGAGATAGTGAACACTACCAAAGTGAAAGACCAATACCTCTTGAACAATGGGGCCTTCATGAACTTTGTACCCCTAACTTGGGTGACTGGAAAAGGAGGAGAGGAGTAAGTTTTAAAGTAAGAATTTCCACATCAATTAAACTTGGTGTGGAATTTTTTTGTAATCTTTTTAGTATTTTTATTGTTTTATTCAAAAATATAACTATCTTTGTAAGAAAAATAATAAATTATGAATTCAGAGAGTTTCAGAATAGAGGTAATAGATTTTGGGAAAGTACCCGAGAGAGTAAAACCTGAAATGAAGATGTATGAAATATGGCTGGGAAAATATCATTTAGGGCAAGGAAGCCACTACCCCACAAAACCTGAAAAGGTAGCTGAAATAGAGGCTACATCTTTTAATATTGCTTGCCTTATCTATGAACATCAAAATGTAATTGACAGCTTAAAAATGCAAATGGAAAGAGGGGATACCTATATAGAGGACATTCATTTCGGAGTGTGGTACTATAACCCTAAAAACAACAGTAATTCTTGGACAGGTAGATATTACACAAGCAGAGAAGAGGCAGAAACATCATTTTAACTTGAGAGGACATGGATAAATTAGACTTCAACAAAATAAGGTTCCAGTATTACCCCAGTGCAGTCTGGAAGACAACCCCTTTAGGGACTTTAAGCTTGCAGCAATTTATAGACTCTCATCGTTCTCCCAAACCTGAAATCCTCGAAGTATTCAAGAAGATAGAAGAAGCATCTTTGGAGGGTGATTTGAAAACAAAAGATTACTTAAAGCAAAACAATCTTTATTATTTTTCACCAAGTTGTAGAATGGAAGGAGGGAGGTCTCACAAGGATATTGTGGAGTTTTTACCTTTAATGATAGTGGAGTTTGATAAAATTAATTACGCTGAAGAATTGAAACTGGAACTTTTTTCCAGACTCAAGTGTTGTATTGCCGCTTACTTGTCACCAAGTAGGAAAGGGTGCAAGTTCATCATAAGAATACCTGTAGTTAAATCGGTAGAGGAGTACAAAGAATACTATTGCGGGATGGCGTACTACTTGGAAAAATTCAACAATTTTGACCCTGCAAATTTCAACCCTTCACTCCCACTGTTCTTAAGTTACGACGAGAATATACTGGTCCGAGAAGATGCCGAGGAGTGGACTACAAGAGGTGGAAAAGTAGATGCTTTCGTGCCGTTTGAAGGAGAGTTTCCAATCCCTGGGGATATTAACTTAGAAGATAAAGCTGAAGTGATAAGAATCATCTCCCTTTGTATCAACAGGATTGTAGATTCAGGACATACCCAGTTAGTGGGGGCTTCTGCGAGTTTAGGAGGTTATGTGGGAGCAGAATACATAGGTTTTGAAGAGGCACTAAATCTACTGTACGATTTGATAGAAGATAACGAGTATTTATCTAAAGGAGTGAGTAATTATAAAAAAACAGCTAAAGACATGATGACAAGAGGGATAGGGTCCCCACTGTTGTTGAATCGTCACAAGAAGTAAAAAAATTTGCAAAAAAATAAATATGCCAGAAAATTCTTCAAATTCAAAAATCAAGTTTTTCAGGGAAGACTGGAAGACCTTTAAAAAGAAATACTTCTTGTATTGCAAGAAGAGCGAGTATAAATTAAAAACCTTTAAGAATGATATGTAAAATAAGAGGATTCGAAGACGAGACTTATAGTCACAGGTACATGACAGATGTAAAAAGAATCAAACAAGTATTAAAAGTCAATGGTTACAACTCCACTTTAAGAGATTGTGGAAATCTGTGGGATGACCACTCAGATGACTTTGCCGCTGGATGGTTAAATCTTCCTCATACCGATGGAGAGCTTTGGGTAGAATTAGAAGGATTAATAAGACAATTATAAAATGGAAAAACAAACAAGAATCACTATAAACGTGGATTTCGATGGCACTTGTGTCACTCACGACTTTCCTAAAGTAGGAAAAGAGATTGGGGCCGCTGCAGTACTAAAGAAGTTGACAGACCAAGGACATAAACTAATACTGTTCACCATGAGGTCAGATAGGAAGGAATTGAAGCCTACTGGAGATACTAGAATATCTAACGTCACTGGTAAATTTCTCACTGACGCAGTGAATTGGTTTAAAAGTCATAACATACCGCTTTATGGAATTCAAGCGGACCCAAACCAAAAAAACTGGACTACTTCACCAAAGAGTTACGCGAACTTGATGATTGACGATTCCTCATTAGGGTGCCCTTTGAAGTACGACATGAGGCTTTCAAGTAGTCCCTTCGTAGACTGGAAAAAAGTGGAAGAGTGGTTAGAAAATGAAAGAATATTAACTTCAGAAAGTTTAGATGAATAAAGTAAAAACAAAATACAAAGACCTTAACCTTGAAGATGTAGAATACATCAAACACATTTACTATTCCAAAAATTCTCACAGAGAAAAGATGGACATTTTGACTGGAAGGTTTGGAGTAGGAGAACGCACCATAAGAAGTTGGTGGAAAAACATGGACTTGGTTAACGTCTCCTCGGACTTGAACTACCAATTGAAGAAAGCTCAAGACAGGGCCTTGAACAAAGATACAGAGGTGTTGTTAGTAACTGCTGCCCAAAACAAGACAGCGGTTAACAAGGACTTTCTGGAGAGCTTGAAAATGTATCAAAAGTTCATTGAGAAAAAATTAGGTAAAAAGACTGAAATAGTCATCATACCCACTCGTTACAGAAACCCCACTTCCAACGTGGAGAAAGAGAAAACTAAAGCTAACGATTGGTGGGAGCCTGAATTAGAGCCTTACTTGTTTTATGGTAAAGTTGATTTTGGCGACACCTTAATCTCAGCTGACAGTAGGATATCTCCCACAGCAAAGGACCCCTTATTAGGGTACGAGATACTGGCCAATGAGAGACATTTAGTTTTAGGACATTCAAAAATTCATTTCAAAACCTTACCAAGACTCAGAAAAGAAGCTCTGAGAACAATGAGCACTACGGGGTACGCAACGGTTAAAAACTATTCCGTAAGTAAAGCTGGAGAGGTGGCTTTCGAGAACCATTCTTACGGATTCGTGGTAGTGGAATTGAAAGATGACGGAACTTGTTACATCCCTAGAAACGTGAAAGTAACTAAGGCTGGGACCTTTATTGATATTATTCATTCGGTTACCCCTCAAGGAGTGACTCAAATAGATAGTTCTTTAGGACTAGTTTGGGGAGACATTCATGCCAGAGTCCTTAATAAGACTTTTGTTGAAGTTACCAAGAAATTGACAACCTTACTTAAACCCGAAAAGAACGTGTTGCACGATGTCTTGGACGGAAGTACTTTCAATCCTCACGAATTGTTTGACATGTTTATTCAGCGAAGAAAGATAATTGAAGGAAAACATCTTGTAAAAGAGGAGTTAAACGAATCTTTAAATTTCATAGAAGAGATAAAGGGATGTTGTGGAGAAGTTTGTGTGGTAGAGTCCAATCACGATGTATTTCTAGACCGTTACGTGAATTCCGAGAACTGGAAAAAAGACTTGCACAATTCTCCTGCTTATTTGGAGATGGCTTACATTCAGCAGACCGTGGATTTGAGAGAGTATGGGAATATCTTTGGTTACTTGGTTCACGAGAGATTTGGAGATGCCGTGCCTTATTTGAAGATGGGAAGCTCTATGAAAATTGGAGGTTACGAATGTGCCTTACACGGAGACTTCGGGACCAACGGAGCAAAAGGAAATGTGAAAGGTTTCGGGAGGTTGAACGTCAAACTGATAACTGCTCACACACACAGCCCTATGATATTCAACAACACCACTTGCGTGGGACTGAGTTCTTACACGGAACAGTACTACAACAGGAAAGGATTTAGCAGCTGGGCCCTGGCTCACTCCGTGATTCACAAGAACTTGAAAAATCAGTTGCTGACCTTCGGAGACGATTACTCCTTGAGCGGATTAATTTAACATTAAAGACCTTTGCAAATTTTGTAAGGGTCTTTTTTTTTTATTTACAATTTTTCTTACATTATTATTGTGAGATTGAAAATTATTTCCTACATTTGTGAAATAAATAAGTAAAACATTAATAATATGATGAGAATTATCAAAGGAATTTTAACTCTAGGGTATTCCGAACACAAGAAAATTTCAAATTGGCTATTCGGCAACAAGAGTTGCATGCCCAGTGAACTTAAACCTTTTAACACAAAATAACCATGATAAAATTTAGAGATTTTATTTACAACCAACATGATGTGGTATGCAATCAGAAGTACGGGGACAACTTACCTTACAGTTTCCACTTGAAACGAGTGGGGGAGCAAGGTAAAAACTTCTTGTATTTGATAAAGGGAGTATGTAGTAATCAAGAAAATTACAGAGCCTCTTTAGTCACTTACATTGATATTGTGGGAATGGCTTTAATAAGTCATGATGCCATTGAAGACGCAAGACTCACTTACAACAACATTTTAACAGAAGCCAACAACACTTTAGAGAATTACGTAGCAGCCAAGATGGTAGCGGATATTGTATACTGTGTAACAGATGAAAAAGGTAAGAGCAGAGAAGAGAGAAAGAATGAACTTTATTACCAAGGGTTAGTTGAGAATGAACTAGCTGTTTTTGTGAAGTTGGCAGATTTAGCGGCTAACACACTATACAGCAAGTTGACCGCAAGCAGGATGTATGGTCAGTACAAAGAGGAGTTCCCTCGTTTCAAAGAAAAAGTGTATTTGGAGAAGTACAAAGATTTTTTTGATTACGTAGAAAATTTGTAAATGGAGGAGAGAAAAGAAAAAAGAGCCTTTGCTTCAGAAGAAGAGGCCAGGACGGAACTGCAAAGAATTATCGAGACTAATTATAATCCTTGTGTAGCTCGAAATAAAAAACCTTGTCGTTGTTACAAACAAGATGGATTGTGGTATCTTACAAGCAAACCAAAGATATTGGAGTATGATTCTGACAAAAAATAATTTTTGTAAAAAAAAGCTTGGAAATTAAAATAAGTTTCTTACATTTGTAAAAAAATTATTAAACTTTAAAAATTAACACTATGAAAAATTATTTAGAAATTAAGTCTTTTGGAGAAATCGACATTCAAGCCTTCACTTTAATTGGAGCTTCCACTAAGGTAGGAGATGAGACCAAAATTGGAATGTATGGTTCTGGAAATAAGTATGCTATAGCGTCCCTTATGAGACAAGGCATAGATTTCAAAGTATTTTCAGGAGAGGACGAGATTGTTTTTGCAGTTAATAGTCAAAGCTTCAGAGGACAGGATTTCAAGGTAATTACAGTGAACGGGGCAGAAACCTCCCTTACCACTAGCATGGGAGGAAAGGACTGGAACACCGCTTTTGCACCTATCAGGGAAATCTACTCCAACGCCTTAGACGAGGATTCAGACTCTACCTTACAGAGAACTACAGAAGTAGTAGCAGAAAAAGGGTATACTAAATTTTTCGTAGAGATGACAGAGGAAGTGGGGCACTTTTACAAGAATATACACTTGTATTTTTGCAGTACCAACCCAAAGATTTTAGAGACTTCAAATAGAGGTACTATCTACACCAACACCGATGATGGTAAGGCCCGAGTGTTCCGAAAAGGGATTTTAGCTTACTACAACGAGAGGCAAAAAGCCCTATTTCATTACAACTTGCAAGAGGTAGACATTAATGAGAGCAGAGTGTTGAAGTACAACTTTCAAATCGACACTCAAGTAGCTAAAATATTCAAAGAGAGTAGAAACTCAGTCTTGATAAACAATCTTTTATTAGGACTTAAAGGTGGAAACGCAGGGTACTTAGAGCACGGGTTGGATTGGGATACTTGGGGAGATTTTTCAGACACTTGGTTAGAAGTGTGTGGAGATAAGAAGTTTGCTCCAGCGGAATACCTTGACATGTTTGACAAAGAAGAGTTGGAAGGAGCTTATATTTTGCCAGCTAAGTTGTTGAAAGCTTTAAAGACACAATTCACGGATTTAAACGTTTTAGGGATAGGGTCAAAAACAGACGACATATTTATTCAATCTAGTCCAAGTCAGATATTGGTGAATAAAGTGATTGATGCCGTAGCACTGTTGAATTCTACAAGGTACAAAGAGCGTTTGGAAGGTGCCTCCATAGAATACGTTAAGTTTTCAAAAGAAAACATTCAAGGATTAGCTTTGCACGACACCATTTATTTAAGCACTAAATTAGATGCTGAAGATGTGAATACCATAGCTAAAATCATCATTGAAGAGAACGAGCACAACAGAAGTGGCTTTAAAGACGAGACCAGAAGATTTCAAGACCATTTGTTCAACTTGTATTTTGATGCGCTAGTAAAATAAAATAAGATATGATAGCCTACAAATTATGCAGACTTGTGGTACTTGGCAAACAGTATAAGATTAATTTCGATATTATGATAAAAATAAAAACAGAGAGTACTTTGGTACACAGGCCAGCAACAGAAAATTTAGTAGAGTTGTGGTGGGTAAGAACAAAGAAATCAATATTTGGATTCACGTTCTATGACCGTATTGAAGGGGACCACAAAATAGACGACAGTTATGGTGAACTTGGAGACATGCCATTTTTCATAAAAAAAGAGGCCGAACAGAGAATTAAACAAAAACAATAACATGAAAAACAGTGTAGAGCTTATAGGCCATTACGGGTCAGACTTAATCCACGGATTGTCCGCTTGGACTTCAACTTCAAGGAATATTGACGAAAAAAAATTAGAAAGAATTCCTGGATTGCTGACTATGCTGGCAGAAGCAGAGCATCACACTCCGTTTGAAAAGTCAGTGTTCCACTTTTTAGTAGATGTGGACCAGGCCACTCACATCCACCTTTTAAAGCACCGAATAGGAGTGTCGATAAACGGGGAGAGTGCAAGATACAAGGAGTTGAAAGAGGACAAGATGTACATTCCAGAGGATTGGAATATTAAAACAAAAGATGGTGTTGAAATAATAGGAGGTTACAAAGAAGCGGCAGAATTAAGTTGGGCATCTATATTAGAAAAATATTCCTTACTATCTAATGAATTATATCATAAATGTCTTGAGGAGTTAACTCCAGTTTTAGGAAGGCAAAGGGCAAAAGAGTCCGCAAGATTTTTCAAGGCCATGAACTCTCAGATTACTTTAGACATCTCTTTCAATTGGAGAAGTTTTTATCATTTTTACCATCTACGTTCTTCGGACCATGCTCAAGAGGAGATTAAAGCAGTTGCTGAAGAAATGTTGAAACAGATAAAAAATATTGAAGGAAGCCCTTTCAAAGAGACTATAAAAGCATTCGGACTGTAAGATGATAAAATCTAAAAACAAGAAGTGCATAGAATGCGGCAGGGAGGACCAGCCTCACTTTTCGAAAGGAAAGTGCAAAGGTTGTGCCTCCAAAACTTACGCGGGATTGAAGAAAACACCCCTCAAAAAGACGGCTAAAACTATCACAAAACAAACGGTTAAAACCAAGGAGAAGAGAAAAGCCAATAGAGAGGGTTTTGGGGACTTTTTCATCAAACACATACAAACTATCCAAGAAGGAAATTTAAGCTGTCAGGAGTGTGGTAAACGCATCACAAGCCCTAATGCTTCCAACGTAGCTCACATCTTAGGTAAGAGTAAACATTTAGAAGTAGCTACTAACGATTTGAATGTGCTTTATCTGTGCGGAATGTTCTCGGACAACCAATGCCACTCCAAGTTTGACAGCTCGATGAGCAACAGAGAGTCCATGAATGTGTTTTCCCTGGCCTTTGAAAGGTACAAGTTAATAAAACATTTAGTAATTAAGGGGTCCTCGGAGACCCGATTGTTTGACAAATATTTAGAGGATGAATAAAGAAGAGGAAGTAAATTCAGTGCTGTACAATACTTGTCTTTCGTACATCAGGGAAGTATTAAAAAATAATTTAGAAGTGTACAATGAGTTTTTATGGGAGCACCAAATCTCAACACTTCCAGGAGGAATCTTCCGTAAGGACGGAGAAGAGATAGAAAGAGAAGAAGTTCAATTGTTATTTGAAAATTACAAAAAAAAATAAACGTAATTTAAGACGAGTGAAAAGTTAAGAGACATGAAAAAGTTCATATATAATTATGAATTTGAAAGACAAGTAAGAGAGTACGCATCTACTGAAAGGAGGTGTATATTCTCCTACCATCACACAACTAGGGCTACTTTATATGGATTTATGTACGGAAGAAGAAGTATAGTGGAGTACACTTTAGAACCAGACTCAGAGGACCTAGCTTACTTTTATGAAAAGTACAAAAGAGAGGTTGAAATACTGGAGAAAAAAGAAAACCTGGCCGAGATTGAGGCTTGCGAAAAAAGAGTGGAGGAATTAAAAACAAAATTAGAGAAATTAAAAGAGAATGAAAATAAGAATTAAAAAATTACACAGCGGTGCAGTAATCCCTACATACGCTAAGGACGGAGATGCAGGGATGGATTTAACAGCGGTAAGCTCTGAATTAGATGGACACAATAATATAGTCTACAGTACAGGGCTAGCCTTCGAGATACCAAAAGGATATGTAGGCCTTTTATTTCCTCGCTCCTCAAACGCTAAGCAGGATTTATTACTAAGTAATTCTGTTGGAGTCCTAGATAGTGGTTACAGAGGTGAAGTTTTATTTAAATACAAGAAGGTTTCTGGTGAGCATGGAATAGGTCTTACTAGGTACTTACCTGGAGACCGAATTGGCCAAATCATCATCTTACCTTATCCTGAAATCGAGTTTGAAGAAGTGGAAGAGTTATCCGAAAGTGAAAGAGGAATCGGAGGATACGGAAGCTCAGGAAGTTAAGTTAAAAAAGTAAGAAAATTAAAGGGGAAATGAAAGTTTCTCCTTTTTTTGTTGCATACTTCAAAGAATATTCCTACATTTGTAAAAATTAACAAGTAAAGTATGAAAAAAGAAGAAAAACTAATAGAAGTGATGCAAGACATCTACGTGGAATTGTTTGCTAAATCAACTCCTGCAGCGGACTTTAATCAATTGGTCGAACAAGCTGTTCCAGATGAGAACGGGATGAAAGATATTGGCTTCATGAATTACGAAATCAGTCAAGAGGTTTCTGACGAGATTTTGGACCGCCACTGCAAAAAGTTACCTAAGTCAGACAGACATGTTGTTAAAATGGCTGTTATATTAGGTTGTAGCCCTAAGTACTCCAACTAATGTACGTAAACTTTAAATTAGCCTCCTCCCGAGGAGTCAGTATCAGAGAAATAGGAGCCTTACAAATGATAAGCCAGAACAAGTATGAAGACCTCTCGGAGCTCATAGAAGATTTGGGAGATTTGACATTAACTAATCTAGAACTTGCGGGATACCTGATGTTTGTAAAAGGAAAAAAGACAAATTCTAAGTACAAGTTGATGAGAGTGTCTGACAAAGCAAAGAGTCTCTTGAACGACTTGGAAGTTCCAGAACTAAATGAAGACGACCTTTCCATTTACACTTGGTTAGAGAACATCTACAAGAGCACGGGCAGGGTTGTGGGAAACACTCGAAAAACAAAATCCTTGATTGCCCTTTTCAGGGTGCACTCGGGAATAGAAAGAAACTGTTTAGCCATCTTGTGCCAAGGGTTCTTGAATGACGAGTCCCAGTTTGAGTGGAGTAAAAAGTTGGAGTACTTGTTTTTCAAACCACCGACCTTGTTTAGTACAAAGTTCGACATAAACCAAAGTAGGTTGTTCCAGTATTACGAGGCCAACAAAGAAATGTACGATATAAAATTTGAAAAAGAATTAAAAAAGGTAAAATAAATGACCAATTTAGAAATAGACTTAATTTTAAGCAGGGAGAATGAAGAGATTGTAGAAGCTCATAAAGAGATTGTAGCTCTACAACATGGAACAGGTCATATTATCAAAACAGGACAATCTCATTTAGACTACTTCTTGGTGAGTGGATTAAACAACCAGATGGTATTCATAGGTTCAAGGCCTTCCATGGGAAAGACTTACCATTGCGAAACAACCATCAACAACTTGCTAGACATAAAAGTAAATCCTAACCAAGACATTTCTATTTTAAGGCTAAATCTGGAGATGCAGACTAAGTCCTTGTTGCTTCGAGACTTGAAGAAGACATTGGGTAAGAAGATGGTGGACATCATATCCACTCCTTACACCTTGGAGGAGAGAGAACTTGTAAAAGCGGTGGTAAAAAAACATCAAGATAAAAGAATCATCAATTTCTCCAGAGCGGTAGAGGGCCAAGAGTTAAGGTACCTTTTGGAGAAATATACTTCCAACATAGCGGAACAAGACGCAGCCGCCAATGCAGTCAAGAAAGCTGAGTGGGAGTTATCTCACCCCTTGACTGGGAATAAAGAAGTGGACTCCAATAATATCTATGTGCCAATAGTGACTCAAAGAATCGTGCTTTTGGACCACCTTCACATTTATCAGACTAAGGCTCAAATTGATGGAGTGTTGTCAATCTTGAATGAGATGAAGTTGAAAGACAAGACTATGTCATTCATCATTTATTTTCAGTTGAACCGTTCCTTGGAGGAATTGTGGAGAGACACTAAGGAAAAGAAAGCTAATCCAAAGAACTTCTTGCCGAATTCAAGTCACATTTACAACACGGATAGTTTGATGCAGTACGCAGATATTGTTATGGGTATGGTAGTGCCTCAAGTAGTTGACTTGGAAGAGTTTGCCTCAGTTTACAAAGACAGAAGTGAGCATTTGAGAGACCATTTTCTTGAAGGAACTTCTCCAGACAACGTGACAGTACTTTTGAAAGGAAGGAATCGTATCTATTACAATTACATTAAAATCAGGATGGTGGATGACTTCGAGGACTCCAGATTGTATTGTGACGTGTTGAACCCAGCTTACGAAAAAACAGCTGACAAAATTTATGAGCAACACAAGTCTCCCTTCACCACTTCGGTGCCAGTGTTTGGAACGGGAGAAGTCATCAAGATAGAAAAAATGCCTCCAGTGAAACCTAACATGGATTTAGTCAACGCCTTTGGTCCGCCTGAAGTATCTGAAGAAGAGGATGATACCGATAAGCCCTTTTAAAAAGTAAGAGAATTATAGTAAAAAAGTTGTTTTGTAAGAAGAATAAACCTATATTTGTAAAAAAAATAATATGAAAAAGTATATTTTAATTGATACATACCCTGGAAGCCCCGAGATTGGTCATGTTATAAGTCCAATGCTAGAGGGTTACTATTGTTGGAACCATCATTGGTTTGACCCCAAGGATTTCCCAAAAAGTTGGGAAGAAGTGGTAGGACCAGGATTTGAAATTACAAGTTTTACCAATCCAAGTAATAATCTTGCTTACACCATAAACCCAACTGCTAAAGAATATTATGTAAATGTAGGCACTAACAGAAGTATAGATTTTTGTTTGAGGTTCTATAAAATTAAATCCGTCAAAAGATTATCTGACGGAGAAACCTTTAAAATTGGAGACAATACCACTCTCGGAACTATCTCCCAAATTCAATGGGATTGTGAAAAAGGACTGTGGTTGGATTTTAAAACAGATAAAGGTTGTTACCATGGCGGGTACGGGGATTATGAAAAAATAACAAAAAAACGCTGTAGTTTCATCACAAGTGATGGAGTGCAGATGTACTTAGGGGATACTTACTATACCCTAGGGACTCCAGATTATTATTGGAGTGTTCAAGGATTTAAAGTAGACCTTATAAGTGAAGAACTCAGTCCTGTAGGAAGTATTCAATTTTCAACATTAGAACTGGCAGAAGAATACATAAAAAATAACAGACCTCGTAGAACCTATACCGAAGGAGAAGTAGTGAGAGCTTTGGAGCACTGGGGAATGTGTAAGGTGGAGTTAAGATTTGTAAATCTATTTTTAGATAACTAATATGAGATACGAGAAAATAAACGAGAGTTGGGACGAGTATAGGGAGACCTTGCAAACTTCTAAATACATGCAAAGGCTCACGCTGAAGGAAGACGAAAAAGTGTACATGGCAGGTTATAAAGCCGCTTACGAGCACTTAACCAATAAAATTGGAGGGCAAATCATGGGTTCAGAGAGTCTGTCTATTACAAATGTGTTTCCAATAAAAGAATTGGAAGATATAAAAAAACAACTTGAAGAATTAGACGCGGCAATTTATGCCGCCAGTGATGGGGATTTAATAAAAGAAATAATTGAATTTACCAACAAGGAAAATTACCACAAGATAACAAGATTGGAAGTGGTAGACCACAGCCCAGACTTGGTAGAGAACGGAAGAGTTTACACTAATCACGGAGTAAAAGATTTGGAATTAAGTTTTCAAGATGAAGGAAGAACATTAAAAATATTTATTAAATAAATTATGGAAAAATTAGATGTAATGTACGTTTACGACGATGACCGTTTTGTTGACTCAATTTGTGATGTCATTGAAGCCTTAAAAGAAGAGGATATTGAAGATGAGGATATTGTAGGCTACAAGGTGGATATAGCCGAAAGAGAGCCTGTAATGTACAAAGACTTCAACTTGATGTCTATAATGGAAATGGTTGACTCTTATTATGGGGACGATAGGTATGACGAAGACGGAACCATCAGCGAGAAGTTGGAAGAAATCTTTAAAAAACACATCGATTTTGAAGCTTTAAACAAAGATTTAGAAGAAGTGTGTCTTTATTATCCCAACGGGAAAACTCACACTATTACTCAAGAAGATTTAAACTATTATAACTTATGAAACACGTAGAATTTAAAGAGGTGGAAGTAGGAGGCAGGTTCTACACTTGTGAGGGAAGAGGAGAGCGCATTAAATTGTGCATTAAGTTATCCGACACAGAAGGAGAGGACGTTTTAGAAGCAATTGAATTTAACTTGAGTCCTAAAGGGCTCGTAATGATAGATTATGAAATATAAATTTTGGATAAAACGTCTCTTAAAGACACTTTCCCCTCAGAAATACACTTACAAAGGAAATCACTATATAGTAGAACACGTTGCGGAAATGAAGGACCCTGACTCAAGAGAGTGGATTCCTTGCGTTATATACGTTCAAGTAGAGAATAAAGAACGATATGTAAGGGAAGCAGAAGAGTTTTGTAAATTATTTAAACCTGTAAAATAAATGGAAAATAGAGCTTTAATATTAGACATAGAGACTACAGATTTACTTGCAAACATGTTGGATTACAGCTCGTTTCCTTATAAACTAAAACCTGAAGCTAAACTCTGGTGTGTTGTAATCAGGGATGCTTACACGGACGAGGTTATTGCTGAAGAAAAAGAAAATATTACAAAAGAGTGGTTGCAAAATGCTTTGAAAGGGTGTACTTATTTAATAGGGCATAATGTGATAAAGTTTGACTTTTTAACTTTAAAACTCTTCGGTGTTTTAGAGTATCAAGTGGGTTATTTAGACCAACCTGATTTGGTTTTTGGAGAAGAAACTCAAATAGTGGACACTTTGATTCTTTCGAGACTATTTAATCCTGACCGTTTTGGAGGTCATAGTTTACACGCTTGGGGAGAAAGATTTAAAAACAACGCCAAAACAGATTTCAGACAACTTTGCATTAACAAAGGGTATATTGAAAAAGGGTCTCCAAAAGGTTCGGAATTTAAACACTATTGTCCAGAGATGCTGCAATATTGTCTTCAAGATACTAGTGTAAATAAGGATGTATTCTTTGCTTTAATCAAGGAAATTGATAACTACAAAGGATGGAGACAGGCTATAAAAGTAGAAAACAAACTTGCAGATTTAGCTGTAAGGAGAGAGAGTTTGGGTTTTTGGTTTGATAAAGAATTGGCAGTAAAATGTGTAGGAGATTTAACTGAAAAAATGGAAGAACTCCAGAATAAGGTAAATCCAATTCTTCCTCCAAAACCAATGACAAAAGGAGAACTTAAAGATTTTACCGCACCTAACACTCAATTTCTTAAAAGTGGCAAGCCTTCTACACATATTGTAAAATTTGCAACTAGAATTGGAGGTTTTATAGAAGAAGACACCACTGAAGAGGACTCCCCTGTTTATGCAATAAATTTTGAAAATAAAAGATACACTCTTCCTTACACATTACCTCTTAAAACACACGTAGAGGCGGATATAAGTAACCTAGACCACGTAAAGACAACTTTAATAAACGTATACGGATGGGAGCCTACAGAATGGGCGGAAAGAGACTTAACAAAGGATAGTAAAAAACAATCCCTTTCTTTAGACAAACAAGATAAAGCTTTAGAACGCTGGTTTAAAGAGACTATGGAAGGGAAGTACAAAGAGTTAAGATTGGCAGCAGCTTTTGAAAAGTTTAAAGTGAAAAAAGGAGGAGACTTACTTGAAGCAATAAGAAGTAAATTAGGGGGAGCTTTTCCTGTAAAAGTAATTACATCTCCAAAAGTACGAGTGGGTGTAGAAAAAGAGCTTTGTCCTAACTTAACGAAACTTGGAGAAAAAGTAGAATTTGCTAATGATTTTGCTTTGTTCTTAACTTATAAGCATAGAAAATCTTCTATAGCTGGAGGTGATATTGAAGACATAGACTTTGATTTGGAATATCCAAACACAGGTTTTTTATCCATGTACAGAGAAGAAGATGGGCGGGTGCCTACCCCTGCAATCGAGATTGGAGCTAGTACAAACCGTTATCGACATATTGGTATAGCTAATATTGCCAGAGCCACTTCGGTTTATGGAAAAGAAATGAGAAGTTTATTCGGCTCTGGAAAAGACGGTTTACAGTTTGGTTACGATTTTGCTTCCTTAGAGGCTAGAATTCAAGGACACTATTGTTGGAAGTACACAAATGGGGAAGAATTAGCTGTGAGTTTACTGGCGGAGAAACCAAATGATATCCACACATTAACTGGGCTCAGATTAGGACTACCAAGAGGAGACGCGAAGAGCATTAATTACGCGATTTTATATGGTTCCAGTGTCAACAAGATTAAAAATATGTTGTCTTGTGCACTGGAGAGAGCCACTGAAATATATAATGGTTTTTGGGACTCTGTTCTCCCTTTAAAGGAACTAAAAGCAGCTGTAGAAAAACATTGGGAGAGTAATGATAAAAAATTTGTCATCGGAATTGATGGCAGGAAAATCAACATTAGAAGTAAGCACAGTATTCTTAATGCTTTGTTTCAATCTGCAGGGGTTATTTCAGCAAAGTATGTGAATGTTATCTCTATGCAGTATTTAGAATCTTTGGGACATTGTATCGACCCGTTCACAGCCCAACCATCTGTATGTGAGATGATTGCTTACCATGATGAGTGCCAACTATTTGTGAGTAAGAAGAATGTGGCGTTTAAAACCTTTGCAAGTAAAGAAGAAGCAAATGAATTTGTAGCTTCTTGGACAGGTTCTCAACTGAGTGCTATAAGTGAAGGGAACACTTGGTACGTTACACTACCAAATGATATTTCTATTTCAATAGAAAAAGCAATCACTAAAACACAAGAACTCTTAAAACTCAGCGTACCTTTAGGGTTTGAATGGGTTGTAAATAAAAACTGGTATGGTTGTCATTAACATGTAAAACCCTCATAATTAGACATTTAAGAAAAGCCCTACACAAGTGGGGTTTTTTAGTTAAAAGATTATTAAAAAAAACTTGCGTGTAAGATTAGTAATCACTATCTTTGTGAAGATAAAATTATTAACCTACAAAAATAAAAATTATGAATCGTAACATTCTATCTTTTCAAGTTGTAAATAAACCAGTGCAACATATTAAATCTAATTGCCTAGTCCCAGGAGAAGTTTGGTCCATGAACTCCGCAGAAGAAGTGAAGAGTGTTGGGATACTAATGAGTTTGGACCTTTATTTAGATGTCATCTCAAAACACTTACAAAGTCAACATTTTATGGAAGAGACTAACTTTTCCTGCCTTTTAGATGAAGACTACCACAACATAAAGGAAGACGATGTTTACGAAGTTGTAGGAGGCACTTTGGCGGGGATAGATGTTCATGGGGAATATATAGAATTGGGCCACGTAAAGGCGGAAGAAACTTTTTTAGAAACAAGTGAAATCGAGTATTAATTATTGAAAAACTATTACCTTATGAAACTAATACCAATGACCGATTTTGTTTTAGAACTAAAAGGCAACTTAGATTCTAATCCATCAAATAAATGGAAAGATTGTTTAAACTATGCTAAATTCTTAAAACAACCTTTAGAATTAGGAATGTTTGTTCCTTGTGATGAAGACGGTAATGTTGTGGAAAAACCTGAAGAAACCGATTTAAACGGTTCGTTTCTTAAAATGCAAATTAATTACGACAAAGAGGTTAAATGGGAAATAGCAAAAGAAAGATGTTTGTTCGAGGGGTTTTCAGATTCAATTGGACTTCCACAATATCGCCACTACATATCTGATGGGATGCAAGCAGTTTTTTACGTGATTAAAAATGGGAGTACTTATAGTAAGATATTAGGAATGAAAACAATCGAAGACTTGACAAATAAAACTCCAATACAATTATCTCAAACCGCAATTAAACAATTAGGATTATGAAAAATTTCATCACAGCATTCGTGTCTTTATTGGCCATGTTTTACCTACTCGGCTCGTTCATTACTGCTTCTTTCAATATAGCGGAATGGGAGTTTCACGTAAGAGGGTGGATAGGAGTAAGTGGGCTACTTTTTGCTTTCATGGCAGCAGGAATCACTCATGATGCAGTAAAAACTAACAAAAAATGAAAAAGTGTTACGTAGTAGAATGTTCCTCTGGACAACACGAGGATTACCATTGGTGGATTGCAGGTATTTTTGATGACGCTTGTACAGCAGAAGTACTGAAAATTGCAATAGACAAGACTGTTGAGATTACAAAAAACATTCCTCAACCGTTTGACATTAACCAATACTTGACAGACAAGCAATGGGAGGCTTATGATAAGTGGAATACAGAGAATTATCAATCAGAACAATTCAACTCTTCAAAAGTTGTGGAGTACCCTTTTAATAAGCCAAAATAAATATTATGAACTTAATATCAATGACTGATTTTGTATTAGAATATTCAAATACTCATAAAGCAACAAAAATGGAATTTCATTCACTAGCAAGAAACTACGCCAAATTCCTAAAACAGCTTTTAGAATTATGGATGTTTGTTCCTTGTGATGACGAGGGGAATATAATAGAGTCTAAATTTTACCCAGCATCAATGAGTTTTGCGGTAGAAGCTGAAGCATACTTTTCTAAATATCAACAAGCAAAAGAAAGATGTTTGTTTGAGGGGTTTGAATTAATTATAAAACCTAACGGAAATAGATATATTCAAAAAAACGAAACAATTATATTTTATAATACTGAAAATGACAATGGTGTTTGGCGCGTGAATAGAAAGTTTATTTCAATCGAAGACCTCGTACCATTCAAACTATTACTAACGCCAACGGCACAAAAACAATTAGGATTATGAAACTAAACTTCTACAACCCCATCAGCAGGACGTTGGATTGGGACGGTGATTCAGGCAGCTACTTTAAAGAAGAGGTTGTAGAATCAGACGACAAAGAGTTAACCGCCACTTTTAACTTACTCTTATTAGTCACGGTAACGGAAGATAGAGGAGATTATCTCAATCCTCCCACTTTGAATATGTATGAGGAAGTAGTGGAGGTGTACAGTCTTCGCTTATGGAATGATGAAGGAGAGGTAGAACTCACTACAGAATTAAACAAGGAATTAGAAAAAACCATTTTGGACTGTATAGTCTGGGATTAAAAAACAAGTTAATATGGAACATAGACAAATAGTATTGAACAGTATAAAATGCTTAGAGTGCGGAGAGATTGTAATTAGCCATCACAGACACGACTACAGAACTTGCGAGTGCAAGAATAAGGTTGTATGTGACGGAGGAACTGCTTACTTGCGGTATGGAGCAAAAGATATGAGTAAAGTAGAACTGTTAACTGTGTATGCAGATGATGACTTCGAGCTGGTACGTTTGTCAGCTGAGCGCGGAGGAAGGGGCGTAGATGGAACAGAGCCTTTGACGTGGGTTAAGTTAGCAGACATGAACGATGATTGGTTGGAGGCCGTCCTTGACTACGGAGGGGCTGATTGGCACTTGGAGTTGATTAGAAAAGAAATAGAGTACAGAGAAAAATTTAACATAAAAGTAGCATAATGACAACAACTTCACAAGACAGGGATTTCATTTCAACCATTATTTCACACTCTCTTTTAGAGGATGCAATAGAATATATCAAGAACAACTTTGATGCTGAAGAAATTTATGGAAAAGAGGTTTTACAAGAGTGGGCTTTGGAAAATGACTACATAAAAGAAGAATAATTATGGCAACAATTACGTGCTCCAACGAGCAATTGAAATTAATACAAGATGCTTTGGATTTTTATTCAAGAGTAGGTATAGGACAATTCACGGAAATCAAAAACCACTCCACGTTCGAGAGACACTTGGAGGAAGTTTGCAGGCCAAAAAAGACTCTTGAAGTCGGGGACAGAACCCCTCAAGGGGAAATATTAGAGATTAAAGGTAAGAAAGCCTTAATAAACGGTTCTGTAAGCAAAGAGACTAGGATGTGGTGCAACATTCAAGAGTGGAAGAAACTGGAAGATGTAAAACTATCCACAGATTATTCAAAGTATCATGAGATTAGGGATGTTGTAGACTTATTATTAACAGAAGCCAGAAACTACTTGATACAAGACAACTCGGTTGGCAAAAACGGTAGTTGGGGCATCTACAATGAGAAAGTGGACGAGAGCTGCAGAGAAGCTTTTGAAATGTTGAAAACCATTAGATATCAATTCTGGTTAGCAAATCCAGACAGGAACGAGGGGACCGTCAACAGTCACGATGGAAGGTGTAACGTAACAGTAAAAATAGATTAATCATGGAGGAAGTTAAAATGTTCTTGTTTGCAAGATGGATAGCAATCTGTTATGCAGACACTCATTTAGATGAGAATATGAAGTGTCAATACGATGAAGAGTTTAAAAGCTCAGAGGCCATCTCAGTATTAAACCGAGAGGATGGATATTGGTACAGGGAACAGTTAGGTCATTTCAATACTGTTGTGTACCCAAACTATGTTGAAAACGGGACTGTAGAAGATACAGAAGAATTTTTAAGAGAGGAACATAGTCATTTTGATTAAATTGCGACATTATACGTAACGACATATAACACTCTTCATTTCATACAAAACAAGAGTAAAAGCATATAATAACAAACATTATGAAAAGAGAAGAGTTAGACAAAATAATAGCAGAAGTGTTTGAAGCTGAAAGACGTTTATTTACAGGGAGAAGAGGTTGTATAGAAAGGGGCAGCGTTGATATAAGTGATTTTAGTCATTGTGGTAATGAAGAATGTCCTTCCTGCAATAGACACCAAGAAGTCTTAAGAGAAGTCATTAATGAGCAGTTAAAAGAATAAAAGTATATAATATGATACAATTAAAAGAAATCAAGGAAGCTTTTGTGGCTCCAAAAAGAAACTACTATTTAGGATGGGCACAGTTTGGTACTCCCTACTTCTTCCCAAGAAACTTTAATTCTACCATCTTAACTACCAAGAGGTTGATTTTGAAGTCTGAGCAAGAGTTGATGGCTTTTAAAAAAAGATACCCTTATTTAAAAGCAGATAATGCCAACTTTAAAAATCTGCCTACCGTAAGAAGAGCCAAGAGTTGGATTTACAAACTGTTTGGAAATTGGTATTACCTTGAAATAGGGAAGCCATTTGCCATTGTTAGAAACGAGTTAGGGTGGAAAGACAAGTGGAATACCCCTAGATTTGAGTGGAGCCCTGCTTTTTACATCTTCTTCTTCAAGTGGCAGTTTGTCATTTGGTGGACGGCCCCAGACGGAGACAATGACTTATACTACGAAATGGTATTGTGGTGGTTAAAATACTCCAACAAGGACCTTAAAAAGGCCGAGGAGACTTGGAGATGGCAAGATGCTCACACCAAAAAATCTACTTGGAATTCTAAATACTTAAAACGATAAGAATGGGTAAGACGGTGTCATTCACAGGTCACAGGCCAAATAAACTAAAAGGATACAATCCTAGAGATAATAAAGAACTACTCTGGAAATTACATGAGGAGATAGTAAAGCACATAGAAGATAAAAATGCAGACACCTTTATTAGCGGAATGGCCTTAGGAGTGGACATGTGGGCAGCAAGGATTGTGCTTCGATTAAAGAGTCTGGAATACCCTCATTTGAAGTTAATATGCGCCATACCGTGCTTGAACCATTCAAGTAAATGGAACGCTCAGAGCCAAAAAGAATGGCAAAGTATAGTAGATAAAGCCGATGAGGTTTTTTACGTCTCAAAAGAAGAATATAAACCTTATTTGATGCAGAGGAGAAACATCTGGATGGTAGATGAATCAGATTATGTAATAGCTGTATGGGACGGTTCAGCTGGAGGGACAGGTAATTGTGTAAGATACGCTCAAGAAGAAGACAAGGAAATAACAGTGATAAATCCGTAAAAACAATGGAAGTACTATTAAAAAAGACAAAGATTACAAAATCAATTGTGCAGCAATCCTTGAGGGGTTCCAATAATTTGTTCGTTGACCAGACCAATTATGAATTGCTGGGCTGGTGCATGATTCCTGGGAAGAATGATGTGCGTTGGATTTTACTGTACAACTTGTTAAAAAGTACAGTGGTAGTGCTCCCTTACTCAAGTGCCAGCCATTCTTCAATAACAAGGCACAGTGAACAAACCCGTAACGATAAAGGGTGGTATGATTACCCTATGTTTTACTATTTAAACTTGTATTTACCCACTTTTCGAACAAGTATTTTAATTTCCAAAAGTAAAGAAGAAGAAAAGATGGAAGAGAGTGAAAAAAAATTGAAAGAATTCTTAGAAAAAGTACAAAATAAAGGTCAAGTTTATCTATAATGTTAAAGTTTAGTTAAATGCCTTGCACGTTAAATATATAAGTTGTATGTTTGTACTTTAATAATAAAAAACAAAATGATTTCAATAACAACATTCATCATCTTAATCGTAATCGCCTCTGTAATTGGAGCGGTTGTCGGTATTTTTGTTTACAGAAACAACACGAGAACGATAGGGAATGTTGCGGATAAGGCCGATGCCATCAAGGATATAATAAAAGGATAACTTTACAGTATATAAAATGTAAGCCTCCTTTTAGGGGGCTTTTTTAATTTGGGAGTGTAGCTAAACTGGAGTAGCACCTCGTTTGCAACGAGACGTATGTGGGTTCGAGTCCCATCACCTCCACCAAAAATAATCAAAATGAGAGTAAGTAAGAAATATAAACGTTAAGCCTTCCCAAGCAATTGGGAGATAATCCCCTATAGCTTAGTTGGTTTAAAGCCTTACACTTTTAATGTAGAGACCGTCAGTTCGAATCTGACTGGGGGAACAAGAAATATAACCTAAAAACAGGACTAGCGTGGAGGGTTGCCGCGCAAAAATTTGGTGTGTAATTCAGTCTGGTAGAAAGCAATCCTGATAAGATTGTACGCGTAGGTTCAAATCCTACTTCACCAACAAA
>Ga0326735_1000002_pt1 | contig 47889 bp, 46 predicted proteins | sample 37_GP2_1092_FD_207945 | JGI IMG/M metagenome (GOLD analysis project Ga0326735, IMG submission 207945) | Glacier ice microbial communities from Ngari, Tibet, China - 37_GP2_109.2 | ecosystem: Environmental > Aquatic > Freshwater > Ice > Glacier | place: China: Ngari, Tibet | collected 2018-07-31
GGCGCTTACGGCGTTTCCATCGGCAAGATGTTTTACGGCGAATCGATGTTTGCCGACGTCACCGACGGCTCCAAGATCGCCCTGGCTTACCTGGTGCATTTCCTGCAAAGCGAAGGCGTCACGATGATCGACTGCCAGCAAGAAACGAGCCATCTGGCTTCGCTGGGCGCGGCGCCGATCTCGCGAACGCAATTTCTGACGCACCTGCAGTCAAGCATAGCGCAAACGCAAATAACAGCGTGGAAACCGCTTGCGCCATCCGTTTTCGCCCCATCCGTGGCGCTGCCGGCGCACTGAACATGCGTGCGCGCGCTATGATCGAGGCGAATACGGACATCGGTAGCGACATCGACATGGACCCCGCTCGCAGGAGGATCGCATGACCCAACTCAATGATTTGCCGTTCTCTGCGCTGCAGTTTTACACGACGGCGCCCTACCCTTGCAGCTACCTGGAACAGCGCCAGGCGCGCTCACAGGTGGCGACGCCGTCGCACCTGATCAATGCCGATGTCTACTCGGAACTGGTCAAGAGCGGCTTCCGGCGCAGCGGCGTATTCACCTACCGCCCCCATTGCGACGGTTGCCAGGCTTGCATCCCGGTGCGCGTGAAGGCCGATCTGTATGCGCCCAGCCGCGGCCAGCGCCGGGCCTGGGCCAGGCACGCCGGATTGACGGTCAGCGTCGCCGCATTGTCGTTCGTCGACGAGCACTACGCACTCTACCTGCGCTATCAGGGCACCCGCCACGCGGGCGGCGGCATGGACCAGGATAGCCGCGACCAGTATGCGCAATTCCTGCTGCAAAGCCGGGTCAACACGCGCCTGATCGAGTTCCGCGATGTGGGCGGCGTGCTGCGCATGGTCAGCATCATCGACCTGCTGGCCGACGGCTTGTCGTCGGTCTACACCTTCTTCGACCCGGACCTGGCCGGCGCATCCTTCGGCACCTACAACGTGATCTGGCAAATCGCGCAGGCGCGCGAACTCGGCCTGCCCTATGTGTATCTCGGCTACTGGATAGAGCAAAGCCCGAAAATGGCGTACAAGATCAACTTTCAGCCGTTGGAAGCGCGCATTAATGGGGAATGGGCGCCGCTGCGCGCCAGCGCCTGACTTGATTGACCGCATTCTTTCGGACATCGGGCACGGGGGTCACGGTAAAATGGCGACCATCTTGCAGCCGCCAGGCTGCCCCCGCTCCCACCTGGATTTTGTCGATGCCCAAGAAATCATTGTATGACCTGACCCGCCCGTTGCTGTTCGCACTGGACCCGGAAACCGCCCACAAGCTGACCTTGCCTTCGCTGAAATACGCGGCAGCGCTGGGTTTGACGCGCATCGTCAAGAAACCCGCGCCCGACCCGCGCAGCGTGATGGGCATCACCTTCCCCAATCCGGTCGGCCTGGCCGCAGGACTGGACAAGGATGGCGGCTACATCGACGCGCTGGCCGAACTTGGCTTCGGCTCGATCGAGGTCGGCACCGTGACGCCGCGCGCGCAACCGGGCAATCCGAAACCGCGCATCTTCCGGCTGCCGAAAGCGCGCGCCATCATCAACCGGATGGGCTTCAACAATGGCGGCGTCGACGCCTTCGTGGCCAACGTGCAGGCATCGAAGTTTTACCAGAACCGCGAGGGCGTGCTGGGCTTGAACATCGGCAAGAACGCCGACACGCCGATCGAGCGCGCCGCCGACGATTATGTGCTGTGCCTGGAAAAAGTTTATCCGTATGCCAGTTACGTCACTGTCAACATTTCGTCGCCGAATACCAAGAATTTGCGCCAGTTGCAGGGCGCATCCGAAATCGACGCGCTGCTGGCGCAGCTGAAACAAGCCCAGATGCGCCTGGCCGACCAGCACAAGCGCTACGTGCCGCTGGCGCTGAAGATCGCACCCGATATCGATGGCGAACAGATCAAGAACATCGCCGCAGCGCTGTTGCGGCACAAGATCGATGGCGTCATCGCGACCAACACCACCTTGAGCCGCACGGCCGTGGCCGGCATGGCGCACGGCGCCGAAGCGGGCGGCTTGTCGGGCGCGCCGGTATTTGCATTGTCGAACACCGTGATCCGTTTGCTGAAGGCCGAACTGGGCGAGGCGCTGCCGATCATCGGCGTGGGCGGCATCCTGTGCGGCCGGGATGCGCAAGCCAAGATCGACGCCGGCGCCAAGCTGGTGCAACTGTACAGCGGCTTGATTTACGCCGGCCCGGCACTGATCGGCGATTGTGCAGCCACGCTCCTTGCGCCTCACACCAAACATTAAAAAAATTCACATGGACATCGTTTAGACGGTCTCCATGCCATTCATCGCGGCATCAATGTCGGCCCGCGTCAGGTTCGGCGCCAGTTGCAGGATGAATTCATAGGCGTACGAGCGCAAATAGGCGCCGCGCCGCACCGCCAGGCGCGTCGTATTGACGGCAAACAAATGCGAGGCGTCGATCGCGCGCAAGCCGCTGTCGCGCACGGCATCGAAGGCCATCGCCGCGACCAGGCCGACGCCCATGCCGAGCGATACATATTGCTTGATGACGTCCGAATCCATCGCCGTCAGCACGATGTCGGTCGCCACGCCGGCCTCGGTGAACGCGGCGTCGATATGGCCGCGCCCGGTGAACCCGACGTCGTAGGTAATCAGGGGAAATTGCGCCAGGTCGTGCAGCGTGATGGCAGCGCAGTCCAGCAATCGATGGCCTTCCGGCACCACGATCAGATGGCTCCACCGATAGCAGGGAAACGATACCAGGCCGGGGAACCGGCTCAAGCCTTCGGTCGCGATGCCGATGTCGGTTTTGCCCGACAACACCCAATCGGCGATATGCTCGGGCGCGCTTTGCTGCAGCGCGATGCGCACTTCCGGGAAGGCGCTGCGAAAGCTCATCACCACTTTCGGCAACGCATACCTGGCCTGGGTGTGGGTCGCCGCGACGCTCAAGGTGCCGCTTTGCTGGCCGCTGTATTCGAGACTCGCTTGCTGCAGGTTTTCCGCCTCGATCAGCAAGCGCTCGATGATCTTCAAGATGCCCTTGCCCGGTTCGGTGAGACCGGTCAGGCGCTTGCCGTTGCGCGCGAAGATCACGACAGCGAGCTCGTCTTCGAGTTCGCGGATCTGCCGGCTCACGCCCGGCTGCGACGTAAACAGCGCATGCGCCACTTCGGTCAGGTTATAGCCGCGGCGCGCGGCCTCCCGGATGGAACGCAATTGCTGAAAATTCATCTCGTCACCTTACACCAGGATTAATTCGGCACATCGACAAACACGTGCAGCCGCTTGGGCCGCACCACCAGCGTCTCGCCCTCCTTCAATTGCAGCCCGGTGAAACGCTCGTTCGACATCACCGCTTCGATCGTTTCTTGATTGTCGAGCCGCTCCAGGTCGAGCTGGGCCAGCGGCCCGATCGCATGCGCGCGGACCAGCTTGACCAGAATGCCGGAGGCGCCCGGCGTCGAAAGATCAACCCGGTCGATCTCCAGGTCGTGCGGGCGCACATAGGCGATGCCGGTGCCGTCTTGCACCTCGGCATGGCCGGGCACGTCAAAACTGGCGTCGCCGCTGGCCATCACGCCTTCATGCACACGCCCGTGGAACAGGTTGACATTGCCCAGAAAACCGTAGACGAAGGGCGACGCAGGATGGTTGTAGACCTGGCTAGGCGCCCCCACTTGCTCGACCCGGCCCTTGTTCATCAGCACCACTTGGTCGGCCACTTCAAGCGCTTCTTCCTGGTCGTGCGTGACGAAAATGCTGGTCACATGCAATTCGTCATGCAGGCGGCGCAGCCAGCGCCGCAATTCCTTGCGCACCTTGGCATCTAACGCGCCAAACGGCTCGTCCAGCAGCAACACGCGCGGCTCGACCGCCAGCGCGCGCGCCAACGCGATGCGCTGACGCTGGCCGCCCGACAATTGCGGCGGATAACGGTCGGCCAGCCAATCGAGTTGCACCAGCTCCAGCAAGTCCTTGACCTTGCGCCTGATCTGGTCTTCGGACGGGCGCTCGCTGCGCGGCTTCACGCGCAAACCGAAGGCGACATTTTCGAACACGCTCATGTGCTTGAACAGGGCGTAATGCTGGAACACGAAACCGACCTGGCGCTCGCGCACATGGCGCTCTGATGCATCTTTTCCATCGAGCATGACCTGACCCATGTCGGGATGTTCGAGGCCCGCGATAATGCGCAGCAACGTCGTTTTGCCGCAGCCGGAAGGCCCGAGCAGCGCGGTCAGTTCGCCGGCCGGAAAATCGAGCGACACGTTGCCGAGGGCGATGAAGTCGCCGAAGCGTTTGTGAATATTATGGACTGCGATCGTCATGCTCAATGCTCCGTGGAACGGGTGGCGGAATCGTCGGCGCGGTTCAGCTGCAAGCGCCATTCGATGAAGGATTTCAGCGCCAGCGTCAACAGCGCCAGCAAGGCAAGCAGCGAGGCCACCGCAAACGCGGCCGCGAAGTTGTATTCGTTGTACAGGATCTCCACATGCAGCGGCATCGTATTGGTTTCGCCGCGGATGTGGCCGGACACCACCGACACCGCGCCGAATTCACCCATCGCGCGCGCATTGCAAAGAATCACGCCGTACAGCAAGCCCCACTTGATGTTGGGCAAGGTGACGCGCCGGAACGTGTTCCAGCCCGAGGCGCCCAGCACGATGGCGGCTTCTTCCTCTTCATTGCCCTGGGCCTGCATCAACGGGATCAGTTCGCGCGCGACGAACGGGAAGGTGACGAAAACGGTCGCCAGCACGATGCCGGGCACGGCGAACAAGATCCGTATGTCGTGCTCTTGGAGCCAGGCGCCGAACCAGCCCTGGGCGCCGAACAGCAGCACATAGATCAAGCCTGAAATCACCGGCGACACCGAAAAAGGCAAGTCGATCAACGTCAACAGGAAGCTCTTGCCGCGGAACTCGAACTTGGCGATGCACCAGGCGGCGCACACGCCGAACACCAGGTTCAACGGCACCGCGATGGCCGCCGTGATCAAAGTCAGCTTGATCGCCGAGATCGCATCGGGATCGGTGATCGCGGCCAGGTAAGTGGCCCATCCCTTGGAAAATGCCTGGACAAACACGGCCGCCAAAGGCACGAACAGGAACAGCGTCAGGAAAATCAGCGCGACGGCGATGAACAGCGCGCGCACCCAGCGCGGTTCCTTCAGTGCCGGTCTGGTGGAATGACTCAACGTGGCCCGGCTCATTTTGCCGCCTTTGCGCGGGTCCACGCCTGCAACAGATTAATCGACAGCAGCATTAAAAACGACACCACCAACATCACGACCGCGATCGCCGTGGCGCCCGCATAATCGTATTGTTCAAGCTTGGTGATGATGAACAGCGGCGTGATTTCCGACACCATCGGCATGTTGCCGGCGATGAAAATGACGGAACCGTATTCGCCGGTGGCGCGCGCGAAGGCCAGCGCAAAGCCGGTCAGCAGCGAAGGCAAAATGGCGGGAAAGATGATGCGCGAAAATACCTGCAGCGAACTCGCGCCCAGGCTGGCGGCCGCCTCCTCTATTTCAGGCTCCAGATCTTCCAGCACCGGTTGCACGGTGCGCACGACGAACGGCAAGCCGATGAAGGTCAGCGCGATGACGATGCCGAGCGGCGTGAAGGCAACCTTGATGCCCAGCGGTTCCAGATACTGGCCAAACCAGCCATTCGATGAATACAGCGCCGTCAGCGTGATGCCGGCCACGGCCGTGGGCAACGCAAACGGCAAGTCGACCAGCGCATCGATGAAGCGCTTGCCGGGAAACGTATAGCGCACCAGCACCCAGGCCACGATGGCGCCGAACACGACGTTGATCGATGCGGCGATCAACGATGCGCCGAACGTCAGCCGATACGACGCCATCACGCGCTCGGACGTGACAGCGCTCCAGAAAGCCGGCCAGGTCATCGTAAAGGTTTTCAGGAACACCGCCGACAGAGGAATCAATACGATCAGCGTCAGGTAAAAAATCGTGAAGCCGAGCGACAGGTTAAAGCCGGGCATGACCCTAAATGGCGCTTTCTGCGGCTTGAATAAAATGGGCGGGGCGGTAACTGCCATGAATGTTCCTTTTATTATTTTTTTAACCAACAGGGCGCAATAATTGCATGACGATGTTATAAAGCGAACGAAGAATTTGTCATTTGCTTAGATGAAAATCGGATAAAGGCAGGCGATCGATCGAAAAAAACGCACCCTGGGTGCGTAGTTCGGTTTGCTATCGTTGTCAGCCCGGCGCCAGGCGATGCGCGCTGGCCAGGTCGGCCAACGCCTGCAATCTGGCCAGGCCGTATGGCCAGTCTTCGAGCTGCGATGCTGCATTGATATGGCCGAGCGCGCCGGCGTCGATGAAGGTACTGCCCCAACGCGCGGCCCACTGCGCTGCGCGGGGCGCGCCGATCCACGGATCGTTGCTGCTCGCAATCACCAGCGAAGGGCAGCCCAGCGCCCCCTGCGGCAGCAACGCCGCCACGCCAAACTTGTCCGGATCGGCCGGCGCCACCAGCAACAGTGCAGCCACGTTGGCCCCGTCGCGGGCGATGCTGTGGACCGTGGCCAGGCAGCCGAAGCTGTGCGCCACAACCAGCGTCGGGCGGGGATCGCGCGCGCGCAGCAGATCAAGTTGGCGCGACCAGAGCGGCAATTGCGGATCGTCCCAGTCGTCCTGCTCGACCCGCTCGAAGGCCGGATACAGGCGCTGCCAGCGGCTTTGCCAATGCTGCGCGCCGCTGCCATGCAAGCCGGGCATCAGCAATACGCGAAAATCGGAGAGCGCAGTCATGTTTTCCCGTAGTGCATTCAATAAAACCGGTTGAACAGCACCACGCCCCAGGCCGCCACAGCCAGGCCAAAGGACAGCAACACGGCGGCGCTGCCGAAATCCTTGGCATTCTTCGACAACGGGTCGCGCTCCAGCGAAATCCGGTCGACTACCGCTTCGATCGCCGAATTGAGCAACTCGACGATCAACACTTGCACCAGCACGCCGATCAGCAGCAGCCTCTGAAAGGCGGAGATCGGCAGCGCCAGCGCGACTGCGGCGCCGATCACGAGCACGATCAACTCTTGGCGAAACGCATGTTCGTAGCGCCATGCCGCCTTGAAGCCATCGATCGAGTAAAAAAACGCCGAGAAAATGCGTTTCAGCCCGCTTTTGCTTTTGAATTCGCTGACAGGTTGCTCCATGTCGCTTTTCTCTGGTTGATTGACGAAATTGACGCAAGCATTATGCCCGCAGCACAAGAATTGTTCACAAAAATTCATAAACCGGCCGCCTGCAATTCCTTATTTTTTCACATCATGGTATAAAGAGACTCAATATACCGCACTGCACCAACCACATGATGAAAATTGAACCCGTCGCAGCACCAAAAACGACGATCCAGGTGATCGAACGGATGGTTTCCTTGCTCGATGCGCTGGCCAGGTATGCCGATCCGGTCAGCCTGAAGGAATTGTCAAAAGTATCCGGCCTGCATCCATCGACCGCGCACCGGATCTTGAACGATATGGTGATCACCCGCTTTGTCGACCGCGTCGAACCGGGCACTTACCGGCTCGGCATGCGTCTGCTGGAGCTCGGCAATGTCGTCAAAAGCCGCCTCAGCGTGCGCGAAGCGGCGGTCGACTTCATGCGTTCGCTGCACAAGAAGACCCAGCAAACGATCAACCTGTCGGTGCGCCAGGGCGACGAAATCGTCTACATCGACCGCGCTTTCTCCGAGCGCTCGGGCATGCAAGTGGTGCGCGCCATCGGCGGGCGCGGCCCCTTGCACCTGACCTCGACCGGCAAACTGTTTCTGTCGCTCGACGAAGCGAAGGCGATCCGGGCTTACGCGACCCGCACCGGCCTGGCCGGACACAACAAAAATTCGATTACCGATCTGGACAAACTGGAGCGTGAACTGAGCCTGGTGCGTGCGCGCGGCTATGCGCGCGACAATGAAGAACTCGAACTCGGCGTGCGCTGCATGGCAGCCGGCATCAGGGATGACAGCGGCAAGCTGATTGCCGGCCTGTCGATTTCGGCGCCGGCCGACCGCTTGCAGGAAGAGTGGCTGGAGGAATTGATCAATACGGCAAACCAGATTTCGGCGACGCTAGGTTACCTTCCGGAGGTTTGAGACCCCTCCCCCGCCCTCAGCCGCCGGGCACGGACATGCCGGTCGGTTTCAGCGCTTCCAGCCATTTGCGCATGCGGCCGGCATCGGCGGAGCGCGATTGCGTGCCTTTCGAGTCCAGGAACACCATGATCACGGCGCGCCCTTCGATCTTCGCTTGCATCACCAGACAGCGCCCGGCTTCGTTGATGAATCCGGTTTTTTGCAAGCCGATGTCCCAGTCGGGATTGTTCACCAGGCGATTCGTATTGCCGTAACGCATGGGCACGCCATTCGTTTCGACGATGGTTTTTTGATCGGTCGAATACTGGCGCAGCAAAGGTTCATTGTGCGACGCCATCACCAGCTTTGCCAGATCGCGCGCGCTGGCCACATTAAACTTGGACAAGCCGCTCGAATCGACGTAATGCGTGTCGTTCATGCCCAGCAGCCTGGCCTTCGCGTTCATCGCCGCGACAAAAGCAGGCAAGCCGCCCGGGTAATTGCGCCCAAGCGCCGATGCGGCCCGATTTTCCGAGCTCATCAGTGCGATATGCAGCATGTCGGAACGACTCAACTCGGACCCGATCTTCAGGCGCGAACGGGTGAATTTTTCACGGTCGATGTCGTCATCGGTCACTTTCAGCATTTCAGTCATGTCCTGACGCGCTTGCACGACGACCAGACCGGTCATCAATTTGGTGATCGAAGCGATCGGCAACGCGACGTTGGCATTTTTCTCGAACAACACTTCGGAATTCGACTGATCGAGCACCAGCGCAACGCTGGACTTCAGATCGAGCGGGTCGCGCGTCAGATTGAGTCCGGCTAGGTCGCCCATCGTCTGCACGCTGGGGGCGGCGACCCTGACGCTCTGGATCACGACCTTGCGCTTGCCGCGCACCACGACCGTGCGCTTGGAGGTGCGCCCTTGCGCCTTTGCAGCGCGATGGCGCACGACGACCCGGCTTTTCGCGACCACGACTTTTTTCGCCGTACTTTTTTTCGTCGCGCTTTTTTTCACAGTACTGCTGTCCGCTTGCTGCGCCTTGGCGGCTTGCGCGGGAATGAAAACCAGCAATAATGAAAAAAGTGCGCTCAGCGCAAGTTTGAACATTCGATATTCCCTGTGATGCGAACAGAAATCTTCTGTTGCAGTGTAGCAAAATGGAGCTCAATCGCAAGCGAATTTCACGCCAGAAGGGGGCGCTCTTGTGCTCTCACAAGCAGCCCCCGGCCCTCCGATAAGAAAGCCGCTGTCAATCGAGAAACTTGGCGAATCCGGACAAGGTCTCGCGCTCCGTCAGCAAGCTGTTTTCGATCTTGCCATGGTCGGCAAATCCAAGCGCCATGCCGCACACCACCGTCTCGCTGGCAGGCAATTGCAGCACGTCGGCGATGATCTTGTGATATTGCGTAAACGCCGCCTGGGGACAGGTATCGAGTCCGCGCCCGCGCGCAGCGACCATGATGTTTTGAAGGAACATGCCGTAATCGAGCCAGGAGCCCTTCTCCATCACGCGTTCTATCGTGAAAATTAAGCCGACCGGGGCGCCGAAAAAATCATAGTTACGGCCATGCTGGGCCGCCATGCCAGCCTTGTCCTCGCGCGTCAAGCCAAGCAGCGCATACAAATCCCAGCCAACCTTGCGGCGCCGGTCGATGAAGGGCGAGACCCATGTATTCGGATAATAGGCGTACTCTTCCTTGTGCTGGCGCGCCACCTCGGGATCACCGTGCGCCGCCAGTATCTGCTGCGACAGGTGCTGCTTGATGTCGCCGCTCAGCACGTACACTTTCCACGGCTGGGTGTTGGTGCCCGAGGGCGCGCGTGCCGCCACCTGCAGAATTTGCTCCAGATCCTCGCGCGTCACCGGTTCGGGCAAGAATGCGCGGATCGAGCGGCGCGTCGTGATGGCGGCGTCGACGGCTTGTTGTTCACTGCTTGAAATCATGGCATTTCCGGTTCTATTTTTTAATGACAAAGATAACACCGATCACCGCCACCAGCATGCCGGCGAGGCCGAGCGCATCAAAGGTTTCACCAAACATCATCAACGCCATCACGGCGGTGACCGGTGGCGTCAGGTACAAAAGGCTGGTGACACGGGTTGCATCGCTGCTGCGGATTAGTGCAAACAACAGGAAAATAGCGCCGATCGACAAGCCGAGCACGGACCACATCAGTGCGCCCACGAAGCGCGGGGTCCATTGCACTTGCGTGAAGCCGGGCGTGAGGCCTTCGAACATGACGGCCAGCGGCAGCACGATGGCGATCGAGGCGGCAAATTGAATCACGGTTCCGGTGCGCAAATCGAAGTGCGGGCAATAGTGTTTTTGATACAGCGTGCCGGCGGTGATCGAGGCCAGTGCGAACAGGCACAACAAGATGCTGGCGCTCGACAACCCGACCAGGTGCACTTTGGCGGCCACGACCAGCCCCACCCCGCACAAACCGAACACCAGGCCCAGCCACTGACGCGGGCGCACCGATTCACCGATCAACGGCGCGGCGAAAGCGGTCAGGATGGGCTGCATGCCGACGATCAGCGCCGACAGTCCGGCCGGCATGCCCAGTTTGATTGCACACCAGACGCCGCTCAAATAACCGGCATGCAGCAACACGCCGGCCAAGCTGATATGCCAGACATTGCCCTTGGGCCAAGGCGCCCTGAGCCACAGCACCAGCGGCAGCAAGACCGCCAGCACGCAGGCGAAGCGCAACAGCAGGAACGTCAGCGGCGGCGCATAGGGCAAGCCGTATTTGGCGGCGATGAATCCGGTACTCCACAACAACACGAAAAATCCGGGTAACGCGCCCGGCAACGCCAACAGAGAAGAAACGGTTTTGCTGATGCCGGCGCCGGCAGCTTGGTGATTGGACATGCGCGATCAATTCGGAAATAGAGTGTGATGCTGCAAACGGCACTGCAGCACCGACAGCGCAGTCTACCATGGCGGCACTGATCACGCGATTGCAGCCAGGCCCTGCGCCCGGAAAGTGTTGAAGCAGCCCCACCCCGGATTTTTGTTGCATCGCACAAAAAATTGCTTGACTTAATTTTTGAAGACTTTAGAATAACAATTGTTGCACTGCACAATATTTTGTCCAGTCTGAAATTCAGATTCATCTGAAGCATTTTTTGAAGCATTTATCTATCAGCCTCACCCATTTATTGGAGAATCCCATGTTTTCTATCCCAGAACAATTTTCGACCGCCACCAAAACCAGCATCGAAGCCCAAGTTGCCGTTTTTTCGACATTGACAGGCAAAGCGTTTGAAGGCGTCGAGAAAATGATCGAGCTGAACATGATCGCCGCCAAGTCATCGATGGAAGAAGCGTCGGCAACCGCCAAGCAATTGTTGTCGGCCAAGGATGCACAAGAATTTTTTTCGCTGAGCGCTGCGCAAGCCCAGCCATCCGCTGAAAAAGCAAGCGCATACGGTCGTCAACTGGCTGCGATCGCTGCCGGTACCCAGGCTGAATTCACCAAGGCGGCTGAAGCGCAAATCGCTGACACCAGCAAGAAAGTCATTTCGCTGGTGGAAGAAGTGAGCAAGAACGCGCCAGCCGGTTCGGAACAAGCGGTCGCGCTGTTGAAGTCGGCCATCGGCAATGCCAACGCCGGTTTCGAGCAACTTAGCAAAAGCAGCAAGCAAGCCGTCGACACCATCGAAACCAACCTGACGGCGGCTGTCAGCCAATTCACCCAGGCGGCTGAAAAAGCAGCACCAAAAGCGGGCAAGAAGTAATTCGAGCACAGCGAAATTCGATTTGTTTGAATCAAAAATGCCACGGCTTTGCCGTGGCATTTTTCACTTTGGCAAAGTTTTTTTGATCATCACTCGCCCAGATAAGCGGCCTTGACGCGCGGATCGTCCAGCATGTCGTTCGCATTGCCGGTCATCGTGATCAAGCCTGAATCCATCACATAACCCCGATCCGCCGCCTGCAGCGCCAGTTTCGCATTCTGCTCGACCAGCAGGATCGTCATGCCCTCGCCGGACACCTTACGGATCACTTCAAAAATCTTTTCGACCATGATCGGCGACAAGCCCATCGACGGCTCGTCCAGCAACAACAGCTTCGGATGGCTCATCAAGGCGCGCGCCATCGCCAGCATCTGCTGCTCGCCGCCGGACAAGGTGCCCGCCATCTGCGCAGCGCGCTCTTTCAGGCGCGGAAACACATCGAACCACTTTGCGATGTCGTCGTCGATGCCGGCCTGGTCATTGCGGGTGTAGGCGCCCATCATCAGGTTTTCCCGGATCGACATGCGGGTGAATACGCCGCGCCCTTCCGGCACCATCGCCAACTGCTTTTCAACCAGGTGAAACGACTTCGATCCCTTCAGCGATTCGCCCAGATAAGACACCACGCCCTCGACCTTGCAGTCGGGCAGCGTGCCGGTGATGGCTTTCAGCGTCGTGGTCTTGCCCGCGCCATTGGCGCCGATCAGCGCGATCAACTCGCCCTGATTGACTTCCATGTCGATGCCCTTGACAGCCTTGATGCCGCCGTAGGAAACCTTCAACCCGGCTACTTTCAATACATTGTTGCTCATTGATGCGATCCTCCCAGATAAGCTTCGATCACCGCCTTGTTTTTTTGTATGTCGGCCGGCACACCCTCGGCGATCGGCTTGCCGTATTCCAGCACCGTGATCCGGTCGCACAAGCCCATCATCAATTTGACGTCGTGCTCGATCAACAGCACGGTGGTGCCGATGCTCTTGATCTTGACCAGCAATGCGCGCAGCGCCAGCTTTTCAGTGGCATTCATGCCGGCGGCGGGTTCGTCCAGCGCCAGCAATTGCGGATCGGTGGCCAGCGCACGGGCGATTTCCAGGCGGCGCTGATCGCCATACGACAAAAAGCGCGACGTGCGGTTGGCAAACTGGGCGATGCCGACGAAGTCGAGCAACTCCAGCGCCCGCGCGCGGATCGACGCCTCTTCAATGCGCGCCGCCTTGTGCCGGAACACGGCGCCGAACACGCCCTGATGCGAGCGCACATGGCGCCCGACCATCACGTTTTCCAACGCCGTCATCTCGCCGAACAGGCGAATGTTCTGAAAGGTGCGCGCGATGCCCGCCTTCGCCACTTCATGCGGCGCCGACGGCGAATACGGCTTGCCGGCCAGCTCGAAGGTGCCCGTGTCGGGCTGATACAGGCCGGTGATGACGTTGAAGAACGTGGTCTTGCCGGCGCCGTTGGGGCCGATCAAGCCATAGATCTGGCCCTTCATGATCTTGATGCCGACATTGGTCAGCGCCTGCAAGCCGCCGAAGCGCTTGTTGACGCCTTCGATGTTAAGAATAATCTGTTCGCTCATCTGTTTTCTGCTCCTATGCTGGGATGACGCCGGAGGCCGGCGCCGGCTTGTCGATGTCGCCGTCCGGCCGGTCTTCGCTCTTCGGCGCCGGCCACAGGCCGGACGGACGGTTCAGCATGATCAGCACCATGGCCAAGCCATACAGCAACTGGCGCAGCACTTCCGCTTCGATGATAATGCGGCCAAACACCGCCTGCTGGGCCGGCTCGACGGCGTGGCGCAACACTTCGGGCAAGGCCGCCAGGATCAGGCCGCCCATGATCACGCCCGGCACGTGACCGATGCCGCCCAGCACCACCATCGCCAGCACCGCGATTGATTCGGTCAATGAAAACGATTCCGGCGACACGAAACCCTGGAACGACGCAAACATCGCGCCCGCCACACCGGCGAACGAAGCGCCCATCGAAAACGCCAGCAGCTTGACATTGCGGGTATTGATGCCCATCGCCTTGGCCGCGATTTCATCTTCGCGGATCGCGACCCAGGCCCGGCCCAGACGGGAATGCTGCAGGCGGATCGTGACGAACACGATCGCGATGCACAGGAACAAAAACAGGAAATAATAGGCGTTCACGGACGGCATCGAGAAGCCGCCCACGAACACCGTCGCCCGGGAACCTGGCTCACCGCCCAGCGACACCCCGAACACGCGGATCGGGTCGATCAGGTTGACGCCTTGCGGTCCGTTCGTGAAGTTGATCGGCTCGTTCAGGTTATTCATGAAAATGCGGATGATTTCGCCGAAGCCCAGCGTCACGATGGCCAGGTAATCGCCGCGCAGTTTCAGCGTGGGCGCGCCCAACAAGGCGCCGAACAAGCCGGCCACAACGGCGGCCAGCGGCACGATCAGCCAGACCGACAGGTGGATGCCGTTGGCCAGTATTTCCGGCCCCATCACGCCGACCAGGAATTCACCGAACACCGGATACTGGTTGATGACCGACTCCAGCAATGCGGCAAACTGCGGCGACGCCAGCAGCGCCGTCATGTAGGCGCCCACCGCGTAAAAGGCGATGTAACCTAAGTCGAGCAAACCGGCGAAACCGACCACGATGTTCAAACCCAGCGCCAGCATGATGTAGAGCAGCGCGATGTCGATGATGCGGACCCATGAATTGCCGAACTGGGCGGCAAAAAACGGGAAGATGAGCAAGACGACAAGAATCAGCGCCATGCTGCTGTAGGCCTTGCCCGGGGTATTTTTGACGTCGAAGTCGAAGAAACTAGCCATGATTTTTCCTGTTCAACTAATTAAGCACGGTCGGCGACGCGTTCGCCCATGATGCCGGACGGCCGGATCGTGAGCACGATGATGAGAACCACGAAGGCGAAGATGTCCTGGTAATGACTGCCCAGGAAACCGCCGGTCAGGTCGCCGATATAGCCGGCACCCAGACTTTCTATGATGCCCAGCAAAATACCGCCGATCATCGCGCCGTAGATGTTGCCGATGCCGCCCAGCACTGCGGCCGAGAATGCCTTCAAACCGGGCATGAAACCCATCGCGAACTGGATCGACGCGTAATTTGCGCCCCACATCACGCCGGCCACTGCGGCGAGCGCGGCGCCGATCGCGAACGTGGCGACGATGACCTTGTTCGAATCGACGCCCATCAGACCGGCGATGCGGGGATTTTCCGACGTGGCGCGCATCGCGCGCCCTATTTTGGTTTTTTCCACCAGTAACACCAGCGCGATCATCGAGACCGCCGCCAGCACCAGCAGCAGCAACTGCGTTTGTGAAATCAGGGCGCCGCCCAGCTTGATCGGCTCCGATGACAGTAATTGCGGGAAAGGCAAGGGACTGCGGCCCCAGATCATCATCGCAAACGTTTGCAGCAAGATCGAGATGCCGATTGCGGTGATCAACGGCGCCAGTCGCGGCGCATTGCGCAAACGGCGATAAGCGACCCGCTCGATGATCACATTGACCAGCATGCACACTGGAATCGCACCGGCAATCGCGATACCGAGTTTGACGTAACCAGGCAAATCCGGCGCCACCGAATTAAGAATTTTTAATATCGTCAACCCGGCCATCGCGCCGATCATCAACACATCGCCATGGGCAAAGTTAATCAAATTTAATACGCCATACACCATCGTATAACCGAGAGCGACCAGCGCATACATGCTGCCCAGCACCAAGCCATTAATGAGCTGTTGGATAAATGTATCCATGGTTTGCTTGCCTTTTTTATGAGTTCACTTCGTTGCATAACAAACATTCAAGCCCCCTCAGCGAAAAACGCGAAGTGGTAATTGTCATGTCAGGGAGATACATTGGATGCAGCGACTGCGCACCCGTTGGCGCTAGATTGCTTTCTTGCAACGAGCGTTAAAAACGACGACATCATAGCGAAGAATACGCCAAACATCACGAAAAATCGCGCTTGTTTTAATTAATGATACTAACAGTCAAATATTCTAACAAGAAAAATTTGTGCATTAAACAATTGACTCGATGGAACGATAAAACAACACGATTAAAACAGGAAAAACACATTATCTGCGCCGGTCAAGAGTGCTGCAGTGCAGCAATACGGAATGTAAAATGGTGTGCTCGTGCTTTATCAGTGCATTGACAGCGGTGTTTCAAAAAAACAACACATTTTGACCCACCAACACCCCATCTTGATCGAATCCTATTTTCTTTTTATAATTTTTTTGTTTCAATGCATAGACCTTACCTAAGTACTAATTGGGAAGTAACTGCGAGATGTCACGACACATGGCGTTGAGCGATCCGGCAATTAAAAAATTGCTAAAAAAATAAACAAAAAGGATGTCCCAGTGAAACAATCATTACTCGCCATCGCCGTTTTGGCCAGCTTCGCCGGCATCGCCAGCGCCCAGTCTTCCGTCACCATCTACGGTATCCTCGATGCAGGCATTACCGCCGAACGCGGCGGCGCCGACGGCTCGATCACGAAATTGGCCAGTGGCGTGCAGCAAGGCAACCGCCTCGGTTTCAAGGGCAGCGAAGACCTCGGCAACGGCCTGAAGGCGAACTTCCAGTTGGAAAACGGTTTTAACCTCGACACCGGCACGAGCCGCCAGGGTGGCAGACTGTTCGGCCGCCAAGCCTATGTCGGCTTGTCCGGCAATTTCGGCGCGGTCAACCTGGGACGCCAGTACGATCCGCTCTTCGTGGTCATGGATACCATCGATCCATTCAGCACCGGCTTGACGGGCGCAGCGAGCAACCTGATGAACTCCGGCAATGTCCGCACCGACAATGCGATCACCTACAGCACACCGAACATCCAGGGCTTCAGCGGCACCGTGCTGTACGGCGCGGGCGAAAAAGCGGGCGACTCGTCGTTTGGCCGCACCATCGGCGCGTCGGCCGGTTACGCCAAAGGCCCGGTCGTGTTGATGGCTGCGTATGACAAGATCAACGCAGCGCCGGCAGCAGGTGCGACGGCCGCCACCACCGACTTGAAACTGATCCTGGTCGGCGGCACCTACAACTTCGGCCCTGCGAAGCTGCATGCGGCTGTCGAATCGGAAAAAAGCAATCTGGCCGCCACCGATTTCCGTGAATACCTGATCGGCGTCTCGGCACCGATCGGCGTGGGCACGTTGATGGCATCCTACATCGACAAGAATGACCGCACCAGCAATACGCGCGGCGGCAAGCAAATGGCAATCGGTTACAGCCATCCTGTATCGAAGCGCACCAGCTTCTACACGTCTTATGGCTATATCAACAACGATTCGAATGGCATCAACACGGTTGGCGATGCATCGAGCGGCGGCAGCACCCCGGCCGCAGGTCATAATTCGAGCGCATTGAGCGTGGGCATGCGTCACAAGTTCTAAAACGTAGTTGGCAGGGTCAAGCCCGCCCTCTCGGGCGGGCTATTCTTTCAATCATCAGGAGAAAATGCAATGCAGTTCAAGACCAAGCTCGTTCCACTCGTCGGCGCCATTGCTTTCGCATTTGCAGCCGCAGCCCACGCACAGGAAGTCGTCAAGATCGGCCATGTCGGCCCGATTTCCGGTGCAATTTCGCACCTCGGCAAGGATAATGAAAACGGCGCCAAGATGGCGATCGACGAACTCAATGCCAAGGGCGTGACGATAGGCGGCAAAAAAGTCACGCTGGTCTTGCTGACAGAAGACGATGCGGCCGATCCGAAGCAAGCCACGTCGGTGGCGCAGAAACTGGTCGACGCCAAGGTCAAGGGCGTGATCGGCCATTTGAATTCAGGCACCACGATCCCTGCCTCGAAAATCTATTACGAAGCCGGCATCCCGCAAATTTCGCCTTCCGCGACCAATCCGAAATACACGCAGCAAGGCTTCAACACCGCGTTCCGTCTGGTCGCCAATGACGGCCAGCTCGGCGGCACGCTGGGCCGCTATGCGGTAGATTCCGTCAAGGCCAAGAAAGTGGCGGTCATCGATGACCGCACGGCCTATGGCCAGGGCGTCGCGGAAGAATTCATCAAAGGCGTGAAAAGCAAAAAAGCCGGCACCGAAGTCATCGCGCGCCAATATACGACCGACAAGGCAACCGATTTCAGCGCGATTCTGACCGCGATCAAGGCCAAGAATCCGGACGTGATTTTTTTCGGCGGCATGGATGCGGTGGCCGGCCCGATGCTGCGCCAGATGAAACAACTGGGCATCAATGCGAAACTGATGGGCGGCGATGGTATTTGCACCGAAGCATTGGTCCAACTGGCCGGCGATGCGATGGCTGACAATCAGGTCGTCTGCGCCGAAGCAGGCGGCGTCGAGGAATCACAAAAATCGGGGCTGGACAATTTCAAAGCCGCTTACAAGAAGAAATTCGGCGTCGACGTGCAGATCTATGCACCGTATGTCTACGACTCGGTGATGACGATGGTCGAAGCGATGCAAAAAGCGGGTTCATCCGATCCGGCCAAGTATTTGCCTGTCCTGGCCAAGACCAACCGCAAGGGTGTGACAGGAAATATCTCCTTTGATGCCAAAGGCGACATGAAGGAAGGCACGCTGACGCTGTATACCTACAAGGACGCCAAGCGCATGCAACTGGCTGTCATGAAGTAACAACGCAGTAACGCGGCATGCCTGGCATCGCGCCAGGCATGCCGTCAACGCACGGTGCCGTTTTTCGGGCCATCGAGCCCTTTCGGCAACGGGAATGTCACCGATTCAAGCGCACCGTCCAGCGTGCGCACGCTTTTTGCACCATGCTCCTTCAACCGGTCGATCACCGCTTGCACCAGCACTTCGGGCGCCGAAGCGCCTGCCGTGACCCCGATGCGGCGCTTGCCTACCAGCCAGGCAGGGTCGATTTGCGAGGCGTTATCGACCATGTGCGCGGGCGTACCTTTTTTCTCGGCAACTTCACGCAAGCGATTCGAATTCGAACTGTTCGGGCTGCCCACCACGATCACCACCTCGACCTGCGGCGCCATGAATTTGACGGCTTCCTGGCGATTCGTCGTCGCATAGCAAATGTCGCCTTTTTTCGGCTCGACGATGCGCGGATAGCGTTGCTTCAGGGCCGTGATGATGGCAATCGTATCGTCGACCGACAGCGTGGTTTGCGACACATAAGCCAGCATGTCCGGGTTGCCTACCTGCAAGCCGGCAACGTCAGCCAGTGTTTCGACCAGATGCATGCCATGCTCGGTCTGGCCCATTGTGCCTTCGACTTCGGGATGTCCATCGTGCCCGATCATGATGACTTCGCGCCCTTCGCGCCGCATCTTGGCCACTTCGACATGCACCTTGGTCACCAATGGGCAGGTCGCATCAAAAATGCTCAAGCCGCGCGCTTCGGCCTCGGCGCGCACCGCTTTCGAGACCCCGTGCGCTGAAAACACCAGGGTATTTCCGGCAGGAACATCCGTCAATGCCTCGATGAAGATCGCACCCTTGTTGCGCAAGTCGTTGACCACGTAGGCGTTATGCACGATTTCATGGCGCACATAGATCGGCGCGCCAAACTGCTGCAGCGCGCGCTCCACGATTTCGATCGCCCGATCGACGCCGGCGCAAAAACCGCGCGGCTGGGCCAGTAGAATTTCCTTGTCCATCGTTGCCTCTGGTTGCTGTGGCGGGTTATTCACAGCACCGAAATGAGCTTCACTTCGAAGCTCAAGGACTGGCCTGCCAACGGGTGGTTGAAATCGAACATTGCGCTATCTTCATTCAATTCGCGCAATACGCCGGCGAAACGCCCGCCGCCCGGCGCCGCAAAGTCGACCAGATCGCCGATCTTGTAATCGGCACCGGGCACCGAATTGTCGTCCAGCGTCGCGCGCGTGACAGGTCGCACCAGATCGGCATTGCGCTCGCCAAAGGCCTGGGCCGGCGTCAGCTCAAAGGTCTTGTGGGTGCCTTCGGGCAAGCCGATCAGGCAATCTTCCAGAAACGGCGCCAACTGCCCCTGGCCCAGCATCAGCGTGGCGGGATTTGCATTGAAGGTAGTGACAATATCAGTACCGCCGGCCGAGGCCAAGCGATAATGCAAGGTGAGGTAAGCGGACTTCGTGACGACGGGCGGCGTCGAGGTAATGTTGGGCATGAGATTCCACAATCTTGCAAAACGATATTGTAAGCCACGATGGGCCAGCGGACAACACAGGTGCTGCACGAGTGAATGGAAAAAACATGAGTATCAGTGACTGGCCGGCGCACGAGCGCCCGCGTGAACGCCTGATCAGCGACGGTGCTGCAGCGCTGTCGGATGCCGAACTGCTGGCGATTTTTTTGCGCATCGGCGTCAAGGGCAAGAGCGCCGTTGAACTCGCGCGCGACATGGTCGCCCATTTCGGCTCGCTGCACGCGCTGTTCGGCGCCAGCCTCGCGGAATTTTCAAAGCTGCACGGGCTGGGTGCGGCCAAGTTCGCTCAATTGCAAGCCGTCATCGAACTGGCGCGTCGCGCGATCGAAGAACAACTGGAGGCCGGCTGCGTCCTCAATTCGCCGCAATCGGTCAAACAATATTTGCGCCTGATTTTCTCCAGCAAGACCCACGAATCGTTTTTGGTGTTGTTCCTCGACGTCAAAAATCGCCTGATAGCAAGCAAGGAAATGTTTCGCGGCACGCTGACCCACACCAGCGTCTATCCGCGCGAAGTGGTCAAGGAAGCGCTGGCCTGCAACGCCGCCAGCGTCATGCTGGCCCACAACCACCCGTCCGGCACGCCGGACCCGAGCGAGTCGGATTTGCTGCTCACGCGCGCGCTCGGCCTGGCCCTGGCGCTGGTCGACGTGCGCCTGTTGGACCATTTTGTCGTGGCTGGACATCGGGTCCATTCGTTTGCCGAACACGGCCAGCTTTGACGCGCCAGCCTGGGCAATAGCGGGCGCTGCCGGCATCAACATCGGCATTGTAAACTTGTTAAATTAATTCGCAAAAAAAAGACACAATTGTTTTTCACAAGTCGTTGATAAAAATGGGTTTTTTATATATACTTGCGTTTTTCCGAATCTGGAAGTCTTTAAGGAGTGCGCCATGGCACGTGTTTGCCAAGTCACTGGGAAGAAGCCGATGGTCGGCAACAATGTTTCCCATGCAAACAACAAAACCAAACGTCGTTTTTTGCCTAACTTGCAAAATCGCCGTATTTTTGTTGAGTCTGAAAACCGCTGGGTCTCCCTGCGTTTGTCCAACGCCGGTCTGCGCGTCATCGACAAAGTCGGCATTGACGCCGTATTAGTCGACATGCGCGCTCGTGGCGAAAAAGTCTAATTAGCAGAAAAAGGAGCTATCATGGCAAAATCAGGCCGCGACAAAATCAAGTTGGAATCGACCGCCGGTACGGGTCACTTCTACACGACGACCAAAAACAAGCGCACCACGCCTGCGAAAATGGAGATCATGAAGTTCGATCCCAAAGTACGCAAGCACGTGACGTATAAAGAAACAAAGATCAAGTAAGACGATCTCTGCGATATTGATAAAAAAAGCCGCTCTTTCGAGCGGCTTTTTTGTGTCTGCAGTGCGCATCGACGCCCCCCGGACAAAAAAATAGCCCCGAATAACGTTCGGGGCCATCTTATCGTCAGCCGGCAGCGCCGGCGTCAGGCTGCGCGATTAGGAATAGCTGCGCAGGCGAAATGAGAATTCTTGCAGCGACTTGATGCCCGACGCCTCGGCGCGTGCGCACCAATCCTGCAATTGATGCAACAATTGATCGCGGGTAAAGTGGGAGCGCTCCCAGATCACGCCCAACTCGACGCGCATCTGGTGCATCGTTTCGAGCGCCTTGCTGTGCCGAAACAATTCGACCAGTTGCTGCTGTTGCGGCGCTTCCAGCTTGCCGGGTTCGCGCTGCAACAGCTTGCGCGACGATTTCAGGCACAGCGATCCCAATTCCGCCTTGCCGTGCAGATGCGCGGTTTCTTCTTTCCATGTGTGCGTCAGCGACTTTGCATATTTGGCCATCACATCGTAACGATTCGCGATCACCGATTGCAAGGTATCGAAATCGGGCACCAGCTTGCCCTGGGCAAACTTCGGTTCGGGCGCCAGCCGCTTCACTTTTGCCAGCCCCATCTTTTCGAGGATGCAGATATACATCCAGCCGATGTCGAATTCATACCACTTCGACGACAGCTTGGCCGACGTCGCGAACGTATGGTGATTGTTGTGCAGCTCTTCGCCGCCGATCAGGATGCCAAAAGGAATGATGTTGGTCGCCGCGTCGGCGCAATCGTAGTTGCGATAACCCCAGTAATGGCCGATGCCGTTGATGATGCCGGCCGCCGTGACCGGAATCCACATCATTTGCACCGCCCACACGGTGATGCCGATGACGCCGAACAGCGTGATGTTGATGGCCAACAGCAAGACGACGCCTTGCCAGCTGAAGCGGGTGTACAGATTGCGCTCGATCCAGTCGCTTGGTGTGCCGTGACCGTACTTTTCCATCGTTTCCAGATTTTTCGATTCGACCCGATACAATTCGGCGCCTTCGAACAAGACCTTTTTGATGCCGCGCGTGACCGGGCTATGCGGATCTTCAACGGTATCGCACTTGGCGTGATGCTTGCGATGAATCGCGGCCCACTCCTTGGTAACCTGACCGGTGGTCAGCCACAGCCAGAAACGAAAGAAATGACTCGGAATCGCATGCAATTCCAGCGCGCGGTGGGCCTGATGACGGTGCAGATAAATCGTCACCGCGGCGATCGTGATGTGCGTCACGGCCAGCGTGTAAAAGAAAATTTCCCAACCCGAGAAGCCGGTAACACCTGTTACCAAAAATTCAAGTATTGCATTTGAAACTGAACTTAAAATCATTGATGCTCCAGAGTGGATGACGTGATTCCGGTCGCTCCTGCTGCTTTAGGTCCGATATACGGATTTTCGGGTCCGATTGTACGCTGTTTTTGGATTTTATCGACAAACGATTGACTGCGGTTAACAAGTTCATGCCTCGTCACGGGCCGGCGTTGGCGTGGCTGCAACAACGCCCCGCATCCATGTCGCGCGCGCAGCTACGGCCGAGATCCGGTGGGCTTGCAAGGAGCACCAGATCCAGGGCGCAGGTCGGCGCGACTTGCGCGGCAGGGTCAGCCTGCCGCGGGGTTCATTACTCTTCGGCAGCGTCCGCGTCGGCGTCGGCCACCGGCTTGGCGACCTTGGCCAAGGGTTTCACAACAGCGTTGCGCTCGAACACGGCGGCAAAGAAGCCGTCGGTATGGTGCTTGTGCGGCAACAGGGCCAGATAATCACCCATGTCTAGCGCAATCTTTTGTTCAAGCAGCACCTGCGTCATCGGCAGCAGCGTGAAATCGGGATGTGCGGCCAGAAATTGCTCGGCCACTTGCTCGTTTTCTTCGCTGAGCAAACTGCATGTCGCATACACCAGGCGTCCGCCGCCCTTCACCAGGCGCGCGGCGCCATTCAGAATCGCCGCTTGCTTGGCTTGCAGTTCGACGATCGATTGCGGCTGTTGACGCCATTTGACGTCGGGATTGCGGCGCAGCGTGCCCAGGCCGCTGCATGGCGCATCGACCAGCACGCGGTCGATCTTGCCGGCCAAACGCTTGATCTTGGCGTCGCGCTCATGCGCGATCTGAACCGGATGCACATTCGACAAGCCGCTGCGCGCCAGCCGCGGCTTGAGCTTGGCCAGGCGCTTTTCCGACACGTCGAAAGCATACAAGCGCCCGGTATTGCGCATCAAGGCGCCCAGTGCCAGCGTCTTGCCGCCCGCGCCGGCGCAAAAATCGACCACCATTTCGCCGCGCTTGGCGCCCACGATCTGGGACAGCAACTGGCTGCCTTCGTCCTGCACCTCGATCGCGCCGCTTTTAAACAGCGGCATGTTTTGCAGCGCCGGCTTTTGCAACACGCGCAAACCGAGCGGCGCGTACGGCGTCGGCGTGCTCAGCACGGGCGCTTCGGCCAGCCCCGCCATCACCTCTTCGCGCGTCGCTTTCAGCGAATTGACGCGCAAATCGAGCGGCGCCGGCGCATTCAGCGCATCGGCCAGCAGCAGCGTTTCGGTTTCGCCATATTGCGCAACCAGCTTGTCAAACAGCCATTTCGGCATGTTCGCGCGCATCTCGGGCTGCATCAAGTTACGGTCGATCTGCGTGATGCGCGCCAGCCATTCGGTTTCTTCTTCGGTCAGGCCGCCCAGCGAATCGACGCCAACCGCTTCGGCCAGGCCGAGGATCGTCAGGCGCCGCATCGTCGGGCCGCTGCCCGCTTCGGCGAAATCGGTGAAGAACGACTTGTTGCGCAGTACCGCATAAATTCCTTCGGCGACGGCGCCGCGCTCGCGCGAACCGAGGCGCGGGTGGTCGCGGAAATAGCGCGACAGGGTCGAATCGGCGGGCGCCGTAAAACGCAAAATCTCGCGCAACACTTCTTCAGCATTGGCAAGTATCGCTGGAGGCAATCTCATTTTTATTCCTGTGTCATTGTTGGTGGTGTGTCCGCACGGACCGGGCCTGGCAACGTCGGCGGCGGGCCTGCGAGCAAGGCGCGTATCGCGCGTGGATAAAGCAGGTGTTCCTGTACCAGCACGCGCGCTGCCAGCGTTGCTTCCGTATCGCCTTGCAACACCGGTACGATGGCTTGCGCCAACGCCGGGCCATGATCGAGCTCGGCGGTGACAAAATGCACCGTGGCGCCGTGCGCAAGAACCCCGGCCGCCAGCGCTTGCCGGTGCGTGTGCAAGCCCGGAAAATTGGGCAGCAGCGAAGGGTGAATGTTGAGCATGCGTCCGGCGTAATGCGCGACGAACGGCGCCGTCAAAATCCGCATGAAGCCGGCCAGCAGCACTAGATCGGGCGCAAAACCGTCGATCACGACTTGCAGCGCTGCATCGAAATCAGCGCGCACCGGGTAATCGCGGCTGGCCACGACCCCCGTCGCTATTCCCTGTTCGCAGGCAAACTGCAAGCCTTCGGCCTCAGGCCGATTGCTGATGACAGCGGCGATGCGAACCGGCCATTGCTCCGCCCTGGCTGCGCGCACCAGCGCTTCCATGTTGCTGCCGCGTCCGGAAATCAGGATAACGATGTTTTTCATGGGGCGCATTGTACCTGTTGCAAGAGCGCCTGGGAGCCTGTCATCCAGCAACCCCGGACGTTTTTTGTTGCGTTGCAACATCAAACCGGAACGGCATGCCCTCAGGCTGTGCCGGCGCAGAGCATTTACTCGAAGGAATAAAAGACGCGGAAGACCACTTTTTTCTCGGCCCAGTAGTCGGCCGCATCGCGAAAAACGTCGAGCAGGATTTCGCGCGCTTCCTTGTCAAATTTTTGCGTGTTCGGCAATTGCTCCAGCACCACCAGAAATCCCGGCTGCGGACCAGCCTTGTAGAGCGTATCGGTCAGGCAAGCTTTTAGCGCGTCAAAGTTCTTGCCGACTTGCTTGGGCAGCCGGAACGATTCGGCGATAATCGCCAACACTTGCTGCTTGGTCGCACCGGACAGGCAATGCGCATATAGAAAATGCTGCCCCAGACGGATCGCCTCATCCTGCAATTCGGTCACCCGGAATGCGCGGATGGACTGAACAAGGTTGGGCGGCACGGTTGTTAACAAACTCATTTTTCCCTCAAATCGACCTGTTATGTATGGATACGCTCAGCGATGTTTGAATATCTATTGACGTGAATTGATATACATTTCTCAGTGCCAATCTGATCCCATCTTCTTATTAGGGTAACGTGTTGTAGTAACCGAATCAACCCGAATGTGACGGCAAACGCAAGATTTGTTAAAAACCGGGGATTTCAGCCAGATTCCGGACGTCGGCCATTGTTACAATTTGTTGCCTTGAATGCCGTTTTTTCGGCCAAAGACGGCTACCATGGAAGCAGGCTGTAAAACTAGGCAAGCTTATCCCCATACCGAGGTACCAAATGAATTTGCAACTAAAATTGATGATCTCAGCCTTGTGCCTTGGCGCCTTGCCATTGGCCCAGGCTGTCGAATTCGAAGATGTCGGACGTGTCGTGCGCGTCACCCCGCAATTTGAACAAGTGAACCACCCGCGCCAGGAATGCCGCACCGAATACGTCCAGGTGCAACAACCGCAGCAGCGCAGCGCAGGCGGCGCCATCATCGGCGGCATCGCCGGCGCGCTGCTCGGCAACCAGGTCGGCGGCGGCTCCGGACGCGCCGCAGCGACCGCCGCAGGCGCGATCGGCGGCGCCCTCGTCGGCGATCGCGTCGACAACAATGGCAACCAGTTCGGCGGCACCCAGGAGCAAGCCGTGCGCCAGTGCCGCACGGTCGACCATTGGGAGTCGCGCACCAATGGCTACGAAGTCACCTACGATTATCGCGGCCGCAACTACACCAGCATCATGTCGCAAGACCCGGGTCAGCGCATCAGGCTGCGCGTCTCGGTCGAACCGATAGGTCAATAACGCAGGCCGGCGTGGCTGCGATCCTTGCGCCGCGCCCGCCAAGCTGCAAAGTGCTGCGTCACAGGCAAGCAGTTTCACTTGCTTTGCAGTATCCCATCGCGGGATAATGGGGTCTTCATTCAGGTTGCCCCATGCTCATCAAACGAAAATCCATCGAACAACAGGAATCCTCGCGCCCTGCCCGCAAGCCCAGATATGCGCCGGTCACGCTATCGGAACAAAATGGCGTGCGCTATCTGCATTTCGGCACCGAATGGGTGCAAGGCGCGATGCGCTTGCGCAAGCCGGATTGGCTGGAACTGGAGTACGCGCAACAAATGATGGCGTGGATGCTGTTCATCGAAGCACCGCAACAGATCGCCCAATTGGGCCTGGGCACCGCTTCGCTGACCAAGTTCTGCTACCGTCAGTTTCCGCAAGCAAACATCACAGCGATCGAACTGAATCCGTCGGTGATCACCATTTGCGCATCGATGTTCAAGCTGCCGCTTGATGACGAGCGCCTCAGCGTGCTGGAAATGAATGCGCTCGACTTCGTCAACGACAGCGCCAATCACGGCACGCTCGATGCGCTGCAAGTGGATCTGTACGACGCCACCGCGCGCGGCCCTGTGCTCGACAGCGCGGACTTCTACAGCGCGTGCAACGCCTGCCTGACGCCGCACGGCATCGTCACGGTCAACTTGTTCGGCGACCATCCAAGCTATGCAAAAAATATCAAGGCGATGAAATTTGCGTTCGCCCATGTCATTTGCCTGCCCGAAGTGCATGATGGCAACGTGGTCGCGATTGGATTCAACAGCAAGCCGGTGTTTGATTTGGACGCGCTGGCGGTGCGCGCAAAGCAGATTCTGGCCGCGACCAAGTTGCCTGCGCCATCCTGGGTCAAGGGCATGGTTGGCGCCGACGCCGGCACCAAGACCCGCCGCGCCAAGGGCAGTTGAGCAGGCTGCGCGCCAATAAAAATACTTGATGAAAATGGGCCGATGAAAAACGCGTCATCCAGACTACTCGATTTGCAACAGATTTTCACATGGCTGCTGGCCGACAAGATGCTCGAACCGGCCGGCATCAAGGCCAGCCATGCGCGCGCGCAAGACATCCTCGACAACACTTCCGGCGCCATGCATCCTTTGTCCGCGGTGGCGCACTGCAAGCTGCAAAGCGCGCATGCGCCGCACAAATTGCTGACGCTGGACGCGCTCAGTGCATGGCTGGCCAACCGCGTCGGACTGCCCTTCATCCGGATTGATCCTTTAAGAATCGATTTCACCCGGGTCGCCGACGTGATGTCGGCCAGCTATGCGGCGCGCTTCAACATCCTGCCGGTCGAATTGACGCCGACCACCCTCGTGATCGCGACCGCCGAGCCGTTCGCGCTCGAGTGGGAGTCTGAAATCGCGAAGATTTCGCGCCGCACGATCAGGATCGTGATCGCCAATCCGCTCGACATCGCCCAATATATTTCGCAATTTTTCAGCCTGGCCCAATCGATCAAGAACGCCAACAAATCGACCGGCCAGGACCTGGCGCTGCGCAACAATTTCGAGCAACTGGTCGAGCTCGGCAAAAGCAACCAGCAAGTCGACGCCAACAACTTGCACATCGTCAATATCGTCGACTGGCTGTGGCAATACGCGTTCGAGCAGCGTGCCTCCGACATCCATCTGGAGCCGAAGCGCGAATTCGGCACGATCCGTTTTCGCATCGACGGCGTGCTGCACACCGTGTATCAGGTACCGGTCGTCGTCATGATCGCGATGACGGCGCGCATCAAGCTGCTGGGGCGCATGGACGTGATCGAAAAACGCCGCCCGCAGGATGGCCGCATCAAGACCCGCACCGCCGGCGGCCAGGAAATCGAATTGCGCCTGTCGACGCTGCCGACCGCGTTCGGCGAAAAACTGGTGATGCGCATCTTCGATCCAGAAGTGATCGTCAAGACGCTGCCCGAACTGGGCTTTCCGCCCATTGACGCGGCGCGTTGGGATACGCTGACCAAGCGCCCGCATGGCATCATCCTGGTGACCGGACCGACCGGGTCCGGCAAGACCACGACGCTGTACACGACGCTGAAGGCGCTGGCGACATCGGAAGTAAATGTCTGCACGGTGGAAGACCCGATCGAAATGGTCGAACCGGCATTCAACCAGATGCAGGTGCAGCACGGCATCGACTTGTCGTTTGCCGACGGCGTGCGCGCGCTGATGCGGCAAGATCCGGACATCATCATGGTCGGCGAAATCCGCGACCTGGCAACGGCCGAAATGGCGATCCAGGCCGCGCTGACCGGCCACCTGGTGTTGTCGACGCTGCACACCAACGACGCACCGTCGGCCGTGATGCGCCTGCTGGAGCTGGGCGTGCCGCACTACCTGCTGCAGGCGACTTTAATCGGCGTCATGGCGCAGCGCCTGGTGCGCACGCTATGCCCGGAATGCAAGAGCCTCGATGGCGAGATCACCGATGTGCTGTGGCGCAGCATCGGCGGCGCGGCGATATCGAGGCCGGCCAATGTCTACCGCGCGCTCGGCTGCCCCGAATGCCGCCAGACCGGCTACCGCGGCCGCACCGGAATTTACGAGTTGCTGACGGTCACCGAAGGCTTCAGCCAATTGATCACCGAGGAAACCGATCTGCACGCGCTGCGCCGCCAAAGCGTGCTGGATGGCATGAAACCGCTGCGCATCGCCGGGTCCGTCAAGATCGTCGATGGCGTCACCAGCGTCGAGGAAGTGCTCAAAGTAACGGCCGCGCTGGTCTGATTTTACTTTTATTGTATAAACCTATTGCAGGATTTTTCCAGACGTATATAATATGGCCTCTTTCGGGTCGTTAGCTCAGCTGGTAGAGCAGCGGACTTTTAATCCGTTGGTCGCAGGTTCGATCCCCGCACGGCCTACCACGAATAGAAGCAGTAAAAAAGTAGAACAAAAAAGGGTTACACGCCACGGCGTGTAACCCTTTTTTCATTGATCAAAAAATAAATCAACGCTATAAAAAAGGTTGGTCAGCGCAAGCTGCCAACTTTTTTGCCATTCAGGCCAGGGCCAGCGGCTTACCGGGACCATGATGGCCCCGGTTTTTATGATGACATAAAATCAGCGCTTGCGCGGCGGCGGCATGTCGGTGCAGACGCCCTCGTACACTTCGGCCGCCAAACCGATCGATTCGCCCAGCGTCGGGTGCGGATGGATGGTCTTGCCGATATCGGTGCCGTCCGAGCCCATTTCGATCGCCAGCGCGATCTCGCCGATCATGTCGCCGGCGTGGGTGCCGACGATGCCGCCACCGACGATGCGGTGCGTCTGGGCGTCGAACAACAGCTTGGTGAAGCCTTCATCGCGTCCATTGGCCACCGCGCGCGCGCTCGCGGCCCACGGGAACAAGCCTTTTTCCAGCTTGATGCCCTTGGCTTTCGCCTCGTCTTCGGTGATGCCGACCCATGCCACCTCCGGATCGGTGTACGCGACCGACGGGATCACCTTGGCGTCGAACCATGCCTTGTGGCCGGCCGCCGCTTCGGCTGCGACATGGCCTTCGTGCACTGCCTTGTGCGCCAGCATCGGTTGGCCGACAAGATCGCCGATGGCGAAGATGTGCGGCACATTGGTACGCATCTGGCCGTCGGCTTCGATGAAGCCGCGATCGGTGAGCGCGACCCCTGCCTTGTGCGCATCGAGCTTCTTGCCGTTCGGGCTGCGTCCAACTGCGACCAGCACCAGGTCATAGATTTGCGGCTCGGGCGCGACTGCGCCGGCCTCGACCGCTTCGAACGACACTTTGATACCTTCGGGCAGCGCTTCGACCGCCACCGTGCGCGTCTTCGTCATGATCTTGTCGAAGCGTTTTTCATTGAACTTTTGCCAGACCTTGACCATGTCCCGGTCCGCGCCCTGCATCAAGCCATCGAGCATTTCAACGACGTCGATGCGCGCGCCCAGCGTCGAGTACACGGTCGCCATTTCCAGGCCGATGATGCCGCCGCCGATGACCAGCATCCGCTTCGGAATGAAGGGCAACGTCAAAGCGCCGGTCGAATCGACGATGCGCGGATCAACAGGCACGAACGGCAGCTTGACGACCGACGAGCCGGCCGCGATGATCGCCTGCTTGAACTTGATCACCTGCTTACTGCCATCAAGCGCCGTCACTTCGATATGGTGGGCGCCGACGAACTGGCCGATCCCTTGCACCACTGGCACCTTGCGGCCCTTGGCCATGCCGGCCAGGCCGCCGGTCATCTTCGAGATGACCTTGTCCTTGTAGGCGCGCACCTGATCGATGTCGATCGCGGGTGCGGCGAACGTGACGCCGTGGCTGGACATCGCTGCAGCTTCGTCGATCACGGCCGCCACGTGCAGCAGCGCTTTCGATGGAATGCAGCCGACGTTCAGGCAAACGCCGCCCAGCGTCGCGTAACGCTCGACCAGCACCGTGTTCAGGCCCAGGTCGGCGGCGCGGAAAGCCGCCGAATAACCGCCGGGGCCGCCGCCCAGCACCATCAGATCGCAGTCGACGTCGACCTTGCCGGCATACGCATCGGCGGCCGGCGCCGTTGCGGACGCATCTGCCACCGGAGCCGGGGCAACGGCGGCAGGAGCCGCAGCGACAGCAACTGCAGCTGCAGGCGCAGCAGGGTCAGTTGCCCCGGCAACACCTTCCTCGAGCATCAGCAGCAGGCTGCCTTCGGCCACCTTGTCGCCCACCTTGATTTTCAATTCCTTGACGACACCGGCATGGCTGGATGGAATTTCCATGCTGGCCTTGTCCGATTCAACCGTGATCAGGGATTGGTCGACCTTGATCGTATCGCCGACCTTGACCATCACTTCGATCACTTCCACTTCCTTGAAATCGCCGATATTAGGCACTTTCACTTCGATCGTACTCATCAAATGCTCCATCACTCCCGGCGGCCATGGCTGGCGCCAGGATAAAAAGAAGAATGCAGGCCGCGCCTTGGCGCCACCTGCTCCTGGACCTTCAGCTTGGGACCCTCGGTTACAGCAGCGTCTTGCGCATGTCGCCCAGCAAGTCTGCCAGGTAGACGGCGAAGCGCGCGCCCATCGCGCCGTCGATGACGCGATGGTCGTACGACAGCGACAACGGCATCATCAGGCGCGGCACGAATTGCTTGCCGTCCCAGACCGGCTTCATCGACGCCTTCGACAAGCCAAGGATCGCCACTTCCGGCGCATTGATGATTGGCGTAAAGGCGGTGCCGCCGATGCCGCCCAAGGACGAAATGGTGAAAGTTGCCCCCTGCATGTCGGGCGAGCGCAACTTGCCGTCGCGCGCTTGAGCCGACAGGTCGGCCATCTCTTGCGCGATCTGGCCGAAGCCCTTTTTGTCGACGTCCTTGATTACCGGCACCATCAAGCCGTTCGGCGTATCGGCTGCGAAACCGATGTTGTAATACTGCTTCAGGATCAGGTTTTCCCCGGTTGCGTCGATCGATGCATTGAAGGCGGGATACTTCTTCAATGCGGCGACGCTGGCCTTGATGACGAACGCCAGCATGGTCAGCTTGCGCGTATCCTTGGCCTTGGCCAGCGCCGCGTTCGACGCGATGCGGAATTCTTCCAGCTCGGTGATATCGGCTTCGTCGAACTGCGTCACATGCGGAATCATGACCCAGTTGCGGTGCAAATTAGGACCGCTGAGCTTCTTGATGCGCGACAGCGGCAGCAACTCGGTCGGGCCGAATTTGGCGAAGTCCAGCGACGGCCACGGCAACAAATCGAGGCCGGCACCGCCCTTGCTTGCGGGGGCAGCTGCCGATGCGGACACGGCCGGCGCAGCCATCACGCCCTTGACGAAATTTTGCACATCTTCCTGCGTAATGCGCCCTTTGCGGCCATGGCCGGGAACCCGGGCCAGGTCGACGCCGAGTTCGCGCGCAAACTTGCGGATCGACGGCGACGCGTGCGCCAGCGCGCCAGCCGCCGCTGGCTCGGTTGCCGCTGGTTCGGTTGCCGCTGACACTGCTGCAGGCGCCGCCGCAGGGGCTGGCGGCGTTGGCGGCGCAACAGGTGCCGCTGGCGCCGCAGGTTCGCTTGCTGCCGGTGCTGCCGGTGCTGCCGGCGCCGCTGGTGCAGCCGCCGCGGCTGGCGCTGCGGGCAATGCTTGTTCGGCTGCGCCCTCTTCCAGGATCAGCAACAACGAGCCTTCGGCCACCTTGTCGCCGACCTTGACGCGCAACTCCTTGACGACGCCGGCATGACTGGATGGAATTTCCATGCTGGCCTTGTCCGATTCGACCGTGATGAGCGACTGATCGACCTTGATCGTATCGCCCGGCTTGACCATCAATTCGATGATTTCGACTTCCTTGAAGTCACCGATGTCCGGGACCTTGACTTCCACAATGCTCATAGCGTTTGCTCCGTTCTTTTGTTCTGTCTGAACCACGTTTATGCTTAGGTTTTATTGAGAGACCGGATTTGGCTTGTTCGGATCGAGGCCGTACTTGACGATCGCCTGCTCCACTACCGCCATCTCGATGGTTCCTTCATCGGCCAAGGATTTCAGCGCGGCAACTGTCACATAATAGCGGTTCACCTCGAAGAATTCGCGCAGCTTGGCGCGGCTGTCCGAACGGCCGTAACCATCGGTGCCCAGCACCTTGTAGCTGCGGCCGGCCGGCAGGAAGGCGCGGATTTGTTCGGCAAAAGCGCGCACATAATCGGTCGTGGCGACGATCGGGCCTTGCGTATCTTTCAGGCACTCGGTCGCGTACGGCACGCGTTGCGTCCGGGTCGGGTTGACCAGGTTCCAGCGCTCGGCATCCTGGCCTTCGCGCGCCACCAGCGTCAAGGACGGCGCCGACCAGACATCGGCTGCAATGCCCCAGTCGGCGGCCAGCAATTCGGCGGCGAAGATCGATTCGCGCAAGATGGTGCCGCAACCGATCAATTGCACGCGCAGCTTCAAGTTCTTGTCGCCTTCGGAGAACAGGTACAAGCCTTTCAGGATGCCTTCTTCCTGGCCCGGCTTGATGCCAGGCTGCGCGTACGCTTCATTCATGATCGTGATGTAGTAATACACATCTTCCTGATTCGTGATCATGCGGCGCAAGCCGTCGTGGATGATGACCGCGACTTCGTGTGCGAAGGTCGGATCGTAAGGCACGCAGTTCGGAATCGTCGCCGCCATGATGTGGCTGTGGCCATCTTCATGCTGCAAGCCTTCGCCGTTCAGCGTCGTGCGCCCGGCGGTGCCGGCCATCAGGAAGCCGCGTGCGCGCATGTCGCCCGCCGCCCACGCCAGGTCGCCGATGCGCTGCATGCCGAACATCGAATAGAAGGTGTAAAAAGGAATCATCACGCGGTTGTTGGTCGAGTACGACGTCGCCGCCGCGATCCACGAACTCATGCCGCCCGCTTCGTTGATGCCTTCCTGCAATATCTGGCCGGCCTTGTCTTCGCGGTAATACATGACCTGGTCCTTGTCGACCGGCTCGTACAACTGGCCTTGCTGGTTGAAGATGCCGATCTGGCGGAACAAGCCTTCCATGCCAAAGGTGCGCGATTCGTCGACCAGAATAGGCACCAGGCGCTGGCCCAGGCTAGGGTCGCGCAGCAGCGTCGAAATGATCCGCACATAGGCTTGCGTGGACGAGATTTCGCGCCCCTCGGCGGTAGCGTCGAGCACGTTCTGGAAGGCCGACAGTTCGGGCACGATCAAAGTTTCATCGGCTTGCATGCGGCGCTGCGGCAGATAGCCGCCCAGGGCCTTGCGGCGCGCATGCAGGTACACCATCTCGGGCGCATCGTCGGCCGGCTTGAAGAACGGAATATCGGCCAACTGGTCGTCCGGAATCGGGATCGCGAAACGGTCGCGCATTTCGCGGATCGCTTCATCGTCAAGCTTCTTGGTCTGGTGCGCGGTATTGCGCGCCTCGCCCGACTTGCCCATGCCGTAACCCTTGACAGTCTTCACCAGCAAGACGGTAGGCTGGCCCTTGTGTTCCTGAGCGATTTTGAACGCGGCGTAAATCTTGTGCGGATCGTGGCCGCCGCGGGTCAGGCGCCAGATGTCGTCGTCGGTCAGGTTGGCGACCATTTCGAGCAATTTCGGATGCTTGCCGAAGAAATTCTTGCGCACGAACGCGCCATCCTTGGCCTTGTAATTCTGGTATTCGCCGTCGACGGTTTCCATCATCACGCGCTGCAAGATGCCTTCCTTGTCCTTGGCCAGCAATGCATCCCAGCCCGGGCCCCAGATCACCTTGACCACGTTCCAGCCGGCGCCGCGGAAGTCCGCTTCCAGTTCCTGGATGATCTTGCCGTTGCCGCGCACCGGACCGTCCAGGCGCTGCAGGTTGCAGTTCACGACGATCACCAGGTTGTCCAGGTTTTCACGCGCGGCCATGCCGATCGCACCCATCGATTCCGGCTCGTCCATTTCGCCGTCGCCGCAGAAAGCCCAGACCTTGCGCTCGGCCGTGTCCGCGATTGCGCGCGCATGCAGGTATTTCAGGAAACGGGCCTGGTAGATCGCCATCAACGGTCCCAGACCCATCGAGACGGTCGGGAACTGCCAGAAGTCCGGCATCAGTTTCGGATGCGGATAGGAAGACAAACCCTTGCCGTCGACTTCGCGGCGGAAATTAAGCAACTGGTCTTCGCTCAAGCGACCTTCGAGGAAGGCGCGCGCATAGACGCCGGGCGACGAATGGCCCTGGATGTACAACAGGTCGCCGCCGTGCTCTTCGCTCGGCGCACGCCAGAAATGGTTGAAGCCGATGCCCAGCATGTTGGCCAGCGAGGCAAAGCTCGACAAATGGCCGCCCAGGTCGCCGTCAACGCGGTTGGCCTTGACCACCATCGCCATCGCATTCCAGCGCATCCACGAGCGCAGGCGCTCTTCGAATTCCAGATTGCCGGGGCAGTGCTGCTCCTGGTGCAAGGGGATCGTGTTGACGTAAGCGGTGTTGCTGGAAAACGGAATCTGGGCGCCGCGGCGGCGGGCCAGATCGACCAGCCGCTCCATCAAATAGTGGGCGCGTTCCGGACCTTCTTTTTCAAGCACCGCTTCGAGTGCGTCCAGCCATTCTTTGGTTTCTTGCGCATCCGGGTCGTTCGATGTTTGAAACGTGAGCTGGTCGAGTTGAAGTGACATTGCGTTGTCTCCTGATTATTGTGAGTGCCCTATCCGATCTCGGATCGTTATCGGACAACATGAGCTGATTATTTACCAAGAAGATTCATCGGTGTGGAGATTCTAACAGGAGATTCTCGACTTCTCAAATGACGATATTACTTTTCATTATGCGAAATTTATGACGCATTGCGGCATTTTTTGCGCGCACGACAATAGCCCCTTATATCTGGCAACAGCGGCTTATTACTGCGTTTTATCGATTGAATGGACGTCGCATCCGATGCAACATCGGGAAATTAACGTTTGGAAACAACAGCTTGAAAAAAAGGATAAAGCAACGCGATGAAACGGCGGCGTCGCTTCAAAAATTTTTCTTGCCGGACGGCGCGCCGTGGCTGATGTTGGCAGGCACATCCTGGCCGGCCTGGCGCGCCCTGAACATGCTGGCGCGCATCAGGAAGATGGTGGTGATGGGGACGGTGATGGCAATGAATAGCGCAATGAGCACCGGCTGCAACGCGAGCCCTTTGCCTTGCAGCGAAAAGAACAGCACGCACGCAGTCAGGATGCACCAGCATGCGCTGGTGGCGATGATGGCCGGTGCATGGACGCGCTCGAAAAACGTCGGCAGGCGCAGTAAACCGATCGTCCCGAGCAAGGCTAAGGCGGCGCCGGCCAGCACCAGCATCGCAATCACGATTTGAGCCCACAATGCAAGCGCGACCTGGTTCATTCGATGACCTCCCCGCGCAGCAGGAACTTGGCCATCGCGGTCGAGGCGACGAAGCCGAACAGCGCAATCAGCAGCGCCGCTTCGAAATAGTAAGCACTGCCGTACATCAAGCCCAGCACCAGTATCGCCAGCATGCCGTTCAGGTACATGCAGTCCAGCGCCAGCACCCGGTCCTGCGCTTGCGGCCCCTTGATCAGGCGCACGCAAGCGCAAACCATGGCCAGCGCCAGCATCGACAGCGCCAGCGGCAAACTCCAGAAAAGCACGGGATTCAACACTCGAAGATCTCCATCAGCGGACGCTCATAACGTGTTTTAATGTGGGCGGCAAGCGCGCTTGCGTCGCTTAGCTCCAGCACATGCAACAGCAGCGTAGCACGGTCAAACGACAATTCGGCCCACGCCGTGCCGGGGGTGATGCAAACGATCATGGCCAGCGCCGCCAACGCATTGGGATCGCGCATGGCGAGCGGCACGCGCACGAAACCGGCCGCATGGCGGCGCTGACCGAGCAGCAAACGCACCACCGCCAGATTCGAACGCAGCGTGTCGACCATGATCGTCAGCATCAGGCGCAGCACCACGCCGGGCTTGCGGATGCGCACCGGCAGCGGGCGCAGCCCGCCCAGCAGCACAGGGATGGCCAAGGCCAGCACCAGGGCCAGCAGAACATGGCCCAGGCTCAAGCTGCGATTAAGGATCAGCCAGAGGATGAAAAGCGCGCTCGACAATAGCGGCGCAGGCAGCAAACGCTTCATCGCGCGTCCTTCACATCAGCGGGATTAATCGCGCCAGTTCGGCCAACCAGATCCATGCGCAGCACCGGCTGGGCCGACATCACCGCCTGCACATACATGGCGGGCGTGTGCAGCACCCGGGCCGTGGCTTGCATGTAATCCATCACCGGGCCAGCCTGCACGGTCAAGCCGACGCAGGTGGCCAGCAAGGCGGCGACCGGCAATCCTTCCAGCCAGCGCAACTTGGGCGCGGCGCGGTCGCTGGCAGCCCAGAAATGGAGAATGCCGATGCGGGTCAGCGCAATCAACGCCAGCAAGCCGGTGCCTATCAACAGGATCAGCAAGGCCCAGTTGGCGCTACCCGGCTGCTGCCCGCCTGATGCACCCAGGCCCAGCGGGTTCAGCAAGGCGCTCAGCATCGCGAATTTTCCGACAAAACCCGACAGCGGCGGCAAGCCGGCTATCACCAGCGTGCACGCCATGAACGCCAGTCCCAGAAAGGCGACGGCGGCCGGAATCACGCGCCCGGTCAACACTTCTTCGTCTTCATCCAGGTTCAACCCCCGGGTCGGCACCAATTCCGCATTCAGGAAGGGCGCATCCTCCTCGAACGGCGATGCAGTGGCGCCGTCATTGCGCCAGCGATCCATCAGGTCGGCCAGCAAAAACAGCGCGCTGATCGCCAGCGTGGAGCTGGGCAAATAGTACAACAGACCGGCGGTCAGAGGGGCCTGTCCGAAGCCGATGGCGGAAAGCAACGATCCGGAAGACAGGATCGCGCCATAACCAGCCAGGTAGCTGAGCCGCTGCGAGCCCAGCATGCCGAGCGCGCCGAACACCATCGTCAGCATGCCGCCGATGACCAGCCACAGGCTGCCAAATTGCGCGGAAGCGCCGGCCTCGACGCCGAACAACAAGGTCCACAGGCGCAGGATCGCGTAGATGCCGACCTTGGTCATGATCGCAAACAGCGCGCCCACCGGGGCGCTCGCCGCGCTGTAGGCGGGTACCAGCCAGAAATTGAGCGGCCACACGGCCGCCTTGATCAGGAAGGCTAGCGCCAGGATGCCGCTAGCCGCATGCAGCAAGTTGCGGTCGGCCTCTTTGATCGCGCCGATGCTGCGCGCCAGGTCGGCCATGTTCAGCGTGCCGGTGAGGCCGTACAGCATGGACGCGCCGATCAGGAACAGCGATGATGCAGCCAGGTTGATCGCGATGAAATGCAAGCCGGACTGCACCCGCGCCCGGCCCGAGCCATGCAGCAGCAAGCCGTAGCTGGCCGCCAGCATGATCTCGAAAAACACGAACAGATTGAACAGATCGGCGGTCAGGAAAGCGCCGCACAAGCCCATCAACTGCAGCTGGAACAGCGGGTGAAAATGCACGCCGGCGCGGTGCCAGCGGGCAATCGCGAACAGGACCGAGGCAAAACCGACGCTGCTGGAGAGCACCAGCATCAGTGCCGACAACCGGTCCAGCACCAGCACGATGCCGTACGGCGCAGGCCAGTTGCCGGCCAGGTAGACATCCATGGTCCTGGCAGCGCCCTGGCCATTGGCCCAGCACAGCAGCGCAATCGAGACCAGCAGCCCCAGCAGTGTCGATCCGATGTTCAAGCCGATCTTCAGGCGCTGCTGCTCTTCGCGCAGCATCAGCATCAGCGCCGCCGTCAGCATCGGCAGCAGGATCGGCGCCAGCATCAGATGCGGCATCAGCGGCGCCATGAACTGGTTCAGTGTTGTCATCATGGCCGCTTTTTCTGATTGGAGACATCAGCGCCGGGCTCGTCGCCGGCATCGCTGCCATCGACATGGTCGGTGCCCGACATGCCGCGCGACGCCAGCAATACCACCAGGAACAGGGCCGTCATCGCAAAGCCGATGACGACGGCCGTCAAGGCCAGCGCCTGCGGCATCGGGTCGGCGTAATGCACCAGATTTTGCGGCAAGCCAGCCTGGATCAATGGTGCCTTGCCCAGCGCCAGGCCGAGCCGCCCCATGCTGAAGATGAACAGGTTGACCGCATACGACAGCAACGCCAGCCCCATGATGACCTGGAAGGTGCGCGGGCGCAGCAGCAGCCACACGCCGGAGCCGGTCAATATGCCGATCGCGATGGCCAGAACGATTTCCATCACACTTCCCCTTTTCTGGCAGCGGCAGCATCTTCGTCCGCCATGCGGTCGCGGTAGCGATGGCTGCGCACCGATTGATGGGCGAGCGCGGTCAGGATCAACATCGTCGAGCCCACCACCAGCGCGAACACGCCGATGTCGAAAAACAAGGCGCTGGCCAGATGCAACTCGCCGATCAGGGGCAAGGTGAGATGCGCGGTATGGCTGGTCAGGAATGGAAAGCCCCATGCCAGCGAACCGAGGCCGGTGGCCAGCGAGAACAGCAACCCGGCCGCGATCCAGCGGCGCGGATAGAGCGGCAGATGGTCCTCGACCCAATACGTGCCGGAAATGATGTACTGCAACAGCAACGCAACCGACAGCACCAGCCCGGCGACGAAGCCGCCGCCCGGTTCATTGTGCCCGCGCAGAAAAAAGTAAAACGCGATCATCGCGGCAAACGGCAACAGCAGGCGCACCAGCACGGCCGGCACCATCAGATAGCCGACCGCGGTGTCGCTCGCATGACGCGGGTTCAGCAAGTCGGTGATCTGGTCCGGCGGTATCGCGCGTTGCTGCTGGGGCAAATCCAGCGTTTCGCGGGCCGGGCGAAAGCGCCGCAACAGGGCATAGACGGTCAGCGCGACGATGCCCAGCACGACAATTTCGCCGAAGGTATCGAAGCCCCGGAAGTCGACCAGCATCACGTTGACGACGTTGCTGCCGCCGCCTTCGCTCAAGGCGCGCTTCAGGAAGAAGGTGGAGGTACTTTCCGGAAACGGACGGCTCATCATCGCAAAGGCCAGCAGCGCCATGCCGGCGCCCGCGCCCACGGCGAGCACCATGTCGCGGATGCGGCGCAGGCGCGCGTGGCGCCGCTCGCTGGCGCCGGCCAGCGGCAGGACGCGCTTGGGCAACCAGCGCAGGCCCAGCAAGATCAACACCGTGGTGACCACTTCGACGATCAATTGCGTCAACGCCAGGTCGGGTGCCGAAAACCAGAAGAAGGTAATGCAAGTGCACAATCCGGCTCCGCCCATCAAGGTCAGCGCCGCCATCCGGTGGTACTTGGCTTGCCAGGCTGCCGTCAACGCGCAAGCGCCGCCGATCAGCCACAGCACGGCGAAGGCCGGCGACATCGGCAGCGCCGTGCGGTCCCCGATCGGCAAGCCGGCCGTCCATAGCGGCAACGCCGCCACCATCAGCGCAGCAGCGACCAGATACAGCATTTGCCACTGCAGGCGCACCGTTTTGAGCAGGCGGCGGCCATGGCGGCCAAGCAGCGTCAGCAGCGCCAGAATGGCGTCGAACAGGCGCCGGCCATCGATGCGCTGCATGCCGGCAGGTTCATCGATGTGTCCCAGCGCGCGCAGCCAGCGCAGCATCAGGTACAGCGTGATGCCGCCCAGCATCGCCAGCACGCTCATCAGCAAAGGCGTGTTCAAGCCGTGCCACAGCGCGAGGCTGAACTCGGGCAACGCGCCGCCCACCACCGGCAACGCCGCAGCGTTCAGGTAGGCGCCGACCGACAAGGCCGGCAGCGTGCCCACCACCAGGCAAGCGAGCACCAGCAGTTCGACCGGCACCCGCATCCAGTGCGGCGGTTCATGCGGATGTAGCGGCAGGTCAGTTGCTTGCGGCCCCCAGAATACATCGACGACAAAGCGCAGCGAGTAAGCCACGCTGAACACGCCCGCCAGCGTGGCGGCGACCGGCAGCAGCAGCGAGACCAGCGGCGAGGCCCGAATGAAAACCGTTTCGGCGAAAAACATTTCCTTGGACAGAAAACCATTCAGCAGCGGCACGCCGGCCATCGCGGCGCTGGCCACCATCGCCAGCGTGGCCGTAACCGGCATCATCTTGCGCAGTCCCGACAGGCGCCGGATATCGCGCGTGCCGCTTTCATGGTCGACGATGCCGGCGGCCATGAACAGTGACGCCTTGAAGGTTGCGTGGTTCATGATGTGGAACACGGCGGCGACGGCCGCCAGCGGGCTGTTCAAGCCCAGCAGCAGCGTGATCAGGCCCAGGTGCGAAATTGTCGAATAAGCCAGCAGCGCCTTCAAGTCATGCTGGAACATCGCCGCATAGCCGCCGATCAACAGCGTGCACAGGCCGGCGCCGCCGACCAGCCAGAACCAGGGCTCGGTGCCGCCCAGCACCGGCCACATGCGCGCCAGCAGGAACACGCCCGCCTTGACCATCGTGGCCGAATGCAGATAGGCCGACACCGGCGTCGGCGCCGCCATCGCATTGGGCAGCCAGAAGTGAAACGGAAATTGCGCGCTCTTGGTCAGCGCACCCAGCAGCACCAGCACCAGCGCGACGAGGTACAGCGGATGGTCGCGCACCAGTTGACCGGAAGCCAGCACGACATCGAGGTCATAACTGCCCACGATATAACCGATCACCAGCATGCCGGCCAGCATGCACAAGCCGCCCGTGCCGGTCACGATCAACGCCATGCGGGCGCCGCGCCGCGCATCCTTGCGATGGTGCCAGTAGCCGATCAGCAGAAAGGAAAACAGGCTGGTCAGCTCCCAGAAAAAAGCCAGCTGAATGATATTGCCGGACAACACGATGCCCACCATCGCGCCCATGAAGGCCAGGAAGAAGGCGAAAAAACGCGGCACCGGATCGGTTGGCGCCATGTAATAGCGCGCATACAGCACGACCAGCGCGCCGATGCCGAAGATCAACATGCAAAACATCCACGCAAATCCATCCAGGCGGATCACCAGATTCAAGCCCAGCGCCGGCAACCACGCTATTTCTTGCCGCAGCACGCCGCCGTCGGCGAGTTGCGGAAAATACAGGGCCGCCTGCATGGTGCAAAACAGCGCGATCAAGCCCGCCAGCGTCGATTCCGTGTTGCGCGCGTTTGCAGGCAACACCGCAGCCAGAAGGCTGCCGACAAAGGGAAGGAGGATGAGCGTGATCAGGGGCATGCGAAGATTATACGGGCATCCATTTGAATATTACGGCTGGAAACTTAAAGCGCAAGCATACATCGTGCCAAAAAATTACTGCACACAGCTGGCTGCGTGCGCGGCCTCGCCATCGCCCTTCATCGCATTGAGCTTTGCCACATGGCGCGCGATCGCTTGCGCCACGCTGCTTGTCACGCGCTGCGCGCCTTGCGCCAGCGCGGCGATCCCGGCCACTACCGGTTCGCGGCCCGACCATTGGCAGGCGGCGCTGCGCGCGCCATCGGAGCGCCGCACGGTCCAGCTGAAGGCGGCGTCGACGTGCGCATTGTCAACCGCGTCGAAGTGGTGCAACTGCACCGCGATGCGCCACGCGGGTTGGCCCGGCTGGCGAGCGCCCTTGGTCGCGTCGATGGCGCCCAGGCGCGCGGCGATGCCGCTGCTGAGCGCATCGCGCAGTTCGCTGTCAAAAGACGATGCCCAGCGATGCTGCTCCAGCAGTTCGACCTCGGCGCTGTGCCTCCCGGCTTTGCGGATCACCATTTGCGGCCTGGCCAGCCGCTCGGGCACGGCCACCGGCGCCAGTTCGATGAAGATGGGGGCGCCGTCAAGCACCGGCGCGGGAGTGGTGAGGGCCGTATCCGCGCGCGCGGCCAGCGTGTAGTAGGTGTCTGGCGTGCTGGCGCAGCCAGCCAGCAGCACAACCGACATCAGCGCCGCAAGTATCGATCGTTTTTTCATTTTTTATCTTTCGGTTTGCCGCGCAGCAGCGATTCCGGGTGGCGCTCAAGATAATCGGTCAGCACCCGCACCGAGGCGGCGGCGCGCGTCATTTCCTGCAGCGTCTGGCGCAAGTCCTGTTGCAGCGGCGCATCCTGCGACAGCGTCAGCTCGGCGCTGTTGATGGTCTTGCGCGCATCCTTGATCGCGGCGCTGATTTCAGGCGACACGTCATTGTTGAGCGTGCGCGTCAGTTGCTCGGCGCTGGTCAAGGTCTTGTTCAGCGTGGCCAGCGTCGTCAGCAAGTCGGCGCCGATCTGCTCGAACGGCATCTTGTTCAGTCTGCTGGCAATTTCCTGCACCTGCGACTGCAGTTCGTCGAGCGTGCTGGGGACGGTTGGCAACTCGAAAGGATTCTTTTTGAAGTCGATTTTGGCCTGCGCCATTTTCGGAAAGAAATCGAGCGCGACATAGATCTGGCCTGTCAGCAGGCTGCCCGGACGCAGCTGGGCACGCAATCCCTTACCCACCAGAAATTGAATGCGCTGCTGCTGCGTGAATTCCGACTCGCTCAATTCCCTTGCACTGCGGCGGCTGAGTCGGTCGGGATAGATTTGCACCAGCACCGGCATGCGGAACGCGCGCTCCTTGCGATCGAATTCGACGCCGATGGACTTCACTTCACCGATCACGACGCCACGGAAATCGACCGGCGCGCCCTTCGACAGGCCGCGCAGCGATTGGTTGAAATACAGCACCACCGTCTGCGCCGGGCCATCGGGCGGCTTCATCGCCATGGCCTCGTCTTCGGCCAGTCCGAAGGCGGCGTCCTGCGGCGCGATTTGGCCGCTATCCTGGTCCGGTGCGCCGAAAGCGATGCCACCCACCAAAATCGTGGCCAGCGACTGCGTGCGCAGCGTCATGCCGCTGGCATTGATCTGCATGTCCAGGCCGCTGGCGTGCCAGAAGCGGGTGTTGACGCCGACAAATTTTTCGTAAGGCTGGTTGATGAATATGCGCAGCGTGACGCCGCCGCCGTCGCCGTCAAGCGCGTAAGCGGCGACCTGGCCGACCTTGATGCGCCGAAAATATACCGGGGAGCCGATATCGAGCGAACCGATGTTGTTGGCGTGCAGCAAATACTGACGGCCCGATGCATCGCGCGTGACGATCGGCGGCACTTCCAGCCCGGCAAATTCAGCCGCGCTTTCGTTGTCGCTGCCGGCATCGGCGCCGATGTAGGCGCCCGACAGCAACGTGCCCAGCCCGGAGATGCCGGACGTGTCCAGGCGCGGGCGAACCACCCAGTAGCGGGTGTCCTTGGCGGTGAAGGCGCTGGCATCCTTGTCCAGCTTGACTGTCACGCGCACATGCGACAGGTCGCGCGTCAGGCGCAGGCTATCGACGATGCCGATCTGCACATCTTTGTACCTGACCGCCGTCTTGCCCGCTTCCAGGCCCTCGGCAGTCTTGAAAGTGAGCACGATTTCGGGGCCGCGCTCGATCAGGATGCGCGCCACCAGCGCCATGCCGACCAGCGCCGCGACGATCGGAATCAGCCAGATCAGCGACGGCAGCCAATTGCGCCGTCTTGAAATGCGCGGAGCATGGGGAAGCCCATGGTGCGCAAGGGGTTGATAGTCATCGGTCATCGTGGTTTGCTCATGTTCAGGTTTCCTTTGGCGGCCCGGATGCACCCGGCATTATGTCGTGTTCATGTTCGTCGGCGTCAGCCGGGCCATCCCAGGACAGCTTCGGATCGAAGCTGAGCGAGGCCAGCATCGTCAGCACCACGACGGCGCCGAAGGCGACGATGCCGACGCCTGCGCTGATTTCGGCAAAACCCTGGATCCGCACCAATCCGACCAGCAGCACTACGACGAATACGTCCAGCATCGACCAGCGGCCCAGCAGTTCGATCAGGTGATAGAGTCTGGCGCGCTCGCTGCGGCGCCAGTTGCTGCGCCGCTGCGCCAGCAGCACCAGCATGAACAGCGCGACCAGCTTGAACAGCGGCACCAGAAAGCTGGCCACGAAAACGATCGCAGCCAGTCCGTAGGCGCCGCTGATCCAGAAATAGATCACGCCGCTCAAAATGGTATCGCTTTGCGTGCCGAACAGCGTGCGCGTCACCATCACCGGCAGCAGGTTGGCCGGCAAGTACAGCACGCAAGCGGTAATCAGGTAAGCCCAGGTCCGGTTCAGGCTGTCGGTCTTGCGCGCCGTCATCGGTGTGCCGCAGCGTGCGCAAGCCTGGCCCTCGATCGCGCCTTCCCACACGGCTGCGCAATGGCGACAACCGCTCAGGCGGTCGGACTCGAACAGCGGCGCAACCGGGCTATCCATGGTCCTCGCCTTCGCCCTGTTTGCCAGCAGCGGCGTCGTCAACCCCATCAACCATTTCCCACAGGCGGCGCGGATCGAAGGCGATCACCATCGTCAACAGCACCGTCAGCGCCATGAATGCCCACAGCGCGGGTCCGGGCAGCACCGTGGCCATGCTCGACAGCTTGATGATCGCCACCAGCACACCGATCAGGAAGATGTCGATCATGCCCCAAGGCCGCAGCGCTTGCATCGCGCGCACCAGCGGCGCAAAGCCCAAAGCGCGGCGGCCTCGCCCCCACCGCAGCGGCACCAGCAGCCACAGCAGAATCAACAGATGCAGCAACGGCAGCAACAGCGTCGTCGCCAGCACCAGCAGCGCCAGCAGCGACCTGCCGTCGCCCGCCAGCGCGATGACCGCGCCAGCCAACGTCGTCGCGCTGCGCAAGCCGCGCAACTCGATCTCGACGATCGGAAACAGGTTGGCGATCGCGAACACGATCAGGCTGGCCACGGTCAGCGGCAAGATCAAGGCGTGTTGAAAGCCGCCATGACGGTCGAGCTCGATGCCGCAGCGCGGGCAATGCGCGATTTCGCGCTCGCGCAGCGGCACGCGCTCGCAAACGGCATCGCAGCTTTCGCAGATGATAACGTGCGCGACTTCCTTCATGCTTGACGCGGCTGAAAAGCGCGTAGGAATGCGGCGATGCCGTAGCGACAGGCGGCCAGGTCGCGCCCGGACGGACCATCGGCGTAGCCGCCGCCAAGGCGCGCTTCGTGCGCAATGCCATTGATCAGGTGGCTGAGCATCAGCGCCGCTTGCGCCGGCTCGGCGACCGTCAATTCGCCACGCCGGCACGCGGCGCGCAGACAACATTCGAGCGGGTCGACAATCTGCAGCGCTGCTTGCTGGCGCAGGTAATCGGCAATCTGGTCCAGCCGATGGGATTCGGACATCACCAGGCGATAAAAGCGGACCGACCGTTTCTGCACGCAATAAGCGACCAGGCGCTCGGCAAGCGTTGTCAGCGCCTCGACTACCGGCAAGTCAAACAGCGATTCAGGAAAAACCTCGGTGCGCATGTGCTCCATTTCCCGCTGCAGCACCGCGATCAGCAAGCCCTCCTTATTGCCAAACAATTGATATGCAGTAGATGCCGAGCCGCCCGTCTCGCGTACGATTTTTTGCATCGACGCTTCAGCGTAGCCCAATTCCAGGAAGGCGTCGGACGCCTTTTCCAGCAAGCGCAGGCGGCGTGCCTTGCCCTTGCGCGTGGGGGCGTGGCGCGTATCGTCGGGTTGACTCTCGGCTTGAATTTCAGCCTGATTTTCAGCTTGAATTTTAGCCTGATTTTCAGGCATGTTTTCTCATCCTCATCACGTGAATTATTTTTGTAATGTACGCCACATTACATTGTTTAACGTAAATAAAATAGCGGGTTAGCCGCTCCTGGCATGCCGCCTGCCAGAAAAAATTTCCCATGATAAACTTCGGATCCTAAAAATATGATATTACTCGAAATGAAATATTTCCCTCTGTGCATCACCCTGCTGACTTTGTCATGCGCAGCTTCAGCGCAACAACGCGAAGCGGCCCAGCCTTCGGCTGCTCAAGCATTTGCGCCCTCGGCCCCGATGCAAGCGGCCCACCGCGCCTATGCCGCTGGCACGTATGGCAACGGCAGAATCAATGGCGGCAATGCGACTGGCGACAATGAAATGGGATGGGCCTTTGAAGTGAGGTTCGGCACCGAGCTCGACCTTCCCGGACTGAGTGCCGGCAAGCTGTTCGCGCCCGATGAAAAATTCCGTGTCGATGTCATCCATTACAACGAAGGACATCCCGAAAATCATCACCGGGATGGCTTTGCATTGCAGGGAGTGTACAGCAAGCCTTTGAGCCAGAAATTCACTGCGGAACTTGGCGTCGGCCCCTACTACAGCATGAATACGAGCACGCGCAACGGAATTGAATACAACAAGGCCAATCTGGGCGTGCTCGCTTCGGCCGCGCTATTGTTCGACATCGATGAAGTCGCGCGCGGCATGCATGTGCGCGTGGCGCTCAATCACGTCACGATGCCGGGCGCGCATTCGTCCAACGCATTGCTGGTCGGCGTAGGAAAATATTTCGACTACCCTGCCGGACATGCCCGGCCGGCATCTGCAGGCGAGTCGCTCTGGCTGGGCGCAGCCGGCGTGCATGGACAGACCAATCACGGCGGCACCGAGACCAGCGCCGGCGCTTCTCTGGAAGCGAAGAAACACTACGGCCGATGGGCGACGTCCGTGTCGGCGATCCTGGAGGGCGACGACGAGGTGCGCGTCGATCGCCAAGGCGTGGCACTGCAAGGCTGGTTCGTGCAGCCAATGACGAAAAATTGGACCATGAGCGCCGGTCTGGGCCCTTACATCGCCGTCAATAGCAGAAGCAATTCGGACGATTATCGCTTGATGGCGTTGTTTTCATTGCAGCTGGACCGTTCCATCGGCAAGGATTGGCGCGCCTTTGTCAATTTCAGCCGGGTCAATACGTTCAGGGAAAAGAATGATCGCGACCTGCTCAGGATCGGCGTCATGACATCGTTCGGAGGCTGAGCGGGCGTCAAAAAAGACACGCATGGCACACATCGGCATCGATTTTCCGGCGCCAAAAACCGGCTGCGGCGGACCGCGCGCCGCAGCGGCTTTATAATCGGACTTTATCCTCCCACCATTGCCTACCATGCCAGCTCAACTGATCGACGGAACTCTACTCTCCCAACAATTGCGCGCCGATATAAGCGTGCGCGTGCGCGCCCTGTTCGCCACAGGCAAGCGGCCCGGCCTGGCCGTGATTCTGGTCGGCACCGACCCGGCCAGCGAAGTCTATGTGCGCAACAAGGTCAAGGCGTGCGGCGACGTCGGCTTTCACTCGGTGCTGGAGCGCTACGACGCCGA
>Ga0326735_1000003_pt1 | contig 41701 bp, 42 predicted proteins | sample 37_GP2_1092_FD_207945 | JGI IMG/M metagenome (GOLD analysis project Ga0326735, IMG submission 207945) | Glacier ice microbial communities from Ngari, Tibet, China - 37_GP2_109.2 | ecosystem: Environmental > Aquatic > Freshwater > Ice > Glacier | place: China: Ngari, Tibet | collected 2018-07-31
CACTAATATTGATATAAAAAAAGCTATAGATAACGCTCACTTAGATAAATATCATATAGAAAGCCTTTTTAAATATCTAACACCAGAACTTATACTTAGGGAGGATAAGCTAGAAAGGTTTGTGAATATGAGATTAGAAAATAAATTTGAAAATTCAAGAAATATCGCAAACTAATGATAAGAAGACTAAACGACGTAAAAGCTAAATTAGACGTTCTAAGAACACAAACAAATCAAAGAGGTGTAGATACTGGGTTTAAGTGTTTGGATGAGTTGTATAGCATTAAAAATGGCTCATACACGTTTATTCTTGGTAGTCCTACTCACGGTAAATCAGAATTTATATTTGAACTACTTATAAATCAAAGTAAATTAAGTAAAAGGTCGTTGATATATTCTCCAGAAACAGGGAATGTAGAAGAGATAATGGCTGAATTAGTCCATAAGTTAACGGGTAAATCTGCTTACCTAACAAACATTAATCCATGCGATGATGGAGAATATGAGGCAGCGTTAACCATTATAGATTTGTATTTCCTGATAGTTGATAGTGAGGAAAAGGCTTACTCTATAAGGGAGTTATTTGATATGGCTGATAAATGGGAAAACGATAATAAAGGCGAAAAAATACATTACATAATGGCAGAACCATACAATGAAATAAGACACGAGATGATTGAGTTTGGTGCTAGACAGGATTTATACATTGAACAATTTGTTGGAGATATAAGACGATATTGTAAAAAGACTGGTAAGCACGTATTTATTTCATTGCACCCAACAAGCCAACAGTTAAAGCAAGATAACGGATTTAATTATTATCCTAAACCACTACCTAGAGAGGCGGCAGGTGGTCAAGCGCTATTCCGTAAGGCAATGTCTTGGATAACGATATGGAGACCACCAAACAATTATCCTCACGAGAACGGTGTTCATGGAGATAATGATCTGATAGTTAGTATTGACAAAGCTAAACCAAAAGGTGTTGCCACAAAAGGAGAAACTAAAATGTTCTTCGACTGGAAAAAAAACAGATATTACGAGGAGTTTAACGGAGAAAGATATTACGCATTTGAACACGAAAAAAAACTCATAAGCACCTACACCGCACTACAACCTAGCGTTAACTTTAGCGAACCATCACCCTTCTAACATGGATTACAACGAAATTAAACAAGAAAACGACAGGTTAAGAACCGAAATAGATGCCTATCACATATTTTACGAGGATTTTAGTAAGTATGATATGTCAATCAGCAATGGTTATGGTCTGCTATCAGATATGTACTCTGCATTAATACAAGCTAAAAAAAAGAACCCAAACAATGTTGCTGTTTTAAAGCAAGAGGAAAGAATAATTAGTTTAATGGATATATTTGAGCAGATGCAAGGATTGAACGGTAAATGCCAAAACCTGTCACTAAGGTTTAAGAACCTGAACAGGGAGGTTTTTAACCTTAGAAGCGAACTAAGTTCAATTAAAGAAGCGTTCAATAAAGAAACATGAAAGACCTACTAAATGACGATTATAGCTACAACTATTCACAGTTCTACGGTAAGGACGGAAGTATATTTACGATAGTAGGCTCTAGGAGCCCCGACGTTTACTCTAAACCACTAAATACGGTAGATATGTTCAAAACTGTTTTAGGTACGTTTATAGAGCTTGAAAGGAGCGTTATATTGCAGAAGGTTAAAGAGGGGTTGATGAAACCAGTGGAAGCGTCTGAAATAAAAACAGAGGCAGCGAAAACAGTAAGAATTAAAACTAAAAAATAGAAATTATGGGAGTTAAGCAAGTTAATTTAGGTAAATTTTTTCATTATTATAACAATGATGGAATAGGTTGGTTTAGGCTTATCGGTGTAGGACTACATTGGAAAGACACCTCTAAGCTATGGTTGCGTTATTCTGAAAGAAACGAACGTAGAAAGGCTATAAAAATTGGCGCATGGAGAATTAGTTTTTTACCATGTAGTAGATTGTCGTAAAAATAGAAAACATGGAAATTAAACACGATTTAAAAGAAAACATCATTGATACAATAAAAGGAATTGGGATTATTGTAAATAATGTAGATATAAACAACAAAGAAACTACATATTACCACCTCCCACAATGGTTTAAAGAAGTAAACGGAGAACTATTTGAATGTAAGTTTGAAGATTTACCGTATAGAGCAAAAGCAACTCATATTAGAGAGCTTAAGCATCAATGGGATTTTATATCGAAAGAAATGGAGATATACCATTCCGCTATGTCAAAACTCACTAAGGTTTATGTAAAGGAAATAACTCCGTATGAATTTTTTAATGTAGCAATGTCTTCTGACGATACCAAATAGATAAAAATTAAATAATAACTTTACACAAAAAACGAAAAAATGAATTTAGAACCAGTAAAAGATTACGTACTACTCCAAAGAGAGGAAGCTATCGAGAAAACACAAACAGGTATTTACATCCCCACGCACTCACAAGAGAAACCGTTAAGAGGTGTTGTAATTGCGGTAGGAAACCAACTTAGCGACAAAACAGTTGTTAAAATAGGCAGAACATTCCTGTACAAGAAACACGGTGGCACAGAAGTTAACGCTGATGGCGTTGATTATGTTATTATCAGAGAACAAGACTTGCTACTTGGATTGTAGTATTATAAACAGTTTTGTATTATATTTGTTATAAATTTAAACCTAAAAAATAAAATCATGGCAACAAAAAAAAATGCAACCCCAAAAGACGATGTAGTAGTTGAAAATTTGGTAGTTGGCGCAGGAGCGAATGATACCGCTATTCAGAAAAGCGAAGTAGAAGCCGTATCAGAGATAAAAATGGATGACAGCAAAGAAAGCAAAGACATCATTGCAGAAGATAAGAAAATTAAAGACGCATTAGTAGCTGGAGATATTACGGGGCTTACCGCTAGTGAAATGTCTATTGTTATGCAACCAATGGTGGCTGACTTAGAAACAGGTAGACCAGTTTATCCAACAGCAGAAGCAGCAATGTTAGCGCAATCGTTAGCAGGAAAGCTAGTTTAGCAAATAGAAAGTCTTTAAAAAACAAAACCCACCTACATATCGTAAGTGGGTTTTTTCTTGCCTAAATTTTAATTAGGTCGCAATAGCGTTAGCGTTAGCGGCTGTTACAACAGCAGCAACGGTTTCAGTTACAACTAATGGAATTTGATAGGTCATCTGGTTGTATGGCATCGCATAAAGGATTGTCGTTACACCAGAAGGTAGCGTAGCGCTTGACCTTACAGATACGGAAATGATGTTGTCTACGTTGATAACCAATGGTACAGCCGTTGTTACAGTTGTTTCTTGATACGCTAATTTTGAAAAGCTCGTTACATTAATTAATCTACTCATCTGAAAATGGTTTAAAGGGTTTAAAAATAAATGATTAATCAAAAGTAAATAAAAATTTGCATATATTTGTTTCGCTAACATTTGACAACTAACATGATTAAATCTTTAGGCACTTACCCATCATTAGGCATCAATTCTTTTAGAGTTGTCCCGTTAGCACGTTGCCTTTTGGTGGGTTTTTAAAATAACAATATGGAATTTGTAGGAGATAGAATAGCAGTTAAATTCAACTTAAAAGAGAAAACACAGCATACTTTTGGTAATGGGCTTACTATTGAGATTGCTACCGATTGGGAACACGCGGAGGGTAATGAGGCTCATAACAAGCTAGTGGCTCAAAACGTGAACAGGATTGATGTTAATCCGCAAACGGCAGAAGTTGTTATTGCAGGAGAAAATCCTTTTTTTGCTGTTGGCGACAAGATATTTACGCATTATATGGCTTACGAGGACATGGAGGTTATAGAGGTAGACGGAGAAGAAATATCTATTATTGATACAGAACTTATCATTTTCAAGGTTATTGACGGTAAAAAAATATTACCAGACGGTTTCTATCTTGGTGATCAGATAATGGAAACAGAAGTTAAGTTGGATAGTGGGCTGTTTATAAACGTTTTGGAGAAGAAAAAGTCATTAACGATAAAGATTACCGATGTTCCAGAGAAAGCCTCGCATATCAAGGTAAATGATGTGATACAAAGCATTGATGACTATAATTATCCATTTGAATTTGAAGGCAAAAAATATATCTTTATAAAAGACGAAGAGATTGTGGCTAAAGTGAAATAGAATGGCGTTATTCAAAGCAAAGCAAAGGTTAAATACGCTAGGCGAACCCATGAAGGTTATGCCTAAGAAGCTAGAAAAGCGTAGAACAACACCATACGTGAAGCCGATACAAGCCGCTACAAGGCACGGTATAAGTGTGGGTTTTCAAAGAGCGATGCAGACGGTTGTAGAGGGTGTTTATACCAACGCAACGTTATTAAGTGTAGTTTTGGGTTACAGAATATTCGACTCTTTAATTTACAATAGCACCCTAACTAGGAACGATATGCGAGTTATGGTTCTTGTAGGGTCATTTAACTCTTTACAGAAGGCGTTAATGCCTGTATATGGGTTTGGCTCTAAAAGCTCTACTAACACATTAGATAAGTTAGTTGCGCAAGGATATATACACATAGTACTTAAAAAGCCTATATGCTATGCGTTAACTGTTAGGGGTAGAGATATTATACAGCCACAATGGGATAAGTTTAATAAGCTGATTAAAGAAACAAGTACAACTGTAAAAAGACGCAACAGTTTTGATATTGGGCACACAGACCAAGAGATAAAGATTAGCGAAAAACAAAGAAAAAGAGAAATAACAAGCCTGTTTACTAATGTTCAAACAATAAGAGTCCGTAAACCAACCAAACGCAGTATTAAAGCAAAAATAAAGAAAATTCCACCACCAGTAGTTTGGTTTGAAAACCCAGAGCAATTATGAAGAATGAAAAGTTTATAACACCGAATAAAGAGCTTAACGAATATATAGAAAGCCTAGAGGCTAAACTTGCGCTATTTGGTGCATCTAACGCACGTAGGCTAATAGCCTCTATAGATAAGATGGCTGGTAAGATTTCGGACGCTATTGACGATGTCATAGATGATGCTGTTGAAAATACTGATATTCAAAGAACAGACGAAGCTGATATAAAGACCGAATTACCAAGTAAACTTGTTGAAACATTTATCAAAATGATAGACAAGATAGATAAGATAAAGAACCTAATTGAGGTAACGGAAACGATATTTAACCTTGTAAAAGACCCTAGCGAGATTGTAAGCAACAAACCAGAGGCAGAGGGGAATATGTTTGAGCAAACGCAAAAGAAAATTAAAGTAGGAGTTACCAATGGCACGACCTAGATTATATAAGGAGGGCGAAATATTAAAGCTAATGGTGCAGGGTATAGAATATTCTACCCCACCAATACCTCATAAATCAAAAATTAAGGGCTCTCATTTAAAGGCAGAAGACCAAGTGTGGTACAGGGATGAAGAATACCTTACGTGGGATTGGAATATCGACCCTAAGGAGGGAGAACTGTGGTATAAAAGACCATCAAAAGGTCAAGTTGAATGGTATGAGCAGGAAATATACCGCATAAATAACGGTGAGTGGGTAATGATAAATGGCGTACCTACATTCTTTAACAAATACTGCTATTTCTTCCATAATTGGTTCGTGCTACTAATAGAGCAGACTTATCCAGTTTACAAAGACACATCGCTAGATTACTTTACTTTCTTTGTGATATGTGAGGATGATCCGATGTGTTTAGGGGATTGTGGTATAAAAGGCAGGCGTGTTGGTCTTTCCTCAATGTCATCTTCTGTTAAATTACAGATAGGGCTGATAGAGGACAATACCTTGCAGGGACTTGTATCAAAAACAGGTGTGGATGCGCAGGAGATGTACTTTATGGTAAAGAACGGGCTAGAAAACTTACCCCTATTTATCGTACCCGAACTTAACAAGGTTAACGACTCTGAAATTCACATTGCAAGACCAGCAAAAAAGATTTCTATAAACAACAAGACAATTAATGCTGATAAAGGAAAGAACAATCGTATAAATTGGTTAGATACCGCAGACAACGCCTACGATGGGCGTAACATTAGGCACGTAACGGTCGATGAGGCGAGTAAATGGGTGAAAAATAACGTACAGAAGTGTTTATCAGCTATTGCAGAGACTTTGGTAGTGGGTGCGTCGGTAAGCGGACACGTTTCTTTATTCTCTACGGTAAACAAAGGTGATAAAGGCGGCGACAACTTTAGGGCGATATGGGATGGTTCTGACCACATCTCTGGTAAAAAAGATATGTTCGGTCGTACCGCAACTAAGATGAAACGGTTCTTTATTTCGGGCGACAGGGGGTTTATGGGTTACATTGGTAAATACGGAGAAAGCATCGTTGGAGAACCAACAAAACAGCAGACACACTGGATGGCTACTAATAAAAACCCAAAAACAGGTAAACTGTACTGCCCAAATTCATTGATAGGTGCTAGGCAATACCACGAGGAAAGCCGTAAAATGTATATAAATGACCCAGAGGAATATGATGAATATGTTCGTAAGTATCCCTTTGAGTGGCAAGAGGTATTTAAGGGGGCAAACAATGTATGTTGCTTTGACTTAGAGGCTTTAAACAACCAAATAGAAGTAATCGAAAGGGAGCTTATAGAGAAAGGTAAAAAAGAGAATGGTAGGCGTGTAAGTTTTTGTAAAGAGCATGAAAACGCATCGGCATCATTTGTAGATGATAGCGCAGGGTTTTGGTATCTATTGGACTTACCGAAAGAACCAAACATGAAGGTAACCATTAATGGCGTTAAATGCCCTAATAATACGGGTTACGGTGTTGCGGGTCTTGACCCGATAGCTAGTGTAAAGGTAACGGTAGATAAAGGCTCTGATGCCTGTATAATGATACACAGTAGGTTTAATGCGTTAGACCCCGAAAACTCTGGGATGCCTGTTGCAATGTTTATCGGCAGACCAAAAACAAAGAAGATGTTTCACGAACAGCTATATTGGGGTTTAGAGTATTATGGAATTAGGTTGCTTGGCGAGTCCGCTCCTATGGATTGGATCGACTATGCCGTAGATAACAGATTATGTTCCCCACAAGACTTTATAAAAAAGATAGGGTACTTGATTACCACGATGCGCTCAAACAAAAAAGAAGATTACGGAGCGTCGCCACAGAGCAAGGATATTTCAGAACAGCATCTTACCGAGATGATAGAATACTCGCAGTATGACATGAAGAAAATACGTTTTATACGCCTGTTAAGGGATATGCTTAAATTCGACCCAAAGGAAAGAACGGTGTTCGATGCGTGCATGGCATGGGGTTATGCGCTTATCGGATTGAAGGACAGATATGTAAAAGTGGCGGAAGTTAAAAAGATTAAAAAGTTTGTAGAAATTAAGCATAGTAAAAGCTATTATTAAATAGTTTACATTTGTCTTAATAATTAATTAATATGGCATTGCAAAGCGACTTACCTAATGTACTTGCTCCAGATACGGAGAAAAACAGCAAAGAATTTGGGCTTAGGTTCATGAGAACCGCTTATGAAAAGTGGAATGGTGGACTTAATGGCGAGTCCGCAAGCCAACGCTCAAACAGATACACCTATAATCGTGCCTTCGCACAGGGTAAGCAGCCTATGGAGGAGTATAAGGATATATTAGACCTAGACGGTAAAATGTCTGTTCTATCACTTTCTTACGACCCACTGTCTATCGCTATACCGTTCCTAAACAGGATGAACGACAGGTATATGCAGCGTGATGAAAAGATACAATGCAACGCAATAGACCCAACAAGCCAATCTAAGAAGCAGAAAGCTAAATCAAACGCTTTGTTTAAGTTAAAGAACAAAGATATGTTGATGCAGATGCAACAGGACTCTGGTGTAGAGATGGAGGACTTTCAAGATAGCGACCCAACAGATGAAAGGGAGCTAAACCTTAATTTCGGTTTTACATACAAGGAGCGTGAAGAAATAATGATGGAGCAGGGTATTGACCTTGTTTTCTATGATAACGATTTCAAGGGGGTTTTAAAGAAACGTATTCTTTGGGACTTAGAAGTATGTGGAATTGCGCAGTTAAAGCCATACATAGACGCTAATGGACGTATAAAGATACGGTTTACCAAGCCAGAGAACATTATATCGGGATATACCGAATGGGATGACTTTAGGGATGCCCCGTATCAGGGAGAGATATATTACATGGATATAACGGCTATAAGGCTTAAATATCCTAAAAAACTATCAGAAGATGATTTGTATGCCCTAGCAATGGGACAGGCTGGCAAGAACGGAAACCCATCAAGTTTAGACGGAAGCAGAAGTAATGACTACGCAAACTCAATCGCAAAACCTTATGATAGCTGGCGTGTATTGGTTGCAGAGATAAACCTAAAATCAATCTATAACCTTACTTACGAGGTTGGTAAAGACCGATTTGGTAAAGAAACGCTAGATAAGGTTAAGAACAAGCAACCAGATAAAAAATATATAGAAAAGGCTTATGATGTTGATTATCTTGGCGTATGGATTGTAAACACACCGCATTTATTAGAATGGGGGTTAGCTAAGAACCAAATTAAAGAAGAAAAGAACCTATCGGAAGTTAAGCTACCTTGGGTAACGTATATGTATAACAACGATAAGATGACTAACAAGCCTCTTATCGAAACAATGATACCCTCTATCAAGAAAATGCAGCTAGTAGAGTTGCAGCAACAAAAGATTATTGCTAACGCAGCGCCAGACGGATTTAAGGTAGATATTTCTACAATGTCTGATGTTACGCTAGGAGAGGGGATGGAGAGTATGTCGCCATTTGACCTTTACAAGATATACAAGCAAACAGGTGTGCAATATTACAAAAGCATACCCGATGAAAGCTCGGAAGCGCGTTCAAGAACAGAACCTATCCAACCAATGAATGTACCGTTTTCTGGCAAGCTAGAGCAATTAATGGGCGTGTGGAACCAAGAGTACGATAAATTGATGCGTATTGTGGGTTCTAATAACCTAGACTCTGGAAATATTACGAACCAAGCGACGGGAAAAACCGTACTGCAAGAAGCCAGACAGATAGGTGAAAGCGCATCAAACTACATTTACGAAGGCTATATCAACATGATGACTAGGTGCGCTAAGATTGTGCAATTAAGATTGTGGGATATACTTGTTCATGGCAAAAAGTTTGGTGTCAACTATTACGAAGGATATGCGCAGGCATTAGGTTCTGATAGGGTTGAATACATTAAACTAGAAGCAACAGACGACTTAGAGAAAGCCAACTTTGATGTTAAGATAATGGCGGTGATTGACGACAAGGAAGCTATGAATTTTGAGCAGAACTTGCAGATTTCATTATCAAACGGGTTAATATCAACAAGGGACGCGTCAGAAGCTAGGTTGCTTGCTAAAACTAATGTGAAGTACGCTATTTACTTTCTTTCTTATCGTGAAGAAAAGAAAAAGAAAGAAGATAGGGAAATCGCAAAAGAAAACTCTGCCGACAATACAAAGCAAGCTATTGCCGCAGCACAGGAGAAAAATCGTGGCGACATGGAACTGGAAACAGTTAAGCACCAAAATCAAGTAGCTATTGATAAGATGAAACAGTCATCAAACAAAGAGCAGGAGCTACTAAAATTTAATTCAATCGCTAAGACGGAAACGCTAAAAGCAATGTTATCACAAGGCATACAGTTAGCGCAGATACAAGAACAAGCCCCTTGGATATTCGATGGTTTAGAAGTAGCAAACCTATCAGCTACCGCAATAATGGAGGCGGATTTACGTGATATAGCTAAACAACAGGAATTGGAAGCGCAGCAGGAGGAGGCTATTGCAGCACAGCAAGAACAAGAGCAAATGCAACAAGAGCAGGAGCAGGGAATGATGCCAGAACAAGTCGGAGAAGAAATGTCAGACCCGATGGCGCAAGGCGAAATGCAAGAAGGAGAACAACCAATGGAAGAGCCTCAAATGCAGTAGATTTGGAAATACGGCTTAACTAACATAAATTTACATTAAAATAGATAGTATGGAAACTAACGAAACACTAGAAACAACCGAAGTAACACCACAGGTAGAAGCGCCGTCTTTGTCCACATTAGACCTTTATGGCGATAGCTCACAGGCAAGCGACAGTACGCCAACACAGATAGAAACACCTGTTACAGAAGTTAAAGCGGAAGTTAAATCAGAACCAGTTGTAGCAGAAATTCCTGTTACAGAAGTAGCAAAGACAGAACCAGTTGTAGCGCCAGTAAAAGAAGCAGAGAAACGTCAAGAATTTAAAGACGATTATTCTAGGCAAGTTTATGAAGCGGTTGCGAGCGGTAAAACAGATGAACTATATAAGTACCTACAAGAGGTAAATATAGATTTCAACTCAATGTCTGATGCGGAAGTGATTAAACGCAACATGAAGATTAACAATCCTACATGGACAGAAAAATACATTGATGTAGAGTTTAAGTCTAAATACGGTAACACCACGTTACAGCCAAAAGATTTAAACGCAATAGACAGAGAGTATTCTCCAGAAGAATATGATGAAGCGGTACAATACAATGACCAATTAGAAACAAGAGAAATCCTATTAGACCAAGCAGCAACAGATGCTCGTTTGGTTTTAGAGGCACAAAGAAAAACTATAGAGTTCCCAAAAATAAATACAGCAGAAAATCAGGTTGAGCAGCCTATGTCCCAAGATGAAATTGACGAATTAAATCTAAAATGGGAGCAAAAGGTAGAAACTGATTTACAACAATTATCGGATTTCAAGTTTAAGGTTGGTGACGAGGAAGTCATTTACAAGATTACGAATGAAGATAAAGTAAATCAAATTGCTTACATGAAGGACTACGATGGTCTGAAAATGGCACAAGAACTAGGGTGGGTAGATGCAAATGGAAGTGAAAATCCTTTAAAAATAGCGCAGGATATGCTAAAAATAAAGAATTTTGATAAAATCATTGCTTCCGCAGCTACGCAAATGAAGAACTCGGCAACGAAAGGTGTTGTTGCTGAAATCAAAAACCTAGACTTTAGCAAAGAACAGACTAACGCGGAGCCAACAGGTGTAGATATAGGAAAACTACTATGGGGATAACAATAAAAACCCTTAAACTTTAAAAAAAATGGCAATCACTATTCCAAATAGCACTCCAGCGAATTTTTCAGACCCGTCTATCAACAGATACGGTCTTATTTCTGGACTTAACATCGTAAACGTACACGCTTACGATCGTTTTTATGACACTTTCGGTTTCGCACCGTACACGCAACTTGCGATGATGCAAAACAACTTTCGCAAGGTTGAAAACAAACAATTCCTTTGGTATCAATCACATGGACGTACAATGGGCTTTGTTACTGCATCCGCTGCTGTAACAGTTGCTAATGGTGCTCCTGCAACTATTACAGTTGGAGCTGGTTCTTACTCACAATCTGGTACTAAGTCTTTACCTGCACTTGGTTATGTATTCCATAACTCACGTACAAACGTAGACTCACGAGTATCTGCTGTTCCAAACAAAACTACTGCAAATGCTCACACATTCGTTTTAACTCCACTTTTAGCTGGACAGAATGCGTCAGTTGCTATCGGTGATGAATTGTTAGGACGTGGTTTCGTGTATGTTGGTGACCAATCTGATAAAACAGATACTATCATCAAAACTATTGACAAATACAGTAACTACTGTACTCAATTACGTACTGATGATGAAATCAGTGATTTAGCTGATGCTGAAAGAATTGAGTTTATGATTAATGGTCAGCACTCGTACACTTTAAAACAAATGCGTGATACAGATTTGCGTAGAATGTTTGAATTAGATTATTTAATCTTTGAAGGAACACGTGCGGATAACTTGCCTTATGTGGAAGAAGGCTCTAACGGTGTAATCAAACAAGTTCAAGCAAATGGTATCAATATGGACTATACTTCATGGTCTTTAGCTACTTTCGCTACAATGAACAGAGCTTTGAATGCAGTTGGTGCTCCAAAAGAGTATGACTTCTTATCTGACGATAGTGCAATGACTGAAATTCAGAACTCTATCTTCACTGAAATCAACAACGGTGGAATTATCTACTCGCAGCCGGGCAAACGTGGTGGTATTGACCTTGATCGTGATTATCAATCAATGACAATCTACAAACGTAAATACAACTTAGGTCATTATGGCTTGTTCGATGAGCAAACCACTTATGGCTCTACAGGTTTAGGTGCTCGTAACCGTTTCAGTTTGTTGATGCCAGTAGGCACAACTAGCACTTCTTACGGCGAGAACTCTCCTACTGTATCTGCTCCACGTTTATCAGTAAACTATCAAACTCCATTTAATCAAAACAGATGGCACGTTAAAGAGAATGGTTTACATTCAGACGGTGGCGGTACTAAAGCAGGACGTATCATTACTACAATCGGATATTTCGGTGCAGAAGTAATTGGCGCACAACAGTTCTTAATTGCAAAAGGCAGCTAGAAACTAATAATACAGCCCCCATCAAATCGGTGGGGGTTTTTAATTAAACATACATAAACAGCATGGAAGCTACAACAAGAAAACCAGCAGCAAACGCTGCCACTACAATGAAACCAAAGTATGAAAAGGACTTACGGTTTAAATTAATACAAGATTTTGACCTTATTAAGCCTAAGGACGCAGCGACAGGTATGATTGTCGACAACCCTTACCCTCCAACAAGAATTATTGCAAGCGAAGGTGTAGCAAAGGACGCTAAAGGCGAGTATAGACAATGGAGATATATCTTTGGGTATAAATCTGTATGGGTTGATGAACAATCTAAACCAGCGCCGACCAAGAACCAAATTAATAGCGAAAAAAACGATATTATCTTTAAAAACGGGCATCTTTTAGTAAAGAAGGCTGATTTAGCTTTAATACAAGCATTAATGTTAAACGATGCTTTTGACGGCAACGAAGACCCAGTTAATGAAATTCCAAAAGTATTTGAACTTATTGACGACAATGCTTCGGCAAGAAAATTACGTTCATTATCTGATATTAGTTTCGCGGCAGAGAGCGAAGCAAGGACTTGTTCATTAGAAGTTATGCTGCCTATCGCACAGCTTTATGGAATTAGCACAACTGATGATGAAGATATAATTAGAACACAATTTATATTTCAGGCAAAACAAAATCCAGAGAAGTTTTTGGAGAATGTAGCCAACCCTAAATTCAAAGTTAAGTTTACAATTACAGAGGCTCTTAAAAGAGGTCTTATCAACGTAACGGATGGTAAGATTGTTTATATGGAGACTGGTAAACCTTTATTTGAGGTTAATGGGAATGGAGATGTTGCAGAGCAGATAGCTAGGATGGTTCTTATGAACGATGACATAGCAATTAAGCTGATTGAGCAACTAGAACTGAATTTAAAAGGATAGTTTCCGTTTATCATGTTTGAGCCCTTTAGCCTTAATTGGTTAAGGGGTTTTTTGATTAATAGATATTCAACTAATTAGTATTATATTTGCTTTGTTATTAAAGAAAAACACCTATGGCTACGATTGACGAATGTAAGCGGACACTACAATATAGAGCAACAAAGTCGGGTTTCAATGGCAACCTTTCTCCAGCAGACTTCAATCTGATTTGGAATAGGGCGGAGCAGCGTTATTATAACTTTCTATATAAACAGTACGGCATCAATCAGGATAACGTAGATAGCCTTATTCGCTTTAAAACAGACCCAATGACAATAGCTGTTGATGGTGCTGGGAAATATACCATGCCTACCGATTTAATACATACAGATAGCCTTAGAAAAGACGCTTCTGGAAAACAGGTGTCTATAAAGAAAGTAGAAGATGATAGATTGGCTGCGTGGCTAGACTCTACATACGATGCGCCAACATTGCTAAACCCAATATATGTAGAGTATAAAACATATATACAGTTCTATCCAATAACACTAGCTACAGCCACATTGGTTTACCTTAAAAAATTAACACCAGCAGTTTGGGCATACACTCTTGTTTCAGATAGACCAGTGTATAATTCAGCAGCGTCCGTGCAGCCTGTGTGGTTGGACGGAGATATTGATGAAATCATATATTTATGCGGAACCGATTTAGGGATAAACACCAAAAGTGCAATGGATATTCAATTTAATGACATGAAAGCTAAAGAAAACGCATAATGGGAACTACTTACAAAAAGCTTGCGCAACTATTAAGAGAGGCATATTATAACGGGAAAAGCTCGGACGATGCAAACCATAGCGAAATATACTTTGCGGAACTAATAGCTATTGAGGTTGCTAAATGCGCCACACAGGACGCTTATACCAATTCAAGTCAAGGAGAGTCCACGTATAGCTCAAACCAGTTTATATCAACCTTTAGTTCGGTTGCAATACAACAGCGTACAGATGGAACTATTTATAGCACCCTACCGTCTACGCCAGCCGCATTACCAAACGGTCAGGAGATAACATCCGTAAAGATTGATGGTTCAAAGTGTTTAGAATTTATACCGCAGAAGGCACAGCATTCATTCTCGCAGGGGCTTATGGGTAGTGTTCCGTTTAACTTATACGAGATAAACGGTAAGAACATTATATACAAGCCTATAATTCCATTGTTTGATGTACAGAGTAATACGGCTACGATAATGATGGTTGGCGCTATAAGTGGGTCAGATTTACTTAGCAGCGATTTAACTATACCAAAGAACTATGAGGGTATAATATGGGATAACATCATGCAAAGGTTGTTGCCACAAAAACAGATACCACAGGATTTAATTAATGACAGCGTAAGCAACGGATAGATATGAACCTAACATTAAAAGAAATTATCGGTCAGTTTTTAAATTCAGCAGACCAGACATCCCACCAGTTCCTAAGATTATGGAACATTGGTGTTTTTGGTATAAAAACAGAGTTTAACCTAGATATTACGGGTGTATATCGCACACAGATATTGGATGTTAAACCAAACAAAACGGTTGATTTGCCGTGTGACTACATAAAATATAGTAAAATTGGGCTTATCAACGACATTGGTGAGGTTGCTACGTTTAAAAGGAACAATCAATTATCAACATACAAAGGCGTAAACACAGAAAACAGGCTTGATGGAGCGCCAAAGTTGAACGAAGGGAGTTCTGGAAATCCAACAGACCAAAGAAACATATACAACTACAACAACTTCTACGCTGGGACAAGTATGTATCAGCTTTTCGGGCTTGACAGCGGAACGGCAAACATTGGGGAATATAAGATAGATGAAAAAAGTAAACAGATATTCTTAGACCCAAAATCGACACATACACAGATAGTATTAGAATATCTTTGCGATGGTTTTGATAGCGATTGTGGGATTGTAGAGATTGATATAAGGGCAGGCGCGTGTATGCTTGCGTACCTTAGATGGCAAAACTCAATAGACCAATCAAAGAAGTTCAATATAAACCAAGTTGACGTGTTAAAGAAAGAGTTTTACAGAACAAAGAGATTAGCTAAAATGAGGTTAAACCCATTTGTGCTTAATGAAATGATGGATGCACAAGCGCGCAGTGTAAAAATGGTTGCAAAATCTTAAGATATGGCAATAGAAAGAAAGATATTTGCACAAGGAGGCATGAACTCGGACAGCGCACCAGAGTACGTTACAGGCAACGATTATATATCGGGTCATAACATTAGGGTTTCTGGGCTTGCTGACGGTGAAGAGGGTGACGTAACCAATATAGAGGGCAATACAATTATCAGCTCTACAAGACCAAGCGGAATAAATAAAACCATTGGTGGTTATGGGTTTGAACTGACTAGGAAGGCATACACGTTTTTAAGCAACTCTAACGGGTTTAATCTAATAACGGAAATAGATTACGACACGCTTGTTGAAGCCACTATATTTGAGAACAAGACAAATAGCGGAGGAATAGACATACTGCCGCTAGACCCGCAGAAATACGTTACCGACTGTAAATTATTACAGAGCAGGTTTCTTATGTTCACTTACGGCACAGTTCCTTATTATGTAGATTTAAACCTATTAAAAAACAATACTTTTGCTAGCGTAGTACAGGAAGATTTACTGCTATTAAAGGGACAGCCATTAACAGAACCAACGCTAGTGTACAATAATGATGCTGGCAGGTCTGTAAATAGCTTAAAGGACAGATTATTCCAATTTAGGACGCAGTTTGAAAAACAGAATTATGAACTTACAACTTGGGGTACTATTTCAAAACGCATAGTTCCGTCCGATGAAAACACACCAACTCTAGGCACTAACGTAACTATAAGTAATAATATTATAGTATCAGTAAACATAGGTAGTGACAGAAACAAGAAAATAAATATAGCCGCAAGATACGATATGCTTGATTGGTTCTTGGTTAAATCAGTAGATAGAGCTGATATTATAGCCTTGACCAATACAGCTGTTAATGTTTCACTAGAACGTTACGAAGCCTATAACCCAACAACGAACATATACTCATTTGCTTTTTACAATGACGAGAACTATGAGAATATAGACGTTCTTGAAACAGACGAGAATTACGACCATATATGGAATGCTGAAACATTAGAAATCCTAAATGGCAGTATTTTAGCAATAGCTGGGTTAAATGAAGGTTACGCAAGACCTATTGTAGACGTGGATATAAGTGTATCTAGCTACGATGGTGGAGTTACGACAATACCTCCGACTTACGACTTCTTTAAGGTGCTTGACGGAGAAACAACAAACGAAAGAATTTCTGGAAGCCACAGTAGGAGGGTAACGGTTAAGTTTTCTGGGTTACCAAAAACAGGAGATGTGGTTCGTGTACAAGTAAGGGATATAAGGGATTACGCAAACACAACAACATATAGCGCAACCGTAACGCCAACACAACAAGATAATCTGGTTGCCATGGTAGCGTTAGTAGCTACATCTATACCTAATTGTAACGTTATTAACGATGAAAGAACGCAGATTGGGTTTATTACGCAAGAGTATTTTGAGCTTTCTGTAGCTAGGGTTGATTTAGCTAATGCTGGAACTGGGGCATCAAGAAGCGTGCATGGCGTGAAGAGTAATTCAAGTTATCAGTTGGCTTTAGCGCATTACGATGGTTACGGCAGGTATTTCCCTATTGTAACAGATAAACGTTTCGTACAGAAAACACCTAGCTACGCACAAACACACGGGCTGCTGTCTAGCTTTAACTGGCAGATAAATAACCTTCCTCCGTCGGATGCTAAAACTTACCAATGGTTATTGACTACTAATTTAACCCATGATACAGATTTATTTATAAACGGTAGATACGATGCGGCATTAAGCACTTCTGATTACCTTGTTTTTAAGATAAACTCACTTAAAAAGTTTAACGACACAAACTCTAGCTCTATTCTAAACTATGAATACTCAAAAGGAGATAGGGTCACATTCCTATTTACATTTGCCAATACATCAACACCTGTTAAATGGTTTGATACCGTAGCAATAGATGTGGAGGTTGTTGGGTTTACAATTACAGTTGATACTACCGTAACGCCAAATATAACAACATACCTACTGAAAGTTAGAAAATCATCAGCTTTAAGTGTATCTGATATTGTAGATAAAGAGGTACTATTAGAGGTTTATTCGCCCAAAAAGAGGCTGATAAAAGGCACTAGCACACCAGCATCTACGTTGTTCTACGAGATTGGAGAGCGTTACGATATTGTTGGTGGAGATTATGCGGTTAAAAGCGGAACGATTAAGGGCGGAGATAATTACTTCAAAACACGTACACTCACAGATAATGCTACACCAAACACAGCGTACAATCTAGTTGTAGAGGACTTTAATTTTAGCGACTTCTATAAGTCTGATTACACAAGTTACGGTAGACCAAGAAGCTACTATGATGAAAACGGAAACATAGATAAGCCAGCAAGCATAAGATATTCAGATATATTTGTTACAGGCAGCAGAAACAACGCTATAAATAGGTTCTATGGGGCTAGGATATATGGTGATGGCGCAGGAGAAACAAGTTCCGTTGATGGGTTCATCAAGAAGATAAGAATGCGTGGCACAACCCTAGTTGTTATACAGGAGCTAGACGTGTGGCACATCCCTGTAAACCTAAGTATTGTAGAAGACCAAATTGCGCAAAGACAATATGCAATATCTGATAAGCTGTTAAACTCCGTAAGACCCACACAAGGCAGATACGGTATTGGAACAGCAAAAGAAAGCTATGCAGAGTCTAGTAATGGTACAATATACTTCGTAGACCCAAATAACTCACTACCAGTAAGGGATGGTTATGATGGGTTAAGTGTGATTGCTGGTAATAAAGAAAAGTTCTTTAGAACGGTTCTTAAACAATCTAAAAAAGACAAGAGAAAAGTGATAGGGTGGTTTGATGTGTTTAACAACGAATATAATATATCAATAGAGATTTTATCTGGCGTACTTACTACGTTTAGCTTTAACAATACTAATTGGGTATTTGAGGACAACTATACAGTGGCTCCTAATGGGTTTGGTATATCATCGGTATCAAACGGTACTATAGTGCTGAATGGTGATGGTACAGCTACTTTTACACCAACCAATAATTATACTGGTAGTGCTGGGTTTGTGTTTAGCTTTTTAAATTCTAGTAGCGCCATTGTAACTAAGAATACCTGTATAAGTGTGGTTGCTGGTAACACAACGGTTAATCCATTATACTTTATAGATTTAACAGGTCAAGAGATTAATACATTACTGTATTCTAACTCCGTGCTTATATCTGGCATGAATATACCTGTGGCGATAAGTATAATAACAGGCGAGTACTCTATAAATGGAGGGGCTTTTACAAGCGCATCTGGAACGGTTGTAAGCGGAAATACAGTAATAGTAAGAAGAACAAGCTCCGCTAGTTACGAGGCGATGGTTTACGCAAGATTAACTGTTGGCTCTTATTTTGACGACTTTAACGTTACTACTAAGGCGGCTGTTATATCAGCAGCTACCCTATCTTTTTTACAATATTCAGCAGGCAGCTTTAATTTCACTCTAAATAGAGCTATTACATCGGACATAATTATAACACAAGCGGGTGTTTTTGGGTATAACGGAGATTGTATTGATGGCACACATACCAATTCAGACAGCATGATTAGCATGATTGTGCTAGCTGCTGGTACGGTAAGCGGATCAGTATCAGGACAAACACCTATGCCTTCAACAGTAACGTACTATAAAAGAAAATTAGATATATTAATTAATGGAACTAATTATCGAAATGGCGATACTTTTATTCTTAATGGGATAACTATCACAATAGACAACCCTAGTTCATGTAACCCTTATAGTTTTTAAAATATAAATAATGAGTTTTACAACAATACAGAATACACCAATAACGATAAACCTTAACCAACAAGCTAACGCTAGGGGATGGTCTATCGTTGGTGATAGCGCGGTACACGAAACCTGTAATATTGGGGTAATAAAACAGTCTGGCTATCCTATCGTGGCTGGTCTTCAATATGAGTTTAGCTATACGATAGACTATATTAACTCTGGACTTATAACGGCTAAGTTAGGTAATGTAAATGGAGTTCCTAGGTCAACAACTGGCTTTTTTGTAGAAACAATTACGGCTGTAAATACAGATACATTGGAGTTCTATTCAAACGCAAACGTTAAGATAAGTCCTATAACAATAAGGGTTATTACCAACGTATACAATGAAAAGCCAACAAATACGTTAGCGTGGTCAGAGAAATACAATAAATGGGCATCATTTAGGGGTTATAGCCCAGATTTCGGGTTTTCTATGTTTATAAATATGTTTATGAGCCTAAACGGAAGAAACTGGGTAAGCACCGTGCAATCTGTAAGAAACAATTTTTTTGGTGTACAAAACAAAAGTATCATTAAATTTGTAGCCAACCAAGACCAGATACAGCCAAAAACATTTCAGGCGATAAGTTATAAGTCAAATAAGTTAATGATTACCACGTCTGATGGAATTGAAACGTCAATAGGACAGCTAAGCAACTTGATAGATGGTGATTTCTTAAAAGACATACTTAATGACGGTGTTTCTACGGTAAACATATATTCGGTGGAGGGTGTATTTAGCGCAGGGTTTATGAAAGCCAAACCAGACGTTGTTAACGGCGATGTGCTTAAAGGTAATTACGTAACAGTAGAATTAATAGAAGTATCAACAGGCGTGCTTAAATTGACCAATATAACGGTTCATTCAGAAGCGTCCCCAATAGGTAGTAGATAATGTTTAAATGCAGTGGGTGTGGTCTTTGTTGTAAAAAGATTGATGTTGTAGTAGCTTTAACGGAACACGTAGAGGAATTAAAGTTTCCATACAAGCATGAAAATGGCGTATGTGAAAAACTTACGGATGACGGTAAATGTTCTGTTTACAATGATAGACCACTTATATGCAATGTAGATAAATTTGCAGAGCATTTTAACTTAGAGAAGGGTGAGTTTTACAAGATAAATGAAGACGCTTGTAAAATGTTGCAGAATGAAAATTAATCAAAATTAATCAATACATTTGTTTAACTAAAAAATAATATTATGCCTTTACCACTATTACTTGCAGCAGCCCCTTCTATTATAAAAGGAATTGGAGGTTTGGCTGGTATGATTAAAGGAAACGCACGAGCAAAAAGAAATATCAGACCTGAAGAAAATGTTAATGCTTTAATTTCGCAGAACAATGCAATGGCAGAAAACGATGCTCTAGTTGGTATGCCGCAAGAGCAGTTTAACTTAGCTAACCAAGGCTTACAGCGCAATCAAGCTGCTGGATTTAGGCAATTAGGCAGGAGCGCAAACGCTTCGGCAGGTTTAGCTAGTTTAGTTCGTGGAGGAAATGATGCTGCTTTAGATTTAGGAGCACAAGACGCTGCAATGAGAATGAATAACAGACGCTTTGCCTTCGGTACAAGAAGCGCATTAGCTGGTGAGCAAAATAGGGTATTTGACTGGAACAAAAGACGTAAGTTTCAAGAAGAAGCGGCTGCGGCAGCAGAACAAATTGGTTCGGGTAAAGCAAACGCTATGGGGGCATTAACAGACCTTAGTCAGATTGGACAAGCGTATTTAGGCGGAGGCAAAGCGGGTACATCGCCTCCTACTGGAGCGACACAACCTTCATTTAACAGGTACAATAAATACTCTAACTATAAATTTGGAGAGCAACCATAATGGCGGTAGACGGTTTAAATACAAGGGGGGCATATAGGGTGTATGACACGAGTGGTTCTACAAACTACTACCTAAAGAATGTTCAGAAGCAGGCTGATAAAAGGGCGGCAGAACAGAAGGTTTTGTATGATGACCTATCTAAGCCAAAAATGGACGGGATAAGGGAATTTGATAGACCAGAGTATATGCGGGAATATGCTAAAATGAGTGATTTGTACAGTCAGATAGAAGCAGAAAGAGACCCTAATAAAACAGCGCAACTTACTTTAGATTTCAAAAAACAAGGTTTGTTTATGAATGAACTGATAGTAGATAGCAAAACAAAGGATAAAGAAGATTTTGTTACTAAAAGTAATCTACTTGACCCAGTTAAAAGAGGTATGTATACGGATGATGCGGTAGATAGGGTTCAAAAGACTTTTAAACTTTCTAGGAACGACCCAGCTTATCAAAGAGACCGTAACACCCTTGAATTAAGGTTAGATACAAACAAGGCTATTGATACATTTAGGAAATCAGATACTTATTTAAAAAGTAATGGGGATTGGCAAGACCCAGTTAGTATTGCTGGCAGACAAAATAACGTTAACGGGGTTTACACCTCGCAAACAAAAACAGTAAACCCAGCAGCGCAGGTACAGGAATACTTGACACTAGCTAGAAATGACCGAAATACACAATTGTTCTTTCAAAGCCAATATCCAAACCTACCAATAGAACAGGCGGTAGTAGAGTTTGCTAAAGGCAGGGATTTATCAGAAAAAGGAAAATCAACTTTTGATCCAGTAGACGATAGGCGGGCAATGGCTATTTTTAACAGTAATTTAATAGAAGGAAGGCAGAATAGGTCTAATAAACAAACAGCATCGCAATTAGCTGGTTTAGATAGAGAGCAATTAATGACAGACATGCTTGCAGGCTCTAATAACGCTAGGGCAAAGGTAAGTGCAATTATTGCAGGACAAGCTGGTTATGGTCAAAAAGGGCTTACTATAAGTGTGGCTGGTAGCAAGATAACATTCGCTGTGCCGTCTAAAACTATCGAAATAGAAGATGAATATGGAGCTGTAGTGAGTACTAAAACAATACCTTCATACCCTATAACAATTGACAAGAATAACCCGCAGGACAGGATTAAACTAAGCCGTATGCTAGATGACGTTACTGGGGTTAAAGTAACTGGTAAATCAGAGAGGTTATACGATCAGAATGTAAGCAGAACACCTCCGCCACAACAATCATTATTGGACAGAAAGTTAAGCGCAAAACAGGAGGCTGATGTTAAAACCGTTATGAAAAAATTCGGAGTAACAAGGGCAGACGCATTACAGGCTATACAGGATAATAAAAACAAATAAAATGGGTAAACAAAGAATAGACCTTTCTGGCATGGATTTATCGTCTTTTGATGAAGCCCCTAAGCCAAAAAAAAAAATAGACCTTTCGGGCATGGACTTATCATCTTTTGATGAGGGTGAAAAAAAAAATGGCACGAAGAATGGTGGGAACACATCTATTACTCCATCAAAAATCTATGGGGATAACCCGTTTGGCGGTAAACCAGTAAACGAATTTATAGGTAAAGAAAATGCTACAAGAATTAATAGAGAAGTTGCATCAAAACCTATAACTAGAACTCAAGAAGAAATAAATAGAACAGAAAGTCCAGAAACAAGCCTTTATGATGACGTGGCTGGATTTGTTTCTGCGCCTATACAATCTTCCGCACGTTATTTAACAACTGGCACTAAAGCAGTTTCTAATGCAATATTTGGCGAGCCAAAGAAAACGATGGACGATTATATCAATGAAATTGATGTACCAAAACCAGAAGCCCCAAGAAAACTGAAATATGACGCAGAATACCTACAAAAAGTATCTGAAACTGTAGACGCAAACAAGTTTGCTGATGGTATAGAAAAAAGTGGAGAACCAAACTCAAAGGAAATTGCACAAGGTATTCGTGACAGGAATAAACAATGGTTTGACTTGCCCGTTGACGAAAGAAAGGCTGTAAGAGATTTTAATACACTGCAAGATGAAGAAAAGAATATTTCAGACCTAAATAGTTTTAATGTAGAGCAACAAAGGCTTAATAGTGAAATAGTAGCAGAAAATGAAAGGCTACAAAACACAGTTTCTTTTGTTGGTTCTAATGATGATTTTGCTAAGATAAACTCATTAAGCAGAAGGCTTGATGAATTAAAAGTAAAGAAAGGCTATTTAGAGCTTAAACCGCAAATATTCAAATCAAGTATATTTAAGGATGACCAAGAGATATTACAGAATTTAGGTGGAGAAATACAACAGGTATTAACCGATATTAGCGTTAATGACCCAAGTAAATACGAAAGACTGTATAGTCAATTCAACTCGCAATGGGGTAATGTTAGTGGCAAAGAGAAAAGAGACCTTATCAATAGCGCCATATCTATAAAAAACAACAAGCTAGAGGCTGATTTTAACGAAGCAAAGAACTCTGGCGTGATTAGTAGGGTTAATGATTACCTAAAAGAAGTAAGGACTTTTAAATCTTACGTAGAAAGCGGTAATGAAAACGCCGCAAGAATGCAGCAAAGAGTATTACAGGGGTATAGAGAAACTGGAATAGATAATATGTTATCTATGGTTAATGATATATCCAAACAAGAAGAGGATATTAGTGACATAGTTAAATCTTCTTCTGTAAAATACGATATACTACACGACCAAAACAAACAAAAAGAGGTAGATGAATTTGTAAAGGGCAATCCGTTTTTAGGGAGGGTATGGGAGTTTGCTAAGTCCGCATATAGTGTATTACCTAAAACAGTTGGTCAGGGTATTGGTATTGGGGAGGTCATTGGTAATACATTAAGCGGAGACGCAGAAGCTAGTAGAAAAAATGTTGGTATTCAAAAATTTAAAGAGTTTGTTGATTTGCTAACCCCGACTAAGGCTAAACTTAGTATGCTTAAAGATAATAATGATATAGATTGGGGTAATGTAGTAAATGCAACTGGAGACCAAATAGCCACTATGGCGGTTCTGTTAAGTGCTGGGGGTAGAATTGGCGGAGCATTAAAATCTTTAGGCGTAGGCTCTAAGGTGGCGGCAAGCTCTGGGCTTATTGCGTCTAGTTTTGCTCTTAGTAAAGGTGATTATTACAACAACGCTGTAAGCGCTGGCATGAAATCTAAAGACGCTACTGCTTTTGCTAACCAAGCTGCTGGGCTTACGAGTCTTTTAGAGCTGGTCTCTCCAAACGATTTAATACTTACTGGTCAGGTAAAATCAGCAATAACAAAGGAGTTTGCAAAATACTTTACAAAGGGCGGAATGAAATATGCGCTAGGTCAAAGCGCTAAAAGAATAATAGTAGAGTCTATCGGGAAAGAGCTGCCGCAAGAAATATCACAATTACTAGGGGATAAGTTTTTAGAATTAGCATACAACAGAACAAAAGGGACTAAGTTTAACGAGAACATAACCCATAACGAGTTAAAGCAAACGGTTATAGGGACTATTGCCGCCACGTCTATATTAACAGCAGCTAGGAATAGGTCTGCAAATAACCAAGAAAGGCAGCAATACCTATACGAGGCATCAAAAGATATGCCTGCATTAAAGCTGACTTTGGACGGGATGAACTTATCGCAAGAAGATGTTAATAAGGTGCTGACAGCGGCTACTGCCTACAGAAAGGCTTATGATGCCACCCCTGCTGGCTTAGAAGAGAAAATTAAAAGTAGCGTAGCGCCATTGTTGGTTGCTAAACAAAAGTTACAACAAGATGCTTTGGCTGAAAATTTAGACCCTGCGTTTAAAACAGCTATAAACGAGCGTATAAAGATTATTGATAATACGATTGTTGGTATTACAAACGGAACTTTAGACCCTAAAAAAGTAAATATTTCGGACGACCCTATTGAGGCTGTAAAAAATACAGAGGAGAATATAAAAAACGGCACTAATATCATGTCTGAAACTGGGCTGGAAGCTGGTAAAGAGAATTTAGATGATGACGGAGAAATAGTTGATACAACAGTAGAGGCTACACCTATTGTGGATGAAGCTAAGGTTACTGATGTCGCGACAGAAACATTAACAGTTGCGCCAATAGCAGAAACAACACCTAAACAAGAAACACAAGCAACACCTACACAGAAGGTTGAAGAAATAGTAGGTAGTGGTACAGTGTTAGATGTGAGAAATAAAGGGGTTTCTCCTAAAAAGAAAAATGTAGAGAAATCTAATGAGATAAAAAATAATAAATCTAACCTACGAGAACAAGACGGGAGTGTATCAAACGATAATAGAGATGAATTTAATCGTTTAACTAAAGAGTATAACGAGTTAGAAAATGAAAGTAATTCGGATGCGGTTGAAAGGGTCAGAAATACATCGGTCGATGATACTATAAAAAATAGTCCAGAATTGGATAATTCGGGGGAAGGGGTTAGATACGATATGGCTGATGCTATTGGTGATGCTTTATTGAAAGACGGTTACACTCAAGAACAAGTAGATTATATAATAGGTAGGGAGTCAAGAGTCAAAACTTACAGGGGTATTGCTGAAAGATATAATAAGACCACAAAACACAATAAACAATCACTACCCACCCAAGAATTAAAAGGTAGTACTACGCAATCAACCGAAGTAGCAAAAGAAGCAGTTGAACCTTTAGCCACAAAACCAACGCAGGAAACTGACAAATCAAACCTAGACCTAGAGTTTATAGCAGAGGATAACATCCCCAAAGAAATAGTTGATGCGTACAATAAAAAGGGTAAATTAGCAGGAACAACGCAAGTACCCAACGAAAAGATACTAGCAAAGCAAAACGAAATAAGAACTAATTTGGAAACCCTTAAAAAATTCACAAAATGTCTGACAGCATAAAAAGAAGGTCTGTTATAGTGGATGACGATGAAGCTGAAAGCATTATTGCCGAAACAAGGCATATTCAGATACAGCAATCGTTTAATAAGCTAACAAACGCAATACTAGGTAGTAAATCGCAGGAAAGCGTTGTTGCCGCTATACAGAAACAGTCTATTGCTATTGGTGGTTTTGTGGAGGTTATTAAAAATATACAACCTGCTAAATTAGAACCAATATATAACGTACCTTCGTCAAATACATCTTCGTCATCAGAAGAGTTAATGCTTGTGATAAACACGTTAGCTAGACAGGTTGTAGATGGGCAAATAAGCATAAAAGAAACACTAGATAGGTTGATTGAAGAACAATGTGAGTTAAAGGAGTGGGAGTTCACTATAAATAGAGGACAAGGTAATATGACCAAGTCTGTAACGGCAAAACAAATTAAATAGATATGGCAGTTTTTGTAAAATTCTCTCCGCTTGTAGCTGCATTAGCAAATGGTGTTCATAATTTGAGTACCAACCAAATAACGGTAGCGCTAACGTCTGTTGCTCCAACAGCTACAAATGCTGTACTAGCTGACTTAACGCAGATAGCATATACTAATATGTCTAGTAGAAATATAACCACTACATCTTCATCGCAAACAAGCGGCGTGTATAAGCTTATATTAGCAGATTTAATAATAACTCAAACCACAACCATATCAGCGTCATTCAGATATATTGCGCTATACAATAGTACGGTGGCATCAGGTAATCTGATTGGATTTTATGACTACGGTAGTTCAACGTTTCTTAATGCTGGGGATACAATTACAATAGACTTTGACCAAGTAAATGGTGTTATACAATTAACTTAACGTAATGGCAGATAATACACAATTAAACTTTACATCTGGCGGAGATATTATTAGTGCTGACCAGATAACCACACTTAACGGTGTTCCTGTATCTACAGGGGAGAAGATGCAGCGCATGAAGCTGGATTTTGGTGCAGACGGTATAGCGACTGATGTTTCCATCAGTAACCCATTACCAGTATATTCAGCATCAGCAGCATTGCCAACTTACGCATCAGTTACAGGAGGGTTGATGTCTGCAATTACAGCTACGGATATTGTGACAATATATGGTTCTGCAACTAAGATTATAAATGTTTTAAGCATAACAATATCTGGTATTCAAACAACGGCATCACAAGTTTTATTTATTCTTACAAATAGGTCTTCTGTAAATACAGGGGGTACATCGGTAGTTCAAATAAACGTACCATACGATAGCCTACAACCAGCAGGAACAGCTACCGTGCGTGGATATACAGTAAACCCAGCCACTTTAGGCGCTGCGGTTGGTAATGTGAACAGAGATAGGTCATTTGTTGCTGGAGTGGGATCGGCTACGCACGCCAATATTCTTGAATGGAGGTTTACAGATAGTAAAAACTTTGTATTAAGAGGCACATCAGAAGGACTTTGTATAAATCTAAATGCCGAAACAATAACTGGCGGTGTTTTCAATGTTCGGATTGAGTGGACTGAAACCTAGAAATAAATGTCATTATTATTAATACTTAGGTCGCCATCAAAATACGTACTATCTGCGGCTGTTGGTGTATTCCAGTTAACAGGTAATGATGCTAGTATATCAAGGGGTAATTACATACAGGCTGGTACGGCTACGTATAATCTTACGGGCGGCGATGTAACTTTCAGAAAAGATATTGTATTACAAGCTAATACAGGTATATACAATTTATCGGGAAATAACGCTAACTTTATTGTTGTTAAGCCAGAACCACCTATACCACCAGAACCTATATTTGGCGGCGGAGGAGTTGGATTAGGGTTTGCAAGCGATAAAGTAGATAGTAATGTTGATTTTAGGGAAAAAGATGAACAGGAAATAATAGATATAATCAAAATATTTTTAAGATGCCAATAATCAAGTGTTTAAGTATTATCAAGGGAACTAAGTTAGAGGGTTCATTCGCTGGTATAACAGATAAAATGACCGTTAGTCAGCAACGTGAAATGGCGTTAAAGTCAGCGTTGGACTATCATAAAGGTTTACACGATGAGTTAGAGGGGTTAAAGAAATCTATCAACAAAAAGCACGTAAAGGCTAAATATACCGCCCCAGACTACACGGAGCAAGTACAACGTATAAAAGATAGGGAAGCTACTGCTGCAACACCTAAAGTAGAACCCGTTGTTGAAAAAACAAAACCTACTGCCAAAGTAGAAGATAAACCAACCACAAAAACACAGGCAGACCAACCATCTACGTTTACTAAAAAAGTATCAGAATTGACGGTAGAGGAGCGAGATGCAGAGATAAAGGCATTAGAGAAAATGCTAAACGACAATGTTTTAAAAAGTAAAGCGGTAGCTAGCTTTGACGAGGCATCTACCGTTGGTGAGGTTAAATCTTTATTTACAACTATTCCAGAAACAATTAAGGCTTTAAGGGAATACTACTCTGGGGACGATAGTATGCTTAGAACGCTAGATATGATTGAGCCAGTTTTAGAAGGCACTAATGTCTATTTTGATAATAATGTTGACTTTGAAGGTGGGGACGTGGGGCAGTACGATCCAAAGACAGGTAAGGTTAGTATCAATATTAATGGTAATTACAGTAAAACTCAAATTTTAAAAACTACGGTTCACGAGCTTGTTCACGCAGCCACAATACATGGAATAGAAAACAACAAAGCATTCGCAAGAGAATTAACTCGTGTTTTAGATGCTTTTAAATCCCAAAAAGGCTTACCAGAAAGTGGCGGTGCTTTATTAAGGATGTTAGAGCAAGCTAGATTTGAAAAAGACGGAAAAATCATGTCTTTTGAGGATTTTTATGGGGCAACAAACATATACGAGCTTACTGCTGAAATATTTACCAACAAGAGTTTCTTTGATATGCTACAAAAGGTAGAGTACAAAGATTATAATTTGCTTCGTAAAATATTTGAAACTATAATATCATTCTTTGATGCTGGCTCAAAACGAGTTTTGGATGCAAAAAAATCTATTGGGAACGTTACAAACTTAGCTGACTACGTAATAAGTCTTTCTGAAAAAGTTGTTGAAGGAACAAAAACAACGCCAGTTGAAAAATTAAAATACTTTTCATCAAAATCTGATGGACAGTTCTCTAAAAGTGATGCGGAGGCTAGGTTAGCCGAGTTAAAAGCGTCTATACAGCCTAAAGCAGAGCAAGTCGCTAATTCAAAAGAGTTTGACGACCTAGCTAGGCAAGACCTACCTAGAAAGGGTACTACCGAAACAAAAAGTAACGTAGAAACAGAAACAGGTCATGTATTACCAAAAGAACTTAAAGAGTTTGATGGGGTAGACTTCATACAGAGTTTAGTTTACGGAGATAACGTTGTCGAAGCCGCTAAAACAGAATTTGGCAGTAGTTATGTAACTGACTTTATCAACTACATCAACGGGGCTAAAATGAGCTTTAGTAAGCAGGCTATAATGCTTGTTTCATTAGAGAATAGTTTAAACAGAGATTTATTAGCAGACCCAACAAATAATAGACTACAAAAACAGATTAATTCAGTTACAAAATTATCAATAGAGCACCTTAGACAAGGTGCTACCGCTGCTGCTGCTGGTCAATTTAGATGGGCTGCTAGGGTTAATTACAATACAGAACTAGCTTCGCAAAGTATATTTAGCCCACAGGAAAGAGCGCACCATCAATCAGTTGGTGGAGCGATTGTATCTACACCAGAAGACGTACAGAAACAAACGGAGTTAAATGAGCAGAAAAAAGCAGACCAAGAGAGCGAGGGTGTAAATGAAGATTTATTAGATATTATAAATGGGTTAAATAAACCAAAGATAGCCAAAGAAGCTGCTATCAAGGATTTTAATGACGCATTTAATAGAGCGGTAAAAGCCATACAGGCTAGGTCGGTTCAAAGCACAATACTTCCTTACGCAAAGCAGTTAGCTGACGCTACACCACACATAATAGCAATGGCGAAATCCTTAGCTAAAATAGGCGGGATTACTGCAAAACAGATAATAGACCAAATACACAACAAATTAAGTCCATATATTAAGGGGCTTAAACAAACGGACATTACCGACGCAATCCGTGGAGCTAACGTATCGCAGGCGCTAGAGAGCAAAGACCTACTTGACCAAGCTAAATCTCGTATAAAAGAACGTATTGACGCTAAGAAAGCAAACATAGACGAAAAAAGAGCAGAACTTACAGATACAAAGAAAAGATTTGTAGAAGATGCCGAGTATAAGGGGATGCAGAGAGAATTGCGTGAACTTGAAAAAGCAGAGAAAGAGTTTCTTTCAGAAGCCGATAAAGGTATACTAGACGATAGAAAAAAAGCAACCATTGTAACCAAATTAGAGGGAGAGATAGCTAAACTAGACGAGCAGATAGCTAAAGGGGAAAGGGACGCTAAAGAAGCGAGCAGAGACCCTTTACAAAACGAAGCTATCAATAATTTAAAAGACATTAAGAAAGCCAAGATAGAAGTATTACTAGGTCTTGACCCTGATATGCCTGCACTTAGAAAAGAACTTGCTGATGCTGGGTTTGGTAAAGAGATAACGGTAACTATTAACGGAACTGATGCAGACGGAAACCCTATAAAAGTAAAAGAGAAAAGAAACATACTTGATTGGACTAAGTTATTAGGCGAAGAGGGTAGTTTTGAGAACATGAGGGATGCTTTGAATAAATCTCTTGAAGGTAAGGGGTATTCACAAGCCATGATTGATGCTTTGCAGACTAAGTTGGAGAACGAGTATAATGATATGCACGCTGATATTATAGAGAATAAAGCGATAGCAGAGCTTAACAGAATGAACTCACCAAACAAGTCTAAAGCTAAATCACTTGCTCGTAGACTTGCAAGAGCTTATAATTTGGGGTTATATAATAGTAATCCAAAAGCATACGAAAACGTATTAAATAATCTATTAGGGATCAATCAGCTTTCGCAGGATGCTTTTAAGGCTATAGAGGCTTTAAATAAGTCTTTAGCGCAGTTAATGGAGGGTAAAGATGCAAGCGGCAATAACCATTCTGATATTGGACTAAATACAATGTCAAAGCAATTAGCTGGGGAGATAAAGGACGTGGTTGATACGTTAGCTTTTGCACAGGGTAGTATGTACTATAAATTCTCTGTTGTTGTTAAAAATATAGCTAGTGCTATGCAAAGAATGTTATTAGTAACCGTCAATCAGTTAATACAAAATCCAATATCAGCAAAATATAATGACATACAGGTTAAGCTACAAGATTTAACCAAAAAAGGAGAGTGGGACACAAAGGATTTTGCAGACATGAGAAAAATGGTAAGCGACGCTATGTATATTGATATTGTGGCTGGCGGAGGCTCTGAATATGGTGCTACTGGAAATCCATTTACATCAAAGAATAGTATTGAGGATTTTATAAACTCGCTACCAAACAAATTCTTTAAATCATACATATTAAGTACAAGTGGTAATATTATTACAGCCGCAGCTAGTGGTCGTGCTTATTTAGACGCTTCTGATAGTTTCTTTAAAGTAAAAAGAGTAGAACTAGAATTTATACATAACGGTATTAGAATACTTACAAGTAAAACAAATCCAAACGGAGCTATGTCGCAGCAGGATGCGATGAACTACTTGTCAGAGGAGTTGACTGGACAAAGTTTTGAACAAGCTAAAGTAGAGGCTAGAAAGATAATAGCAAAGATAAATGAGGATGCTGGCAGAGAGGTTCTAAGGAGTAACGAAACAAGTGTTGTGCGTGTGGCTAATGACTTAGTGAAAGACAACTTAGTTAACGGAGGCGCAATGACAGCAGATCAGGTTTATGCTGCGCTGCACGCTGCTGAAATAACGGCAGGGAAAAGTATTGGGCACGAAAGTAATAATCTTTTAACAGACGGAATAAACCTAATTAACGGGAACCTCCAACGTAAGCTGGATGAGGCACGCAAAAATAAAGAATGGGCGGAGGCTGCAAACATAAACCTAACACTTGTTTTAACTAAAAACATTATAAGTCCTTTTGTGGGCGGTGGAACAAATTGGGTTGTGCTTGGACTACAGGCTATGGGAGTGCCTACCGAGCTGATGCGTAAGGATGTTGGTTGGCGCAATAAGAAGATAGATTTATTAACTGACCAAGGTAATAAGAATTTACAAAAAGACCTTGTGTCTATCGCAACAAAACAAAGAATGTACGGCAGGATGGTGGTAAGCACATCGGTTGCACTAACAACAGTTTTGGCGCTTAGGTATAGTGGGGGTGAAGATGAATACGAAAAATGGCTAAAGAAACACGAAGCATCAAGAAAAATGATTAATAAACTTCAAAATCCATGGATAACGCTATATATGTCTTGGGATAGTAAAAACGGGGAGCTTGTAGATAATATTTACGAAACACTAGGGAGCAGAATTAATTTTGATGCCATAAAACTAAAAGGAGCTGTTAAAAAATATACCAAAGGAAAGATGAATGACAATCTTACGATGGTAAATGAAGCAAAGGGCGCTTTTGGTGAGTTATCGGGTAGGAAATTCACAATTCCATACCTTTCTTCTATATCAAACTTTGGCAAGGCTTACGATGACTTTAAAAGAGAGTTTACTACTGGCAAGAAAAAGCCAAAGAGCAAGCCATCAAAAAGCCTGCCTGCTGGGCTTATGAAGGGTGGATTTATGGAATATTTAGGAATTGAGCCTTTTAAAGAAAAAATACTTACAGAGGCAGAGAAACAGGCAGCTAGGGCACAACGTGATATTGATAGAAAAAAGAGAGAGGAAGAAAAGAAAGCGAACAAGTAGCGTGATTAGTTAGGTTAATTTTTCACAAATAAATACTATATATTTGTATGACATAAAACCTACGCATAATGGCTGTACCAAAAATCGGATTTAGACAATCAACTGATGGCAAAACGCTTACTCTTATAGACGAAAGCACGTTAGATAGTCCTATTACCAACTATACAAGAACAGTAGAGTTGTGGACTGGCATAAATGGAACAGGAACACTTATAACTACGTTAGCGTTTTCTGGTGTATCTTTAGAGGTAGGCTATCAAATAACCGCTGACCAATACTTTAGCGCAAAACTGATACACGTGGGATCTCCTAGTGTTGGATTGGCATACACCAACTTTACCACACAGGTTTTTGAGCAGAACGCTTTAAATGGTTTATTGAAGGCTAATTGTGGCTGCGGTAATACTGGAAACTGCGATAACCTTACGCTGGGGTTCATCTACCTTACACAATCACAAGTGGCTACAAGGGCTGGTAACAGTGGGCTAGCAAACTCTTTCATACAAAGTTCATTAAAGATGTTAAAAGCCTAAAGCCATGACCGAACAGGATATAATAGACCTTATACTCATTACCGATGGATATACGATGGAGCTAACCACTGCGTTGTTGGCTGATAACAGGTCTGGGTGTATGAATGTAGAACTTAGCGCACAGATAAACCAACTTAACATATTAAAATCACAGTTAAGCCATAAAACCATTGACGCTGATTACGGTAAGGAAACACAGGAACTATATGCGTGCCTTTTAGATGCCGTTTCGGCTTATTCTGGCGCAAGCATATCTTTAGACCCTAATTCAAACACACCAGACGTATCTATAATAGTACCAATGGATGTTGCGCCAGCTTGGTTCGATTTCTCTTGGAGCGATATGGAGGTGGCAGACCAAGACGGAGACGGAGCGAGATACACTTATATCAATCCAATCCTTATAGGATGGAACCCAAGTTTACAAACAGGGACTACCTTGCTTTATTTAGGGTTTAATTATGACCTGTACGCAGGAGGAATAGTTAGGTTAAAAGCTGGGTACGGCATATATAGTGGACAATCTATAAGGGCGGATAACTTTCAGCCATACGCTGCGCCACCTTTACCCGTTAACCTACCTGTTATTACAGTACAACCAAACTCCACGTATAGCTCGTTATCTGGTGGCACGCTTTCAATTAGTGTTACAGCTACTAACGCCACAAGTTATCAGTGGCAGAAAGACGGTGTAAATATTTCTGGGGCAACGGGTTCTACTTTTTCTAAAAGTAATATACAACTATCAGACGCAGGCGTGTATAAGGTTGTGGTATCTAACTCTAACGGCAGTATAAATAGCACCAACGCAACAGTTAGTGTCGCTACTGGATATTTTATAAGCAACAACACGTATGTTAAATCAGATGGTGTTACCCCGAGTATTGGTAATGTTGATATACAGATCACATTTATTGCGGGGGTTACTACTATTAGTGCATATTCTACAGCGGGTCCAGCTCCAGTACAGACGATAAATATACAATTTGCATCAGCATCTCCACTTATGCTTGGAGGTGGCTCTGTGCCAATAACTCTTTATGGAAATAATGTCAATAACTTAGTAGATTTAGCTACTATGGTAAGACCAAATATAGCGGTTTATAACAATAATTAATTAAGAGATGGCAATAAACGATGTAGTTATACAACCAAAATCACCAGCAACAGGAGCTAGTGCAGGAAATCAATCTGACTTATTTTATAATGTTACGGTTGAAGGTGCATTTTACATTCCTACTGGCAGTACAGATACACTTGGTGGTGGCAAACCTTTAGATGGGGCTATAAGGATTACTAATGGTAAACTTAAAGTGTTTCTAAATGGAGCTTGGGCTAATGCAGACGTTGGTACAGTAGTATCTTTTGCTAGTTTAACTGGTAGTCCTTATGATAATACTAATCTAGCAAATGCTTTAAACTTAAAAGCAAATGATAGCACTGTAGTTCATTTAGCTGGTGTAGAAACTATAACTGGAGCTAAAACATTTACAGTAAACGTTACAGCCCCTACATTTACTGGCGCTTTAATTGGTAATTCTGATACAGCAACTAAGCTACAAACAGCAAGAACTATTAATGGTGTTGCTTTTGATGGAACAGCTAATATTACGGTAGCAGACGCTACTAAAGAGCCTATAATTACAGCAGGAACTACTTTGCAATATTGGAGGGGTGATAAATCTTTTCAGACATTAAACACTACAGTAGTTACAGAAGGAACTAATCTATATTACACAAATGCGAGAGTGCAAACTTTTGCAGATACTAGATACGTTCCTTACACAGGTGCTACTGGATTTTTAAATTTAGGAACACATGAATATTATGGAGGAGCAATAGCTTTAAGTGGAAATTTTGTAAATAGTTATAGCGGAGGTTTCTATAACTCGAATGCATTAGGATATGGAATAGATATACAGGCAGGTTCTCCTACAAGGTCGTCTCTAAGAGTAGCAAACTATAATAATACCATAGTGGCATTGGATGTTTTGGGTAATGGAAATTCTACTTTTGCAGGTAGTGTAACAGCTCCTACATTTATCGGATCTTTGACAGGCAACGCATCAACAGTAACTACTAACGCTAACTTAACAGGAATAGTTACATCAACAGGTAACGCAACTGCAATAGCTGCAAATGCTATTACAGATAGTTATATAGCTAGTGCAGCAACATGGAACGCTAAGCAAGCAGCTTTATCAGGAACAGGATTTGTTAAAATAATAGGTTCAACTATTTCTTATGACAATTCAACTTATTTAACAACAATATCAGGAATAGCAGCAGGAGGAGAATTATCTGGTACATACGCTAATCCATCAGTCCTTAACTCTACTGTTGTAGGTAAAGTTCTTACTGGGTTAAATATAACTGGTTCATCTATATTAGCAAGTGACAGTGTATTAGCGGCTTTTGGTAAGATACAAAACCAGATAAATGGAGTGTTAGGAGGGGCGATATTTCAAACTACTTGGAATGCATCAACTAACACGCCAACTTTAACAAGTAGTGTTGGTACTAAAGGATATTACTATATTGTATCGGTTGCGGGAGCAACAAACTTAAATGGCATTACTACTTGGGATGTTGGTGATTGGGCAATATTTGATGGTACTGTTTGGAGAAAAGTTGATAACACAGACTCTGTAAGTTCTGTTAATGGATTTAATGGCGCTGTAAGTTTAACTACCGCTAATATACCAGAAGTAACTAATCTTTATTACACAGAAGCTAGAGTAAGTGCTAATACAAATGTAGCAGCAAATACAGCAGCTAGACATAACGCAGTAACGCTTGGTACAGCTAATGGGTTAAGTTTATCAACTCAAATAATCTCTTTAGCATTATCTTCATCAACCACGGTAGGTGCTTTGAGTTCTGCTGATTGGAATACATTTAACGGTAAACAAGCGGCTGGTAGTTATGTAACAAATGTAACGGGTACTGGTAATATAGCATCAAGCGGTGGAACTACGCCTAATATTACATTTACAGGAATATTGCCTGTTGCTAATGGCGGGACTGGATCGGGTACACAAAACTATGTAGACTTAACAACAGCCCAAACTATAGGTGGTGTTAAAACGTTTAGTAAAGATATAATTATTTCAGGAGCAAGCGCCGCGCAACAATTCAAGGTTAATTTACAAAACGGTAGTGCTGGCGGATTGACATTGGCAAATTCATCTGGAGCAAGTCATTGGACTGTTGAAACAGACCCTTCTATGACAGGAACACAGGGTGAGTTTCGTATTAAAAATCAAATTTTTGGTAGCGGCAGCACACCTCTTACAATCTCTACTTCTAACAATATTACAGCCGTTGGCACAGTAACAGCACCAACATTTATAGGAGCTTTAACGGGTAATGCTAGTACGGCAACATTAGCTTCAAATTCTACATTATGGAACGGACTAAGTTTTAGTGGTGCTTTTTCATCTTCTTTAAACGGTCTACTTTCTTACAACGGAGGTACTGGAACAAACTTAATCACACTTGCAGACACAAGAAATTGGTTAGGATTAGGCTCTAACGCATACACATCAACAGCTTACTTACCTTTAACAGGCGGTACTTTAACCGGCGCATTAAATGGAACATCAGCTAATTTTAGCGGTATTAATGGAGTTATATCATTAAATCAATCGGCTACAGGTTCGCCTGCATATTACGTGATGGATAATACCATTGAGACAGGTGGAAAACGATACAGATTTGGCTATACTGGTGGGTCAGCAGATTTAGGTTCTTTCAGTATTTTCAACCAAACAAATAATATTATGCCTTTGCTAATATCATCGGCAGGTAACGTAACTTTAACAGGCGCATTAACAGGAACTTCTGCAACGTTTACATCAGACGCTAGTATAAATGGATTGACAGTTGGCAGAGGGGCTGGTAATAGTATAGAAAACACAGCTATTGGATATAGGGCTCTTGTTTCAAATACAACAGGAATATATAATACTTCACTTGGATCAGATGCTCTTAGAAACAATACAACAGCGGTAGATAATACTGCAATAGGTTTTGGAGCTGGACAAAGCATAACAACAGGTGGGTCTAATACTTTTTTAGGATCTAATACTGGGTCTGGCATTACAACAGGTTCTGGCAACACAATCTTAGGCAAAAATAATACTGCCTTAGCATCTGGTCTTACTAATAACATTATTTTATCAAGTGGTGGTGGTAACATCAAAGCCCAACATGACGGTACTAATTGGACTATGCAAGGAACAGTCATAAATACAGCACCATTAAGACTAAAAGGATATACAGTTGCGACATTACCAACAGGCGTACAAGGAGATAGTGCATTCGTAACCGATGCCTTAGCCCCTACGTTCATGTCAGTTATAGTAGGTGGAGGTTCTGTAGTAAGTAGAGTTTTTTTTAACGGTTCGAACTGGACTTCACAATAAAATTTAACTATATTGCAAATAAATAATAAATAAACGGAAAAAACATGACAAAAATTAATTTTAAAGTCCCTTTCACGGGATTAGACGGTAAGCCTTCAAGTAATGATGAAAACCTTAGTATAATTTTAGCAAACTTCTTAGCAACTTCTGATGCTACAGGAACACAAGCTATTAAATTTGGTGATTGGGCTGAAAAGGTATTTAATGAAGGTGTATTAGAAGTAGACAACACCGATAAAGATGTTGTTAAGAGCTTTATACTTGACCATAAACAGATGACTGCTTGGTTAAAAAAGAAGTTAGTTGACTGCCTTTCAGAAGGTAAAAGTAAGTAGAGTTTATTAAGACGCTCCTATCGTATATGCGGTAGGAGCTATTGTGAATTATAATTTTTGGAACTATATTTGTTTAAATTAAAATCATGACTAAAGTGGGCGAACAAGAACTAAAAGAAACGATAAAGAAATCAGAGTTTAACGGTATGATTGGTACTATCGTTAGTACTGCAACTGTTCTTTTTGCTATATTTTTTGGTGGTTTAAAGATTGTAGACGTAATTACAACCAGAGTTACAACAGATGTTGTGGTTAGGATGAACAAAGACATCAGCGACCTTAAAAAGGAACAGTCGGTAACCGATGACATACAGGACAGTAAGATGTCAAACCACGATATTAGACTTGATAGGTTGGAAAACTCAAAACAGCCATTGTCGAACATTAAATCAAATTAAATATAACCGCATAATACACAAGGCACTAACTAACGTAAGTGCTTTTTTGTTTTTAAGATATATTTATTTACTTTTATATAAAAAACAAACATGATTGTAAAAGACGATTACCTTTATTTCGATAACGGAACGCAGGTAACATTCAAGAAAACACCTAATCACGGTGGTTTAAAGAAAGCTAAGAAGTATTTAATTATCCATTTTGACGGAGCTAACAACGCTACATCAGCATTAAGTTGGATGTTGTCTCCTAAATCAGAGGTATCAGCAGAGCTATGGATTGGTAGGGATGGTGGTATGGTGCAATTATTAGATTTTAATACTACCGCATATCATGCTGGCAAATCTCAATGGAAGGGGATTATAGGTCTTAACTCTTATTCTATTGGTATAGAGCTACAAAACAACGGTACTCAGGAATATACTCAAAAACAGTTAGATGTGCTTTTAGAAGTTTCTTTAGCTTTAAATAAAGCATATAACTTTGATGACGTTTTAGGACATGAGGATATTGCAAAAGGAAGGAAGGTTGATCCCGGTAAGCTGTTTCCAATGTCATGGCTTAGAGAGAAAATGTTCAATAGGGGCTCGTCTAGGTTAACCACATCAGATGTAAACCTTAGAAAAGGCGCAGGAACTAATTTCGAGGCTATTGAAGTAATTAAAAAAGGTACGGAGGTAAATATACTATCAGAGGATAACGGATGGTCAGAAGTGTTTATTTGCGACACAAAACAAAAGGGATTTATTATTAACAAATATTTAAACTAAACAACATCATGGCAGAAAAAGTAGTGGTTTCACCACAATTCTCGTTACAGGCGAGAGATTTCGTAAAAGGACTATTATTAGCGGTAATAACATCGGTTCTAGTTGTCGTACAATCGACAATTGAAACTGGTTCTTTAAAATTTAACTGGCAACAGATAGGAATGGTTGCTATTGGCTCTATCGTTGCGTACCTAGTAAAGAACTTCTTTTCAGTACCAACCGTAACAACCACTTATAAATCTAATGAGCAGGCGGTAACCGTTGCGGAAGAGATTAAGGACGGTAACAAGTGAGGTGGCTAGTCATCTTTGTGTTATTAATCATTGCTGGCTTTTTACAGGGGTGTTCAACATTAGAGAAAAGGATTAATAAGGCTAAGGTTGTAGCAAGAGAAAATCCAAATTCGTTTGCTTCCTTTTGCGTAGAAAGTTTCCCAGTTAAGGAGAAGTTTATAAAAGGTAAGGACAGCATCGTTATAGATACACTGATACAGGAGAAGATTGTTAAAGTGCCTGTTATTATAAAGGGTGATACTACCTATGTGGATGTGAAATGCCCAAAGGCTACTACTGTATATAAAACAGTTGTAAGAATAGATACTGTGATAAAAGAAGACACGGCTAAATTAGCTGATTTAAGGCAACAAATAGATAAAAGCAATAAAGACTATAAAGAAAAGGACTTATCACTTCAAAAGGCTTTAAAATCATCTACATCACGATTATATTGGATTATTGGACTTGCCATACTGGCATTACTCGCAATAGTTATTATATTTAAGAAATAAGTTAATTTGTCTTTATTCGACCTAATTAAAAAGCCACTTCATTGCGAGGTGGCTTTTATTGGTTTAATAGGTTAAAACGGGAGCGAATTTCCGTCTACAGGCTCATTCAAATCTACTGGCTTAACATAAGTTGGCTTTGCAACACCGCTAGACGTTTGGTCTATTGTCATTTTCCAAAACTGCAAACTGTTAAAAACCAAGTTTTTATTCTTTTCTGGGCTAAACCACTCTCTTCCTCGAAAATTAATACTAACCGTAACCGAGTCACCTTCTCTAGCTTCTTCTAGGTTCTTATCTTCGCACTTATCCTGCGCAGCCTCGATACTGATAATTTGAGGGTACTCTGTTTCAGTATCAATATCCAATACGAGTTCTCTTTTTTTGAATTTTTCAGATACTACTTCTGTTTTTCCGATACGCCTAACGATACCTTTAATTTCTACTGATGCCATAATTTTTATTGTTTAAGTTGTTATTTATTTTATTTGTTTTCAATATCCCCTATCGCATCTTCAATGTCCACGATAGGCAAACTTTCAATCCTGTCAAGAAAACCCCTAAGTTGCGTTATTTCCATCGTACTGAATATCTTGAACATTCTTAGCATCTCAAAAGCGTGTTCTTGTGTTTCGTTAGCGTCTTTAACCCTAGCAAGACCGTTTAGGTGCTGTTTAATATCTTCTGCATCTTGCTTTATACGCCTAGCCTTTTGATTTAGCGCAGGTATTTTAAAGGGTTTCTCACACAAAATTTGAAAATACTCTATAATGATAAGGTCTGCTAGACTGTGTATGCTAGAAACCGACCTTAGTATCTCTTTCTCTATCCGTAATTTATCCATTTTCTAATTTATTTGCTATTTGTTGTTGTGAGTAGTTTCGCTTTAATGGTTGTTTTTGGTTGCATAATCGGTTTATAAACTCACACTTTAGCCGTAGCCTTATTTTCTCACGTTGCTCATCTGTAAAATAGGGTTTAGCTATTTCTTCTTCGGCAGGTTCTTTTATCGGCTTAGGTATGTAATCTACGAGTTTAAACCCAGACTTAGTCCTTTTATATCGCTGTATTTTGGTCGTTACATTTGGTATCATAGTCTTTTAAATACAAGTGCGGTTATAATTATACATAATAGTGGAGCATAGTCATCTATAGGGCAAGCAACCATAGAGAATGTATTTTCAATTCCAAAGGAGCCGCCAGAAAGACATACGCCTCCATGATTTAGATAGCCGTTACATACGAAACAATTTGCACCTGTATTTTGTGACCATTCACAATAATCTGCATCCAAACCTTGTGATGGGCTATTGTTATATAAGCCTAGATTGCCTTTATCAGTGTAAACTCTATTATCTGGCAGTAAGCAGCCTGTTGCTGTTTGTTGTGAATAACAATTTATAGTGAATGATAAGATAGATATTATTAGTGTGATGTTTTTCATTTCTATTCTTTAATTAAATATCTGATAGGATTACAATATCGCCTATTTCAAATATTACATTATCCTCGTGTTCTAACGGTCTGCCATCAAACTCTTCTGGATTATAATATTCAACAGGAATATTCCCCTCAATCA
>Ga0326735_1000004_pt1 | contig 41681 bp, 36 predicted proteins | sample 37_GP2_1092_FD_207945 | JGI IMG/M metagenome (GOLD analysis project Ga0326735, IMG submission 207945) | Glacier ice microbial communities from Ngari, Tibet, China - 37_GP2_109.2 | ecosystem: Environmental > Aquatic > Freshwater > Ice > Glacier | place: China: Ngari, Tibet | collected 2018-07-31
TGGCGGAGCAGGCAAGAACATATTTATGCAAAAAATGGAAAAGGTTTTTTGCCAACCAACGCTTAGCGCGCTATCGCGTCTTTTACATCATTAATTTAACATAATATAAATTATGCGAAATTAAAGGTGTAGCGGCAAAGTAGTAATGTCCGATTCTAGCAAAATAGAAATGTCGTTTTCTTGCTAGCAGGCACATGCTTAGTGCTCCACTTCAAGGAGCGAGCCATGGCCAATTCCGGGACAATTACGATGAGCATGCGCGAAATTGATCGGCTAAAAACGATCCAGGCCGTGGTTGACGGTAATCTAAAACCGATGCTGGCTGCGCAACGTCTGGCACTGACCACGCGCCAGGTACAGCGTCTGGCCAACCGATATCGCCTTGAGGGTGCCATTGGACTGGTTTCGCGCAAACGTGGATGCCCGAGCAACCATCAACTACCTGCTGATCGGGCCAGGTCAGCGTTGAGCATCATTCGCGATCGGTACGCTGACTTTGGACCAACACTCGCTTGCGAGAAGCTACGCGAATGCCATGGCATCGTCATTTCCAAAGAAACCGTGCTCAAGCTCATGGCTGAAATCGGTCTATGGATACCGCGGCGCCTGCGGTCGAGCAAAATCTATCAACCACGTAACCGGCGCTCTTGTCTTGGCGAACTGGTCCAGATCGACGGCAGCGATCATGCATGGTTCGAGGCTCGCGCACCGGTTTGCACGGTGTTGGTGTATGTCGATGACGCGACAAGCCGCTTACTGTACCTGCATTTCACCTATTCGGAATCGACCTTCAGCTACTTTGAGGCGACCCGCGCCTACCTGGAACAGCATGGCAAGCCACTGACGCTTTACAGCGACAAAGCCAGCGTATTTCGCTCCAATCAAAAAAATGCGGCCGCTGGCGACGGCCACACGCAATTCGCCCGTGCGCTGTTCGAACTCAATATCGACCTTATTTGCGCCAACTCTTCCCAGGCGAAAGGACGTGTCGAAAGGATGAACCTGAGCCTTCAGGATCGCCTGGTCAAAGAACTGCGCTTGCAAGGCATATCGACCATGGCGGCGGCAAATGCTTGGGCTCCGGCCTTTATCGCCGACTACAATGGCCGTTTTGCAAAGCCACCACGCAACGACTTGAATGCACACCGGCCGCTGCGTTGCGACGAGAGTCTGAATCTGATTTTTACCGTACGAGAGCGGCGCCGCGTCACCTCCCACCTCACACTGCAGTACGACAAGATGTTGTATCTGCTCGATGACACGCAGGAAGCACGGGCCCAGATCGGGAAGTACATTGAGCTATACGAGTACCCTGACGGGCATATTGATGTGCGAGCCAATGGCATCGCCCTCGCCTACACCACGTACGACAAGTTGCCAGTGACGAACCAAGCGGCCATCGTCGACAACAAGCGATTGGGGCATATTCTGGAAATTGCTCAGGAAGTGCAGAAAAAACGCGACAACCGCCATGGGCTGTGCGCGCCTGCGCGTACCAATACCGGTGCTGAGCCGGCCCAGAGAAAGCGCACTCCAGGAACGAAGTCAGCGAAGAATCTGGACATGACCGACCTGCTGGATGCGATCAAAAAAACACCCATGAAAATGGATGACGAACCGGAATGCAGCGCATCTCAAAATGAGTTTGCCGAACCAGGCAGACTTTCCGCTGTGGCGGCCACAATCTTGAAAAGCCATAGAAAAAAGCCGAAACCGCAGGTCAACAGCAAAACCTGAAACCACCCAAACCGGACATTTCTACTTTGCTGGCAGCCGGACATTTTAACTTTGCCTTGACATAAAGGCATGCCAAATGATTGTGTTCTTGAGCAACACAACCGGCAACTCTTTCAACGAACAACTCATCCGGCACCCAACTCTGATGTTTGCCCGCGCAACGCCTGCAGCACTTTTGAAAAGGTCAAATTCAATGTTGCTTGATCCATCGGGTGCTCGCTGTCGACTTTGATCACGTCGGGCAATTCATCGGTGCCCAATGGTTCGTGCGTGGCCAATTGGTGTTCCAGAACGCCCAGTCCGGCGTCCGATGCATCGTTGCCGCTGTGTTCGCGTTCGACGACGCGCGCGCGCAGCGTGGCCAGGTTCGCATGCACATCGATGATGAAAAAAGGCACATCGAGCGCATGCGCCAGTTGTTGCAACTGGCGCCGCTGGGCGCGCTGCAAGAAGGCGGCGTCGACAATGACGGGCATGCCTGCAATGGCGATATCGCGCGCCAGGCGGCGGATGCGCAAATAGCATGCGCGGTTCGTCCTTGGTCCATAGATTCCAGCGCCGGGCTCGGCCGCTGCTTTCTCTGTCGGCGCCATTGCATGCAAGCGCTTGCGTTCGATGTCGGAGCGCACTTGCACCGCGCCCAGCAGTTCCACCAGCGCAGCACACAACGTCGACTTGCCGCTGCCGGAAAAACCGTGCGTGATGAAGATCGCTGCAGTAGGAACAGTAGCTGCAGGCGCGATGGCGTGGGCGGCGAAGGCCAGATATTTTTTTGCTTCGACGGTGGCTTGCGCGGCCGTATCGCCGCCCACTTGCAAGCTTCGCAACAAGGCCACTTTGCAACGCACCAGCGCGCGTTGCACGCCGTAATAGCGCAACACGGCCAAGCCGCGATAGTCGCCGCTGAGCTGCAAATACCGATTCATCAGCCGCGCCGCCAAGTCCGCCCTGCCCCTGCACTGCAAATCCATCCAGACAAAAGCCAGATCGTGCATCACGTCGAGCCAGCGCATGGCGTCGCTGAATTCGATGCCGTCGAACACATCGACGCGCTCGCAGCACGTGATGATATTGCTGCAATGAAGGTCGCCGTGGCATTCCCGTATCCATCCCAGCGCCTTGCGACGCATGAATATGCTGGCGAGCGCCACATGCTGCGACGCTTGCCATTCCCTTAACGCCTGCACCGTCCGCTGGTCATCCGAGTCCGTCAGCAAGGATGTGATCTCGGTCAGATCCTTGCTGCTGCGCGCCGCGATCACCCCCAGCGTGCCCCAGTCACTCTCGCCCGGTGCGCGCGCCGCAGCGCGGTAAAACACGGCCAGCTTGTGCGCCAGCAGATCGATCTCTTGCGGCGTGATCAATGCCTGCGTGACGCGGTATTCCCACAACGATTCCTGCGCAAATGCGCGCATCTTGACCGCATGCTCCAAGGCGGCGCCGCTGCCGTCGATGACTGGCTGCTGCGGCGTGCCGGTGATCGAAGCAACGCCCAGATAAATGTCCGGCGCCAGGCGGCGATTCAGCCGAATTTCCTCATCGCAATAGAAACGCCGCGCATCCGGCGTCGAATAGTCAAGGAAATCGAGGCGCAGCGCTTTCTTGAACTTGTAGGCAACGTCTAGCGTCAGCAAGATCCACGAGATGTGTGTTTCGATCAATCGCACCTTAGCACCTTGCTGTTGCAAGCTTTGCATGAGCGCATCGAGCAGTCTTTTTTGTGCCACGAGAGCACTGTCGGGATCTGGATCCGACTGTGTAGCAGGTGGAGTCATCGTCGATATCCGGTCGCTCATGTCAAGTTCCTCAATGATCGTTGCATCGTTCGCTACATCGATCGTTACCTTGTTCGCGCCCCCCCACGGCTTTTGCGAAAAATCAAGCGACGCGCTGTTTTTTCGGGCATCGTCTGGACGTATTTATGGCCGGCGTCATCTGAAGGATAGTCGTTTTTACTGGAGACAGTTGATGAAACAGGATCCCTACCCGCATACGCCGCTCGCCGTCGCGTATCCGAAGACGCTGGTCCCCGGTTGCCGCGACATAGAAACACCGACCGATCTGGATCGCGTCGCGCACGCTATGATGGGTTCGATCACGCACGGCATTTCTCCCGTCAGTCTGGCGCTGGCCTATGCCGATTGGGCCTGTCATTTGATGAACTCGCCAGGAAAATGGGGCAAACTGCTTGAAAAAGCCATCCGCAAGGAAAACCATTTGCTCGCTTATGCAACGCGCCTGTGCCGCGGCGACGCTTGCGCTCCCGCCATCGAACCGCTGCCCCAGGATCGCCGCTTCCGCGACCCGGCCTGGCAACGCTGGCCATTCAACCTGATCCAGCAATCCTTCTTGCTGAAACAGCAATGGTGGCACAACGCGACAACGGGCATCGGCGGCGTCTCTGCGCACCATGAGCAAGTGGTCGCGTTCGTCGCGCGGCAATTGCTGGACATGGTGTCGCCGGTTAATTTTTTTGCAAGCAACCCGGAAGTGCTGGACGCCACTGCCCGCGAGGGGGGGCAAAATCTGGTGCGCGGCGCGCTCAACTTGTTCGAGGACCTGGCACGCCGGAATGCACGTCGCCCTCCGTCTGGCGCCGACGCATTCCAGCCGGGACAGCACGTGGCCGTCACGCCGGGACAGGTAATCTATCGCAACCGCCTGATCGAGTTGATACAGTATGCGCCGCAAACCGGCCTGGTCCACGCCGAACCGGTGCTCATTGTGCCGGCCTGGATCATGAAATACTACATACTCGACCTGTCGCCCGCCAATTCGCTGGTCAACTACCTGGTCGGGCGCGGCCATACGGTTTTCATGATTTCCTGGCACAATCCCGGCGTTGATGATCGCGACCTGGATATGGATGACTATCTGCAACTGGGCATGCTCGATGCGTTGGCGGCAATCCAGGCTATTTTACCCAAGTGCAAGATTCACGCGGTCGGTTATTGCCTGGGCGGCACCTTGTTGTCGATTGCGGCGGCTTACCTGGCCGATCAAGGCGGAGAACCGCTCCAATCGGTCACGCTGCTTGCCGCCCAGACCGACTTCAGCGAAGCGGGTGAACTGGGCTTGTTCATCGACGACAGCCAGATCGATTTGCTGGACAACTTGATGTGGCGCCAGGGCTATCTCGACACGCGGCAAATGACGGGCGCGTTCCAATTATTGCGCTCCAATGATTTGATCTGGTCGCGCATGGTGCATGAATACCTGCTGGGAAAGCGGGAGTCGATGACCGATTTGATGGCGTGGAACGCCGACACGACCCGCATGCCCTATCGCATGCACAGCGCATATCTGCGCCGGCTGTTTCTGAACAATGATTTATTCGAAGGGCGCTACCGGGTCCGCGGCAAGCCGGTTGCATTGAGCGACATCCACGTGCCGCTCTTTGCCGTCGCAACCGAAGCCGACCATGTGGCGCCCTGGCACTCGATCTACAAACTGAACTTGATGGCCGACACCGAGCGCACATTCCTGCTCACCAGCGGCGGACATAATGCGGGCATCGTCAGCGAGCCTGGCCACGCCAGGCGGCACTTCCGGGTAGCGCGCTTTCTGGTCGACGATCGCTACGTCGATCCCGACCGCTGGTATCTTGAAACGCCGGCCACCGACGGTTCCTGGTGGCCGGTCTGGATAGCATGGCTGCAGCGCAATTCAAGTGAGCAACAAGTGCCGCCGCCAGCGACCGGCGCCCCAGCTTATCCGCCGTTGTGTCCGGCGCCCGGAACCTATGTGCTTGAAGCTTGAGCTTGTCCACTTTCCTGATTGCCTGCAAGTAGTTCGCCTAGCTTGCGCTGCAACGCATCGATCCAGTTGGCCCGGCTCAATGGATCCATGCCAAAAACCAATTCTGCTGCACAGACCGGAGCTTTGGCATCGGCCTGGCCGCCGGACATGAACATGATTTGCAAGCCGGGCAGCAGGCGCTTCGCTTGCCGCGCCAATTCCAGAGCGTCCAGTTCGCCGGCGTGGGCCACATGAATCAACAGCAAATCGATCTCGATGCCACAGCTTAGAATGATCATCGCGCGCTCGGCATTGCCCGCCTGTAGTGCGCAACAGGCGAGCCGTCCCAATGCATGTTGCAGCGTCGTTTGCAGCATTCCATCGCCCGTTGTTACCAGGACCGTTTTGACTACCGGTTGCGCCGCAGCCACTGCCAGCTTGCGCACATTGGCTTCGCACGACAGCAAGGCAATGCGCATTTCGGCGTACTCATGACGTTCGATGACATGGGCGCTCGTGCGCGCCGCCAAGGTCAATAAATCGCTTTCTGCCTGGGTCGGATGCCGAGGCGATGAAAACATCATCCCCAGCACGCCCAATATGATTCCTCTCGCCGAAAAGATGGGCGCGGCCCAGCAGGCGCGATAGCCATGCGACAGCGCCGCGCCGCGGCCATTGGTCCAGGATTGATCGTGTCCGATATCGCCTGAAAATACGGGCGCGCCAAGGAAGCAGGCAATGCCGAAGGGGCTGCCGCGCGGGCCGATGCCCGACGCTAGCAAGATGGCGCGATAGGCGGCGGGAAAATTAGGCGCAACCAACGACACGAAGCGGTCCGCATCGTCTTGCAACAAGATGCAAGCGGCGACATCGTCGTCCGATTGCACTTCGGCTTCGCGCACGATTTTTTCCAGCGCACAAGGCAGCGCCGCGCCGGCGACCAGGCTGGCCACGGCCGCGTGTTCGGCATCGAGCAGTGCGATGATTTTATTTGCTTGCAATCGACCTTCAAGATGGCTGATGAGAAATCGAATATAACATGCCGCAGCGCTGCCATTTGTGCACGTCAATTACTATAGGTAAATGATGGATTCGGGTATACTTTCACGCGGCTTTGAAAAAGTCCGACCGACGCACCCTTCCCCTGTATTTTTCCAGAAATTATTATGAAAACGAATGTTCGCACGCTGATTTTTTCGTCGCTGTTGATCGCTCCGGCCATTGCCCATGCATCCGAAGCCACCGCCGTAGCAACGGCGGAGCTGAGCCAGGATTTGTTGCGCTGCTCGGTAATCGGCGATGCCAGCGCACGGCTCGGTTGCTTCGATGCGCTGGCCAAGATGCCCCCGCCAGTTGCCCCCATCGCCGCCACTGACGCCCCCGCTATGGTCCTTGACGCCGCCGGCGCCGAAACTGACGGGCCGGCAACGGCAAACGCGGCGCCGCCCGAGTCTTTGATTTCGCGCACCGTGCAGCGCTGGGAACTCGATGAGGCCGCCAAACGCGGCAGATTCGCGTTCCGATCGCACCGCGACAATTACCTGTTGCTGGCCAACTACAGCAGCTCGTCCAACGATGCGCCCTTTGTCAAAGTCACGCCGGGCGGTATCGAATCCCAGCATGTGGAGCTGACTTACCAATTGAGCTTCAAGATGAAGTTCGCAGAACAGATCGCCGGCAGCCCGGTCGATCTATGGTTTGGCTACACGCAGCAAAGTTATTGGCAGGCATATAACAGGGCCGCCTCCAGTCCTTTTCGTGAAACCAATTACCAGCCTGAATTGATGGCGGTGCTGCCTTTGCAGGCCAATTTTGCCGGGCTCGACTTCCGTTACATTAACTTCGGGCTGGTGCATCAATCGAATGGACAAACCGGCACGCTGTCGCGCAGCTGGAACCGGATCTACACCGAGGTTGGCGTCGATCGTGGCAATTTTTCGCTGTCGGCCCGGATCTGGCAGCGCCTGGATAATGCAAAATCGAACAACGACAATGCCGACATCACCGATTTTATGGGCAATGGCGATGTGCGGGCTACCTTCCGCGAAAATGGCCACGAATACTCAGCGACCGTGCGGCGCAATTTCCGCACCGGGCACGGCTCGGTGCAAGCCGGCTGGGCATTCCCTGTATCAAGAAATCTGAAGGGGTATCTGCAATTGTTTTCCGGCTATGGCCAAAGCCTGATCGATTACAATTATTCGCAAAAATCGCTGGGTGCCGGCTTCCTGGTGGACTTCTAAGCTTGCTCTCTGGCGCGCAACCATACCGCGCCTGGCACCTTCACTGCCCCTTGCAAATGATCCTGGTCTGGTATTCGTGTGCGTTGGTCTTTTTGCTGGCCGCCCATTCGATCACTTGATTGGCCTCGGCGACCGTCATGACGGTCGCTTTTTCCTTGGAAGTAATGAAGGAAACCCCTTCGAAATTGCCATCCTTGCCGCGCATGACTTTCGCAAAAACAACTTTCTTCTTGTCCGTTTCATTGACTTTTTTCTGCTGCACGAGGTAACGCTGGTCTATCTGTTCCATTTCTTTCGGTTCCATTGGTGTTGTCTTTCGAAGGTCATCAGGGGTGAGTCCGGCGCGAGCTGAGCGCTTTCAGGTGCGCGGCGATGGCGTCGGCGATAATGGGTTTGTCGGCCTTTTGCGCAAATTGCAGTGCGCTCATGCCGTCGGCGCTCTTCAAGCTGGCGTTGGCGCCGGCATTCAGCAACAGTTGGACCGCACCCTGTTGGCCTTCGCGCGCGGCGATCATCAACGGCGTGACCCTGGTCGGCGACTCTGCATCGATGTCGGCATGGTGTTCCAGCAACAGTTGGGTGATTGCCTGGTCGCCGCTGGCGGCGGCGTAATGCAGCGCGCTCCAGCCGGGGCGGTTTACTTGCGCGCCTTTTTTCAGCAGCGCGATTACGGCTGGCAAGTTATGCCGGTAGGACGCCATCATCAGCGCCGTGTCACCGTTGCCCGAGGTCGCTTCCAGTTTCAGCTTGGGTTGCTCCAGCAACAGCATGAATACCTTGTTCGCACCTTCGCGCAGCGCCAGGATCATGCCGGTGTCGCCGCGCTGAGGCTCGGTCAGATTCGGGTCAAGACCCGCTGCCAGCAAGGCTTGCATCGTGCGGGCATCATCGAGCTGGGCCGACCTGAAGAAGGCTTGTCCATCGGCCTGCGCGCCCGGCGCGGCGCAGCCGCACAAAGCGACTGCAAACAGCGCGACGCGCAAGGAGTTGCGATTGAACAACTTTAAATTGAGCATCATTGCTTTACATCTGTTTTCAGATTAAACAGCGTGAAGAAATTATCCGTCGTCTGGCGCGCCACTTGCTCCACAGGGATTCCTTTCAGCGTCGCCAGGTAAGCCGCCACATGGCAGACGAATCCCGGTTCGTTGATCTTGCCGCGCTGCGGTACCGGCGCCAGATAAGGTGAGTCGGTCTCGATCAGCATCCGTTCCAACGGCACTGCCAAAGCGACCGCCTGCAGCGCTTTCGCGCTCTTGAAGGTCACAATGCCTGAAAAAGAAATATAAAACCCCATCGATATCGCCGCTTGCGCCACCTCCAGCGACTCGGTGAAGCAATGCATGACGCCGCCCACGCCCCCGGCGTCAACGCCGGCGCCCTCTTCCTGCATGATCCGCAGCGTGTCGATGCTGGCTGCCCTGGTGTGGATGATCAATGGTTTGCGGGTGATTCTCGACGCCTTGATATGGGTGCGAAAACGCTCGCGTTGCCACTCCAGGTCGCCGGTCAGACGAAAATAATCGAGCCCGGTCTCACCGATCGCGACAATCTTCGGATGGTCGGATAGTTGCACCAGCTGTTCGACCGTCGGTTCAAGCGTGTCGACATAATCCGGATGCACGCCGACCGACGCGAAAATATGCGGATATTGTTCGGCCAGGGCCAGCACTTGCGGAAAATCCGGCAAATCGACCGACACGCACAGCGCATGGGTGACCTGGTTGGCCGCCATGTTGGCGAGGATCTCGGGCATCCGGGCAGCGAGTTCGGGGAAATTGATATGGCAATGGGAATCGATATACATGGCGCGATTGTACCCGCTCACCCGTCATTGGGCGAGCGGGTCTAAGAACCTATCTCAGTAGAGCGAGTCAGTCGGGGCGGAGGTGGTTTGCGTGCGGAGCAAGGCGTGGCGACGCGCCATAGCTTGCTATGGCAAGGAGCCGCAACGCAGGGCCGCACGCAAAGCGCCCCGCCGCGACGATTTGGCCTACTGAGATAGGTTCTAAACGACGCGCTTGCCCAGGATGATCAGGTCGCGCTCGATGCCATCGAGATTGGCCACTTTCGGCAGGCAAGCCCAGGTGGCAAAACCGAACTTGGCGAACAAGGCCAGGCTGGGGGCATTATGGCCGAAGATAAACCCCAGCAAGGTATGGACGCCGATATCGGGCGCGCAGGCAATCGCCTGTTGCAAGCAATACTGGCCGACGCCCTTGCCGCGCCAGTGCGGCGCGATGTAGATCGACAGTTCGGCCGTCCCCGCGTAGGCGGGCCGGCCATAGAAGTCGGAGTAGGACAACCAGCCCAGCGGAGCAGGCGCGGCATCGTTTGGCGCCTGATCCGATGCGGCCTCGATGATCCACAGCGGCCGGCGCTCCGGATTGTGATGATGAAACCAGTCGACGCGCGAGGCTAGCGTGACCGGTTCGGTATCGGCCGTGACGTCGCGCGAGGCGATCGTGCTGTTGTAGATGTCGACGATGGCGGGCAGGTCGGCCAGCATGGCTATGCGATGGCGGTAAAGGTGTGGTGACATGGAGCGGGATCAGCGAATGATTACAATGTGTGGGTGGCGCGCGAGGAGCGCAACGCAGCGCCCAGGATTTCCTCGATGCGCAGCTTGGCGCGCACGCCGCTTTCACTATCGGGAAAATGGACTCCTATGCCTTGCGCCTTGTTATTGTTGACGCCAGGCGGCGTGATCCAGGCGACCTGGCCGGCGACCGGATACTTGTTGGGATCGTCCATCAAGGCCAGGATCAGGTAAACTTCATCGCCGATATTGAAGGGTTTCAAGCTCGGCACGAACATGCCCCCATGCTTCAAAAACGGCATGTAGGCAGCATACAGTGCTGCTTTTTCCTTGATGGCGAGCGACAGCACGGTCGGCCTTGCGACCGGCACGGCATTCGCATCGGCGGAACTTGCGCTCATTCGTTTTCTTTCCAACAAGCAGCATAGTCGAGCAACATGTCTTCGATGAACAGTTTGGGTGACAGCGGATGCTCGGCAATCGCGCGTCGCTCGTTGACGCGCTTGACCAAGCCCATCAGGCGTGCGCCATGCACCTTGGCGGCCAGGACCGCCACTTCGGCCCGATGGCGCGGATAATACCTGATCACGCCGGCAAGCTTGTACGAAAACACGTCATGCAGCCAGCGCTGCACGCAAGCAACGAGCATGATTAATTGCGCTTTCTGTAATTTTTCGGCCGTCCTCACAGCCCCTTCCACGCTCGGATGCGCCAATAATTGCAGCAAGGCTTGGGTCTCGTCGCGGTTGCCGGTGTCGGCAAGATGCTTGGCCAGCAAAGGCGCGCCACCCTGCTCGCTGAGCCAGCTGTCGGCGTCCTGCACGCCTTCCCCTTTCAGCCAGCTCAACGCCTGCTGATGGCTGGGCATCGCCAGCGCAAACTTGCGGCAGCGCGACAAGATGGTCGGCAGCAATCGGTCCAGGCTGTGCGAGGCAAGCAGGAATACGGTGCCCGGCGGCGGCTCTTCCAGCGTCTTCAGCAACGCATTCGAGGCTGGCGTGTTCAGTGCTTCGGCCGGATACAGCACGATTACGCGCAAACCCTGGCGATGGGTCGATATGTTCATGAAGTCGGCCAGCGCGCGCACCTGCTCGATCTTGATTTCCTTCGACGGCGCCTTGGTCGACTTGGCCGTTTTCCTGGCGCCGTCGGCCTCGTCGTCGCTGTCGGACGCAGCGTCGTCTTCCAGCGCTTCGGGCCGCAGGCGCCGGTAATCGGGATGATTTTGTTGCGAAAACCAGCCGCAGGAAGCGCACAGCCCGCACCCGTGGCCATCCGGGCGCACATCCTCGCACAGCAGCGACTGGGCGTAGCGTTCGATGAAGTGGGCCTTGCCGATGCCGGCCGCGCCGTGAAACAAAATCGCATGCGGCATGCGCGGACGCAGTTGCTGCAACTGCAGCCACGCATCTTGCTGCCATGGATAGATGGCGAGGTTCATCGATGTCATTTTAAATCAATCAATGCAGCGAGAACGCCGGCCAGCTGAAGCTGGATCTCGGCAATGCTGCGGGTCGCATCGATGATCCGGAAGCGCTGCGGGAACTGCGCTGCGCGGCGCAGGTATTCGGCGCGCGTGGCGCAAAAAAAATCGCTTTGCTCGCGCTCGAATTTGTCCAGATCGCGGGTGGCGTCGAGCCGCACGCGCGCAACCGATGGCGGCACGTCGAACAGCAAGGTCAAATCCGGTTGCACATCGGGATGCACCCATTGCTCCAGCGTTTCCAGCTTGTGCCGGTCCAGGCCGCGGCCCCCGCCCTGATAGGCAAAACTGGCGTCGCTGAAACGATCCGAGATGACCCAGTCGCCACGCGCCAGCGCCGGTGCAATGACTTCGGCGATATGTTCGCGGCGGCTGGCAAACATCAGCAGCGTTTCGGTTTCCAGGTGCATTTTTTGATGCAACAGCAATGTGCGCAATTGCTCGCCCAGCGCTGTGCCGCCCGGTTCGCGCGTGCACACGACTGCGATCCCGCGCGCCTTCAAAAAATCGGCGACGAAACCGATGTGGGTCGACTTGCCGGCGCCATCGATGCCTTCAAAGCTGATGAATCGTGCGCTGCGCTGCTGCATCATGGAGTCGACCGTTGATATTGGTTCACGGCCCGATTATGGTCGGGCAGATTGTCTGAAAATTGACTGGTGCCATTACCGCGCGACACAAAATACAGCGACGATGTCTGCGCCGGCGCCAGCGCCGCCGTCAGCGATTGCAGCCCGGGCAAGGCGATCGGCGTCGGCGGCAAGCCGCTGCGGGTATAGGTATTGTAGGGCGTATCGGTCTCCAGATCGCGCTTCCTGATCTTGCCCTCGTAACTGTCGCCCATGCCGTAAATTACGCTCGGATCGGTTTGCAGCAACATGCGCACCTTCAATCGATTGACGAACACGCCGGCGATCAGGCCGCGCTCGGATGCCTGGCCGGTTTCCTTTTCGACGATCGAGGCCATGATCAAGGCTTGATACGGCGTTTCATACGGCAAGACCGGGTCGCGTTTGTCCCACTGCTGCGCCAGGTGCGACATCAGCATCGCATGTGCCTGGCGGTAAATCTGCAGGTCGCTGCTGCCTTTCGCAAACAAATACGTGTCGGGAAAGAATAATCCTTCGGGCTTCTTGAATTCCGGCGCAATCAAGGCCATCAAGGCTTGGTCCGTCAGGTCGGTCGTATCGTGCTTGAGGCCTTGGTGCAACTCCATCGCCTGGCGCATCTGCCGGAAAGTCCAGCCTTCGATGATCGTCAACGTCTCTTGCGCGAATTCGCCGCGCACCAATTGATCGAGCAGGCGTAGCGGCGTGGTGCCCGGCTTTAATTCATAGGATCCGGCCTTGATTCTGGAGCTGCTGACGGTGGCGCGCACCAGCAGGTTGAACAGCAACGGTTGCAATGGCGCCCCGGCGGCGGCGGCGATCTGCTGCCCGGCCGCACTGGCGCCGCTGCCGGGCAAAATCGTGAAGGGGATCGGCGGCCCTTGCGTAATCAACGGGTAATTGGCCCAGCACACGAAGGCGCCGCCGGCCGCCAGGGAGGCGATGATCATGCCGATAATAAATTTTTTGATGAATACCATCGTTCAAAAGCCATGGGTGATGTGGGTGATATAGATCTGGGCCGCCAGCGTTTTGCGCCGCGCTCGACGCGATTTGCACGACGTCATTATAATAATGTGAAATGATAATACTTAATTGTCGAAATACTGGAATATATGAATAACTGGCAACAATATTTCTCACTACAAGGTGCAAGCAGCCGCCGCGCCTTGACTGTGGCCGACTTGGCCGAAGGCTTCATCGCGCCGATATCCGACCTGGCCTTGATCAAGGCCGGCGGCCTGGAGGCAGCAGGCTTCCTGCACAAGCAATTGACCAACGACGTCGAACATCTAGGGTCTATCGAAGCTCGGCTGGCTGGCTACTGTTCACCCAAGGGCCGCCTGATGGCGACTTTTTTGATGTGGCGCAATGATGAATTTATTTTCCTGCAACTGCCGCGGGCGATTTCAGCCGCGCTGCAAAAGCGCTTGCAGATGTTTGTCATGCGCGCGAAAGTCACTTTGTTGGACGCCAGCGACGAGCAGTTGACGCTCGGCCTGGGTGGTCGCAACGCCGCAGCCGTCCTCGCAACCTGGTTCGATGCGCTGCCAGAGAAGCCTTATGCGAAGCGCGATCATGCGTTGGGCACGCTGGTGCGCGTCGCCGATGTGTGCGGCGCGCCGCGCTACCAATGGCTGATGTCGGCTGCCACGGCGCAATCGGTCTGGCCGGTGCTGGCGGCAACGCTGGCAGCGGGCGACGAGGCGGCGTGGATGCTGTCGCAAGTGCATGCCGGGGTGCCGCAGATCGATGCGGCGACGCAGGAAAAATTTGTGCCTCAGATGGTCAATTTTGAATTGCTGGGCGGCGTCAACTTCAAGAAGGGTTGCTATCCGGGCCAGGAAATCGTCGCCCGCAGCCAGTACCTGGGCAAGCTCAAGCGCCGCACCATGCTGGTCACGATCACCGGCACTGCACCAAAGGCGGGCGATGAATTGTTTGCGATATCGGACCCGGAGCAACCGTGCGGCATGATCGTCAATGCGGCGCCCAATGGCGCAGGCGGCGTCGATGCGCTGGTCGAAATCAAGCTGGCGGCGATGGATGAAGAATCCGTCCACGTGGGCGCGCTCGATGGTCCCACCGTGCGCTTTCTGACGATGCCCTATGCGCTGGATGCGCTGGACTTGTGATGATGAACGCATGATCGATCTGTTCATCTATTACCGGGTACAAGATGCCGACGCGGCGTCGCTGCAAACACTGGTCAACGCGATGCAAACCGGCCTGGCGCAGCAACATGGCGTGACCGGCCAGCTGAAACGGCGCCCGGAAACGAGCGATGATTTGCAAACCTGGATGGAAATTTATCCGGCAACGCAGCACGTTTTCGCTGGCGCGCTGGAGCTGGCCGTGCAACAGGCCGGTCTGATGGCATTGATTGTCGGTGTGCGCCACACTGAAATATTTACGGATCTGACCCCATGTGCCTGATCGTTTTCGCATGGCAAGTGATTCCTCGCGTGCCATTGATCGCGGCCGCCAACCGCGACGAATATTTTGCCCGCGCCAGCACCCAAGCCGGCAACTGGCCGGATTACCCGCAAGTCTACGCCGGGCGCGACTTGCAAGCTGGCGGCAGCTGGATGGGGATTGCGCAGCGCGACAATGATGAGTTTGACAACCGCGTTGGCAGCGCCACCCCAGCGGGGACGCGCTTTGCCGCGATCACCAATATTCGCAGCCCGCAAGAACGGCGCATTGATGCACCCTCGCGCGGCGCGTTGGTCGCCGATTATCTGGCAGGCAGCATGAGCGCGCAGCAATACGTTGCCGCGATCGCGCCCGGCAGCGACGCCTACAATGGCTTCAACCTGGTGCTGGGCGATTGCACGACGCTGATCTGGTTTTCAAACCGGGGTCAGGGCGACGAGCGCAATGGCCAGCCTTTGGCGCCCGGCATCTATGGTCTATCGAATGCGTTGCTGGATGCGCCGTGGCCCAAGGTGCTGGAGACCAAAGCGCAATTTGCCAGCTTGCTGTGCCAGGGCGCGCCGGAAGAGGCGTTTTTCGACATGTTGTCCGACACCGCGCCAGCACCCGACCATCGCTTGCCGGAAACGGGCATCCCGATCGAGCTCGAACGCGCCATGTCTGCCGTGTGTATCGCGCTGCCTGACTACGGCACGCGTACCTCGACCGTCGTCAAGCTTTATGCCGACGCAGCAGCCAGCCTGCATGAAGTGCTGATCCGCTAAAAACAAGCTGCATCAGGATGTGCTCGATGCCCGCTTCGACATAGACAGCGCCTTCCGGCACGAAGCCATGCCGCGCATAAAAAGGCGCGGCATGGGTTTGCGCACTGAGCACGACGTGCCGATCGCCGCGCGCCTGCGCTTGCAGCGTCAATGCCTGCAGCAGCGCGCTGCCGATGCCTGTGCCGCGCGCCAATTTTCTGACTGCCATGCGCCCGATATGACCGTCCGGCAACAATCGGCCGGTGCCGACAGCGGCGCCGCACGCATCGTAAGCGATCGCATGCAGGCAAACGGCATCCATGGCGTCAAGTTCGATCTCGGGGTCAACCTGCTGTTCATCGACGAAGACGTCGAACCGGATCGCTTTTGCCTCTTCTTGCAGCGTATCCCAGTCGCCCAGGCGGATGCTTACTGGTGGCGAAACTGGCGGCAAGGGAGTGTCAGACTGCATAATCCATGCACTGGCGCGCTTCGCGCACGGCGGCTATGAATGGCTTGATGGCGACATGCTCGGGATGCTCCTGATAAGCATCGAGTGCTTGCTTGTCGGCGAATTCGGAATACAACAGCACGTCGTAGGTCGCTTCCAGTCCCGGTTGGGCCAGCGTCGTTTCAAACGTCAGCATGCCGGGCACCAAGTTGGCGCAGGCATCGAGCAAGGCTTTCATCTTCAGTGCGTTGGCGGTGCGTTCGCCACCTTCGGCATGGTCTTTCAATTTCCATAATACGATATGCTTGATCATGTTTTTTCCTGTCTTCGATTGTTTTCAGTTGGGCGACAGCATACCGTAAGTTTTCACGCCCACACTCGGCGCAGCAGATGAGGCGGTCCATCAATCTGATGGATGATAATAAAACCACGGAGATCAACATGGCGCTCATATCGGGCCGCCCGATGCGGAAAGTACGGCCGAAATCCGCCAACATCGGCGCCGAAAAACGCAAAGTCATCCTGGTGTCTTCGCTGGGCACCATTTTCGAATGGTACGATTTTTACTTGTATGGCGCGCTCGCGCCCATCATCGCCCTGCAATTTTTTGTCGGCGATCCGAACACTGCGTTCATTTTTGCCTTGCTTACTTTTGGCGCCGGCTTCATCGTGCGTCCACTGGGTGCGCTCATTTTCGGCCGCCTGGGCGACATGATTGGTCGCAAACAAACGTTTTTGATGACGATACTGATCATGGGTTGCGCCACGTTCATCGTCGGCTTGCTGCCATCTTATGCCTCGATCGGCATCGCCGCACCCATCTTGCTGTTGCTGCTACGCATCCTGCAAGGGCTGGCGCTGGGCGGCGAGTATGGCGCCGCGGCGGTCTACGTGGCCGAACATGCACCCAATCACCGGCGCGGCGCATTCACCGCATGGATCCAGAGCACCGCAACGCTGGGGTTTTTTCTGTCGCTGATGGTGATTCTTGCCACCCGTGTGGCCACCGGCGAAGTCGCTTTCTCGGCTTGGGGCTGGCGCGTGCCCTTCCTGGTGTCGGTCGTGTTGCTGGCGGTGTCGGTCTGGATCCGCCTGTCCATGCATGAGTCGCCGGTGTTTGCCCGCATCAAGGCCGAGGGCAAGATTTCGACAGCCCCTTTGAGCGAAGCGTTCGGCCAATGGCGCAACCTGAAACTCATGATCGTGGCGCTGATCGGCCTGACTGCTGGCCAGGCGGTAGTCTGGTACACCGGCCACTTCTACGCGCTGTTCTTCATGATCCAGACGCTGAAAGTGGATCTGGCGATCGCCAACATCCTACTCGCGATTGCGCTGTTGCTGGCCACGCCCTTCTTTATTTTTTTCGGTGCATTGTCGGACCGGATCGGACGCAAGAGCGTGATTCTGGGCGGCTGCCTGCTGGCCGCGCTGACGTATTTCCCCCTCTTCGGCGCGTTGACGCATTATGCCAATCCGGCCTTGGAAGCGGCCTTGCAGCAAGCACCGGTAGTTGTCGTCGCCGATCCCGCTTCCTGCCATTTCCAGTTCAGTCTGACCGGCACGCGCAAGTTTTCATCGTCGTGCGACATCGCCACGCAAGCCTTGTCGGCGGCATCCGTCAATTACACCAGGCAAAAAGCGGCGCCGGGTGCTGTCGCCACCATCCGCATCGGGGCGCTTCAGATCGCCTCGTTCGACGCCGCCATGACGCCCGATGGCCGCTTCTTCAGCGCCGCGAGCGTGGAGCGCGAAGCCGAATTCGTCAAGGCCGTCGGCGCCGCGATCAGGGCCGCCGGCTACCCGGACGAGGCGAATCCCGAGCAGATCAACAAGCCGATGGTGGTATTGCTACTGTTTTTGTTGTTGTTGTACGTGACGATGGTGTATGGCCCGATCGCAGCGACGCTGGTGGAAATGTTTCCCGCCCGCATACGCAACACGTCGATGTCGCTGCCCTACCATATCGGCAATGGTTGGTTCGGCGGCTTGCTGCCCAGCACGGTGTTCGCGCTGGTGGCGTTCAAAGGCGACATCTATTATGGCCTGTGGTATCCGATCACCGTCGCTTTGGGCACGGCCGTGATTGGCGCCTTGTTCGTTGCAGAGAGCCGCAACAATGATATCGACGATTAGTTTTATGGGGCGTTGAAGGTTTTCTTTTCCTCGGCCAGTTTTTTCAGCAGCGGCGCCGGCGTCCAGGCTTCGCCGTGGCGCCCCAGGGCATATTGTTCGATCAATGCCAGCACCTTGGTCAAACCGACGCTATCGGCATAAAACATCGGCCCGCCGCGCTGCAAGGGGAAGCCGTAGCCGTACAGATACACGATGTCAATGTCGGATGCGCGCAGTGCGATGCCTTCTTCCAGTATTCGTGCCCCCTCGTTGACCAGCGCATAGACCAGACGCTCGACGATTTCCAGGTCGCTGATCTGGCGCCGCGTCACTCCTGTGTCTGCCGAATGCAGGACGATCATCGCATCGACCAATTCGGATGGATGCGGCGTGCGGTCCCCGGCCTGGTAGTCATACCAGCCGGCGCCGGTTTTCTGTCCAAAGCGCCCCATTTCACAGAGCAGGTCGGCTGTCTTCGGATAGCTGATCTGCGGCGAGGCGATGCGGCGCCGCTTGCGGATCGCCCAGCCGATGTCGTTGCCGGCCAGGTCGCCCATGCGAAACGGCCCCATCGCGAAGCCGAATTGCTCGACTGCGCGGTCGACCTGCTGCGGCAAACAACCTTCCTCCAGCAGAAAACCGGCTTGGCGGCTGTATTGCTCGATCATGCGGTTGCCAATGAAACCGTCGCAGACACCCGACACGACGCCGATTTTTTTAAGTTTTTTCGACAGGGCAAGCGTCGTAGCCAACACATCCTTTCCGGTTTTTTCGCCGCGCACGATTTCCAGCAGCTTCATCACATTGGCCGGGCTGAAAAAATGCGTGCCAATCACGTCTTGCGACCGCTTCGTTACAGAGGCGATACGGTTCAAGTCCAGCGTCGATGTGTTCGACGCCAGGATCGCGCCCGGCTTCATGACCTGGTCCAGTTTTTTGAAGACGGATTGCTTGACGCCCATATCTTCAAACACGGCTTCGATGACGATGTCGGCCGAGGCGATGTCATCGTACGACAGCGTGCCTTGGATCAGTGCCAGGCGCTGGTCGAATTGCTGCTGCGTCAGCTTGCCCTTTTTCATCGTGGCTTCATAGTTCTTGCGCAGCGTCGCCAAGCCCTTGTCCAGCGCTTCCTGCCGGGTTTCCAGCAAGATCACGGGGATGCCGGCATTGGCAAAATTCATCGCAATCGCAGCGCCCATCGTGCCCGCGCCAATCACCCCGGCCTGCCTGATCGCGCGCGTCGGGGTGTCAAGAGCGAGGTCGGGAATCTTGCCGGTCAGGCGCTCGGCAAAGAACGCATGGCGCAGCGCCTTCGATTCGCTGCTCTGAATCAATTGCATGAACTGCGCACGCTCGAATTTCAAGCCATCCTCGAAGTCCAGCGTGACCGCGGCGGCGAGCGCGTCCACGCATTTGAGCGGCGCCGGGAACGGGCCGGCCATCGCTTCGACCTTGTTGCGCGACAATTGGAGGAACGCTTCATGGTTCGGATCGTCGACCGATTTCGCCACTTCCTTCTCGCGCACCTTCGGCAGCGGACGCACATCGGCGATCTTTTCTGCGAAGGCCAGCGCCTGCGTCAGCAAATCGTCGCCTGATTTGACTACTGCGTCGAACAGCGCGGTGCGGGCCAGTTTTTCGGAGGCGACCGGGGCGCCGGAGACGATCATGTCGAGCGCCAATTCCAGCCCCACCACGCGCGGCAAGCGCTGCGTGCCGCCGGCGCCGGGCAGCAAACCCAGCTTCACTTCCGGCAGCGCTATTTGGGCGCCCGACGCCGCGATACGGTAATGGCAACCCAACGCCAATTCCAGGCCGCCGCCCATGCAGATCGCGTGGATCGCTGCGATCACCGGCTTGCCCGCATTTTCGACCGCGTCAATGACCGAAAACAGCGTCGGCTCGGCCAGCGCCTTCGGCGAATTGAATTCCTTGATGTCGGCGCCCCCGGAAAAAGCCTTGCCGGCGCCGGTCACGATGATGGCCTTGACGGCATCATCGGCCCTCGCTTGCTTGATTGCGTCGACAATCGCGCTGCGCGTGGCCAGGCCGAGGCCGTTGACCGGGGGATTGTTCAGCGTGATGACTGCAACACAGCCATGGACTCGATAGTCGGCGCTCATTGCTGTTCCTTCATTGTGATTTTTTTGTGGATGCCGCATGGGCTGCCATTCGGCGTTGTTCAATGGCTTTTTGAATTTTTCCAGCACGCCGGCTCAAGCGCTCGGCAAACGGTAATCCTTGAATTGCTCGCGCAATTTGTTTTTCTGTATCTTGCCGGTCGCGCCGGTCGGCAATGCATCGACGAAGACGACATCGTCAGGCATCCACCATTTGGCGATCTTTCCTTCAAAAAACTGCAGCACGTCAAAGCTGTTGACATCCATCTTGTCGCGCTTGACGACCAGCAGCAGCGGACGCTCGTCCCACTTGGGGTGATGGACGCCGATGCAAGCGGCTTGCAGCACCGCCGGATGCGCCATCGCCAGGTTTTCCAGGTCGATCGTGCCGATCCACTCGCCGCCCGACTTGATCACATCCTTGCTGCGATCGGTGATTTGCATGTAGCCGTCGGCATCGATGGTGGCCACGTCGCCGGTTGGAAACCAGCCGTTCTGCAACAGGTCGCCGCCCTCGTCCTTGAAATACGCCGCGATGATCCACGCTCCCTTGACCAGCAGGTGCCCATAGGTCACGCCATCCCACGCCAGTTCCTTGCCGTCGTCGTCGACGATCTTCATGTCGACGCCGAAAATAGCGTGGCCCTGCTTTTGCAACAACTGGCGCTGTGCGGCCTTGGGCAACTGCAAATGCCGGGCTTGCAAGCCGCCGGTGGTGCCCAAAGGCGACATTTCTGTCATGCCCCAGCCATGGATCACTTCCACGCCAAAGTCGTCGATCAAGGTATTCATCATCGCCGGCGGGCAAGCCGAGCCGCCGATCACGGTGCGCCGGAACGACGAAAAGCGCAGCTTGTTTTGCAGCGCATGGTTGATCAAGCCCAGCCACACGGTCGGCACCCCGGCCGAAAAGGTGACTTGTTCGCTTTCAAACAGTTCATACAGCGACTTGCCGTCCAGAGCCGGGCCGGGAAACACCATCTTGGCGCCCGACAACAGCACCGAATAAGGCAAGCCCCAGGCGTTGACGTGGAACATCGGCACCACCGGCAGCACCGTATCGCGCGACGACACGTTGAGCGCATTGGGCTGGGCTGAACCATAGGCGTGCAGTACGGTCGATCGGTGCGAATACAGCGCGCCTTTCGGATGGCCGGTGGTGCCGGACGTATAGCAGAGCGTGGCGGCCGAATTTTCATCGAACAGCGGCCAGGCATAATCGTCCGACGCACCCGCCAGCAATTCCTCGTAGCACAGCAAATTGGCGATGCCGGTCGTGGCCGGCATGTGCGCGCGGTCGCACATCAGCACGAAATGCTTGATCGACTTGCACTGGGCAGATATTGCTTCGACCAGCGGCAGGAAGGTCAGGTCGAACAGCAGGCATTGATCTTCCGCATGGTCCGCAATATAGACAATTTGCTCCGGAAACAGGCGGGGATTAATGGTATGCAACACTAAGCCCGACCCGGACACCGCATAATAAGCTTCCAGGTGACGGTAACCGTTCCAGGCCAAGGTGGCGACCCGGTCGCCGATGCCCATGCCCAGCGTTTGCAGCGCATTGGCCAGGCGGCGCGCGCGCTGGTGGCAAGCGCGATAGGTGTAGCGGTGCACATCCCCCTCGACCCGGCGCGATACAATTTCATTGTCGCCGTAATGGCGTGCTGCAAATTCGATAATGCTCGATATGAGCAAGGGTTGGCTCATCATTTGGCCCATCAAAGGACTCTTGGCGTATGAAGACATCACAGCTCCGGTAAGATAATCATGCAGGGGGATGAAGGAATTTATGTTCGTATGAGCTTGCTAAAACAGTCAATATGTTTCGATGCTGCGTTGCAGCAATAAATCGCTGTCGCGTGGGCCTGCCCGGCCCCCATCGATTGACCGCAAGTCGGGTAAAATCGACGCTTGTTTCAACGCTTGTTTCAATCAATCCAGAAACGGAACCGCCATTACAACCGCCCTCACAACTGCTACGCTGACGCTGGATTTTTTGCTCGATAGCGCATACGCGCGCTTGCCCGCGTCTTTTTTCACGCGCCTGATGCCTACGCCGCTGCCCGCGCCCTACCTGGTCGCGGGCAGCGCCTCGGCGGCTGCATTGATCGGGCTGGACCCGGCCGTATTGAGCAACGACGATGTCATCGCCGCGTTGAGCGGCAACCGGATTGCGCCCAACGCCATGCCGCTCGCGGCCGTGTATTCCGGCCACCAGTTCGGCGTCTGGGCCGGCCAGCTCGGCGACGGGCGCGCCATGTTGCTGGGCGACGTAGCCGGCCCGGATGGCGCGATCGAATTGCAATTGAAGGGCGCCGGTCCGACGCCCTATTCGCGCGGCGGCGATGGGCGCGCCGTGCTGCGCTCGTCGATACGCGAATTTCTGTGCTCCGAGGCGATGGCCGCGCTCGGCATCCCGACCTCAAGGGCGCTGGCCGTCGTCGGTTCCGACCAGGGCGTGCTGCGCGAAACGCTCGAGAGCGCCGCAGTCGTCTGCCGCATGGCGGCGTCTTTTGTGCGCTTCGGTTCATTCGAGCATTGGTACTACAACGACAAGATCGCTGAACTGAAGGTGTTGGCCGATCATGTGATAGCACGCAATTACCCGCAACTGGCACTTGAAACAAATCCTTACCAGGCGCTGCTGGCCGAAGTGACCCGTCGCACGGCGCACACAATTGCGCAGTGGCAAGCGGTCGGCTTCATGCACGGGGTCATGAATACGGACAACATGTCGATTCTCGGCCTGACGCTGGACTACGGGCCTTTCGGCTTCATGGAAGCGTTCGATGCCCAGCACATCTGCAATCACACCGACCGGCAAGGCCGCTATGCTTATGCGATGCAGCCGCAAATCGGGCACTGGAATTGTCATGCGCTGGCCCAGGCCTTGTTGCCATTGATCGGTGAAGCCGAAGCCGCGCAGCAGGCGCTGGACGTGTACCAGCCTGAATTCGCCGGCAAGATGGACCAGTTGCTGCACGAAAAATTAGGCCTGGTCACGCAACAAGAAGGCGATGCGGCGCTGTTCGACGCGATGTTTGCGCTGATGCAGGAAAATCACGTCGATTTCACGCTGTTTTTCCGCCGCCTGGGCGACCTGCAGTTGCACCCTGCCGACCTGGCCGTGCAAGAAGTGCCTGCCTTTGACGCCGCGCTGCGCAACCTGTTCATCGATCGCCCGGCTTTTGATGCCTGGGCTGCGCAATACCGGACCCGCTTGCGCGCAGAAAACAGCGTCGATGCGGCGCGCCGCCTTGCGATGCACGCGGTCAACCCCAAGTATGTGTTGCGCAATTATCTGGCGCAGGCGGCGATCGAACAGGCGCAGAACAAGGATTTTACCGAAGTGGCGCGTTTGCTGGCAGTATTGCAACACCCGTTCGACGAACAGATCGGGTCCGAACACTATGCGGCGCTGCCGCCGGACTGGGCCAGCGGACTTGAAGTGAGCTGCTCTTCCTGACACCCCATATTCAACCAAGAGGCTAATCATGACCATCGTTAAAATACAAAAGACCGACGCCCAGTGGCGTGCGATGCTGGAACCTATCGAATTCGACGTCGCGCGCCGCGCCGCGACCGAGCGCGCCTTCACCGGAAAATTCTGGGACCATCACCAGGCCGGCATCTACACTTGCGTCTGCTGCAACACGCCGCTGTTTGCGTCCGACGCCAAGTTCGATTCCGGTTGCGGCTGGCCGAGCTACTTCAAGGCGCTCAATCCGGATAATGTGCTGGAAAAAATTGATCGCGCCCATGGTATGCTGCGCACCGAAATAATCTGCGCCGTCTGCGACGCCCATCTGGGTCATGTGTTTCCCGACGGGCCGCCGCCGACCGGTTTGCGCTATTGCATCAATTCGGCATCGCTGCGGTTTGATCCACAAGAAAAATAAATCGAAAAAACCATTATGAAATTTCTGTTTGATCTATTCCCTGTCATCTTGTTCTTCGCCGTTTTCAAATGGGGCGAAGGCAATCAAGAAGCTGCCCATACGCTGGTAAGCCATTACATGAGCGGTTTGATTTCGGGCGGCGCGATCATCAAAGCGCAAGCGCCCATCATGCTTGCCACCGTCGTCGGAATCGCCGCCACCGTCTTCCAAATCGGCTATTTGCTGCTGCGCCGCCGCAAGGTCGATGCGATGCTGTGGGTATCGCTGATCGTCATCGTCTTTTTCGGCGGCGCAACGATCTATTTCCATAACGACGATTTCATCAAATGGAAACCAACCATCCTGTACTGGTGTTTTGCGTTGTCGCTGCTGTTCGGTCAGGTTTTTTTCAAAAAGAATTTGATGCGCAAGGTGATGGAGTCGCAGATCAAGTTGCCCGATGAAGTCTGGAACAGGCTTAATTACGCGTGGACCTCGTTCTTTGTATTTCTCGGCTTGCTCAATCTTTTCGTCGCCTTCGTCGTTTTCAAATCGGATACCGCCGCCTGGGTCAGTTTCAAACTGTTCGGCATTACCGGTATCTTTATCGTATTCATTATAGGCCAGACCATGTTTCTGTCGAAATACATCAAGGAGGATGCATGAGCGCCGCTGTTGAAGGGCGCATCGAACGCATCCGCAGTCGCCTGCAAACAGCGTTGTCGCCACTCGAATTGCACATTGAGGATGACTCCGCCAAGCATGCCGGCCATGCCGGCGCCGCCCAGGGTGGCGGGCACTACAATTTACGCATCATTTGCAGCCAATTCGAGGGGCTCAAACTCGTCATGCGACATCGACTGGTGTATGATTCTGTCCACGACATGATGCATGCGGAGATACATGCATTGGCCATCACTGCATTGGCTCCGTCCGAAACATGAGGCTGCACTTTCAATATCGGGCAAGATAAAAATACCGCATCCCCAACCTTATTTTATTATTTTTTTATTCCATTTAAAGCCCGTCCCCTCACAGGAATTAATAATGACTTTTAAGCCAGCCCGCTTGCTGATAGCACTCCTCGCCGTTGTTGCGCTGCCCGTTGTTGCACAAAATATTGCTATTGTTAATGGCAAAGCCATTCCGTCGTCCCGCGTTGACGCCGTCGTCAAGCAAGTTGTTGCACAAGGCCAGCAAGCCGATTCGCCGCAGCTGCGCGAATTGATCAAGAAGGATTTGATCGGACGCGAAGTCATGGTGCAGGAAGCGGAAAAGCAGGGTTTCGGCAAGGATGCGGCGGTCAAGCAGCAAATCGAAAGCGCACGCCAGGCGATCATCATCAACGTGATGGTAGGTGACTTCCTGAAAAAGAATCCGATCAAGGAAGCCGACATCAAGGCGGAATACGATCGCTTCACCGCCCAATCGGGCGACAAGGAATACCATGTCCGTCATATACTGGTTGAAACCGAAGCCGGCGCAAAGGACGTGATTGCCAAACTGAAAGCGGGCGCCAAGTTCGAGGACTTGGCCAAGGAGTCGAAAGACACCGGTTCGGCCGGCAATGGCGGCGATCTCGACTGGGCAACACCGTCCTCATTTCCAAAGCCATTTTCGGATGCTTTCGTTGCACTTCAAAAAGGCCAGGTAGCCGATACGCCAGTACAAACCCCTAACGGTTTCCATGTAATCAAGCTCGACGATGTTCGTCCTGCCAAATTGCCGACATTGGAAGAAGTCACGCCACAGATCGCCGAAGCGCTGCAACAAAAGAAATTGCAAGCGTATCAGGAAGAAATGGTCAAGAAAGCCAAAATCCAGTAATGGCGTTTTGCGCAGCCCTTTAGATTTTTGCGGCGCATCGTTTGCATAGGCGCACTGCCAGGCAGTGCGAGATCTTTTGATTTTTTATAGGATGTGATAATGATTTTAAAACCAGCTCGCTTGTTGTTAGCCTTATTGACCGTCATCACTATCCCCGCCCTTGCGCAAAACATCGCCACCGTCAATGGCAAGCCGATCACCGCAGCGCGACTGGAACAAGTCGTCAAGCAAGTCGTCGCCCAGGGCAAGCAGGCTGACTCGCCGCAATTGCGCGAAGCCATCAAGAAAGATTTGATCGGTCGCGAAGTGCTGATCGAGGAAGCCGACAAGCAAGGCTTCGGCACCCGCCCCGAAGTCAAGGCCCAGGTCGACAATGCGCGTCAAAGCATCATCATCAATGCGATGCTGGCCGATTATCTGAAAAAGAACCCGGTCAAGGATGCCGACATCAAGGCGGAATACGACAAATACAAATCCACCGTGGGCGACAAGGAATACCATGCGCGCCACATTCTGGTGGCGACCGAAGCGGAAGCGAAAGACATTATCGCCAAGCTGAAAGCCGGCGGCAAGTTCGAGGAATTGGCGAAGGTATCGAAGGATGGTTCGGCGGCCAACGGCGGCGATTTGGACTGGGCCAGCCCGGGTTCGTTCGTCAAGCCTTTCTCGGATGCGATGGTGGCGTTGAAAAACGGCCAGATCACCGAAACACCGGTCAAGACCGACTTCGGTTACCACGTCATCAAGCTTGAAGAAACCCGCGCTGCGAAGATTCCTGCGCTGGAAGAAGTCAAGGTCCAGATCGCGGAATCGCTGCAACAGAAAAAACTGGCGGAATTGCGCGAAAATCTGATGAAAAAAGCAAAGATCAAGTAATCGATGCTATTGCTCGATAATCGCTGATCGATAAAAAAGCGCTTCTGTTGAAGCGCTTTTTTTATGTTCGTTATCTATTCTCCGTCGGTTTGTGCCCGGGCTGGCCAGCCCGGGTTTTCACGCTGTTACCCGACCCACTTGCGCGCATTGCGGAACATGCGCATCCATGGCGCATCGTCACCCCACGCTGCGGGGTGCCAGGATTGTTGCACCGAACGAAATACCCGCTCGGCGTGCGGCATCATCACCGTGAAACGACCATCGATCGTCGTCACCGCCGTCAAGCCGTTCGGCGAGCCGTTCGGATTGTATGGATAAGCTTCGGTGGCCTGGCCGCGATTGTCGACGAAACGCAATGCCGCGACCGCTTGCTCGACATTGCCGGTGCGCGAGAAGTCGGCAAAACCTTCGCCGTGCGCGATCGCGATCGCCGTTTTGGTCCCGGCCATGCCTTGCAAGAAAATCGACGGCGAGTCCAGCACTTCGACCATCGCAAAACGGCTTTCGAACTGTTCCGACTTGTTGCGCGTGAAGTCAGGCCAAGCTTGCGCGCCGGGAATGATCGCCTTCAGTTTGCTCATCATCTGGCAACCGTTGCAAATGCCGAGGCCGAAGCTGTCGCCTCTGGCAAAGAAACGCGCAAACTGGTCAGCCAGGCTGGCATTGAACAGGATGGTCTTGGCCCAGCCTTCGCCGGCGCCCAGCACGTCTCCGTAGGAAAAACCGCCGACCGCGATCACGCCCTGGAAGTCATCAAGGCTGGCGCGCCCGGCGATCAAGTCGCTCATGTGCACGTCGACGGCCGCAAAGCCGGCCCGGTGCATCACATAGGCGGTCTCGACATGCGAATTGACGCCCTGTTCGCGCAAGATCGCCACGCGCGGCCGCACGCCGCTCAAAACGAACGGCGCGGCGACGTCGAGCGATGGATCGAACGTCAACACCGGGCTGATGCCAGGATCGGCCAGGTCGAGCAAACGGTCGTATTCTGCATCGGCGCACGCCGGATTGTCGCGCAGGCGCGCGATGCGCCAGCTCGTTTCGCTCCACAAGCGGTGCAATGCAAAGCGCGGCTGGGTGTAGATCAGCTTCGCGTCGCGCGTGATTTCGATGACGTCGCGCTCGTTCGGCTTGCCGATGATGTGGCTGCAAGCGCCCAGATTGTGCGATCGCAAAACATCCATCACCAAGGATTTTTCATCGGCGCGGACCTGGATCACGGCGCCCAGTTCTTCGCTGAACAAGGCCCCCAGCGTCAAGTCGTTACGCCGCTCCGCGACTTGGCCGGCCCAGTTCTTCGCATCGCCCCAATCGGCCGCGTGCGCGTCGCCGAGCGTCAGCATGTCGATGTTGATCGACAAGCCGCTGCGCCCGGCAAACGCCATTTCGACCAGGGTCGCAAACAAGCCGCCGTCGGAGCGGTCGTGGTAAGCGAGCAGCTTGGCCTCGCCATTCAATTGCTGAATCGCCGCAAAGAAGGCCTTCAGGTCGGCCGCGCTGTCGACATCGGGCGTTTCATTGCCGAGTTGGCCGCTCACTTGGGCCAGCGCGGATGCGCCCAGGCGATTCTTGCCGCGCCCGAGATCGATCAGGATCATCACGCTGTCGACACCACGCTGGATTTGCGGCGTCAGCGATTTGCGCACGTCAGTCACGGGAGCAAATGCGGTGACGATCAGCGAAATCGGCGAACTAACCGATTTTTTCTGCGCCTCGTCGGTCCACGTAGTGCGCATCGACAGCGAATCCTTGCCCACCGGAATGCTGATGCCCAGCGCCGGGCACAGTTCCATGCCGACCGCCTTGACGGTGTCGAACAAGGCCGCATCCTGGCCCGGTTGGCCGCAGGCGGCCATCCAGTTGGCCGACAGCTTGATGTCGGAAATAGCGTTGATTGCGGCAGCGGCGATGTTGGTGATCGCTTCGCCGACCGCCATGCGGCCCGACGCCGGGGCATTGATGACCGCCAGCGGCGTGCGCTCGCCGAGCGCCATCGCTTCGCCCAGATAACCCTCGAAGCTCATCGCGGTGACGGCGCAATCGGCGACCGGCACTTGCCATGGCCCGACCATCTGGTCGCGCACGCTCATGCCGCCCACGCTTCTGTCGCCGATCGTGATCAGGAAAGACTTGTCGGCCACCGTCGGCAGCAGCAGCACTTGCTGCGCCACCAGAGTCAGGTCGATGCCGGTCAAATCCAGCGCCGGCAATTGCGGCGCGTCGTGCACCACGTTGCGCAACATCTTCGGCGGCTTGCCCAGCAACACATCCATCGGCATGTCGACCGGTACGTTGCCCAGTTCGTCATCGATCAGTTTCAGCTGGCGTTCTTCTGTTGCAACGCCGACGGCGGCGAACAGGCAGCGCTCGCGCGCGCAGATCGATTTGAACAGAGGCAAGTCGGTTGGTGCGATCGCCAGCACATAGCGCTCCTGCGATTCATTGCTCCAGATTTCCTTGGGCGCCATGCCGCTCTCTTCCAGCGGCACCTTGCGCAAATCGAAAATCGCGCCGCGGCGGGCATCATTGGTGATTTCAGGAAACGCGTTCGACAAGCCGCCGGCGCCCACGTCGTGGATCGAGATCACTGGATTGGCGTCGCCCATTTGCCAGCAAGCATTGATGACTTCCTGCGCGCGCCGCTCCATTTCGGGGTTGCCGCGCTGGACCGAATCGAAATCGAGATCGGCCGTGTTGCTGCCGGTCGCCATCGACGAAGCGGCGCTGCCGCCCATGCCGATGCGCATGCCGGGGCCGCCCAGCTGGATCAAGAGGCTGCCGACCGGAATGTCATTCTTGTGGGTATGCAGCGCCGAAATGCTGCCGATGCCGCCGGCCAGCATGATCGGCTTGTGATAGCCGAGCACGTGCGCGTCTTGACCCGATCCGCCGACATTCTGTTCGTAAGTGCGGAAATACCCGGTCAGCACCGGACGCCCGAATTCATTGCTGAATGCGGCGCCGCCCAGCGGACCTTCGGTCATGATCTGCAGCGCCGATGCGATGCGCTCGGGCTTGCCGTAGTCGGCCCCGGGTGTCTCTGAAGGCGCCGTCACGCTGGCGTCGTTTTCCCACGAGCGCACGGCACCCGGCAAACGCAGGTTCGACACGGTGAAGCCGGTCAAGCCGGCTTTCGGCTTGGCGCCGCGCCCGGTCGCGCCTTCATCGCGGATCTCGCCGCCGGCGCCGGTGGCGGCGCCGGGAAATGGCGAAATCGCGGTCGGGTGATTGTGCGTTTCGACCTTCATCAAAGTGTGCGTCAATTCCACCGATGATGCGTATTCGTGCTTGACGCCGCGCGGGTAGAAGCGCGCAACCGTCGCCCCCTCCATGATCGAGGAATTGTCGCTGTAAGCGACGATGGTGCCCTTCGGCTGCAATTGATGGGTGTTCTTGATCATCGCAAACAATGACTTGTCTTGCGCCACGCCGTCGATGACCCAGTCGGCGTTAAAGATTTTGTGGCGGCAATGCTCGCTGTTGGCTTGCGCGAACATCATCAGCTCGACGTCGGTCGGATTGCGCGCAGCGCTGGTGAAGGCGGCGAACAGATAATCGATTTCATCGTCCGACAGGGCCAGGCCGAGTTCGGTATTGGCCAGCGCCAGGGCCGCCTTGCCGTGGCCCAGCACATCGATCGATTCCAGCGGGCGCGCGTCCAGCGTGCGGAACATGCCCGCCGCCTGATCGGCATCGCGCAGCACCGTTTCAGTCATCCGGTCATGCAGCAAGTCGGTCACTTGCTGGACCTGCTCTTCATTTAATTTTTTGGCCGCGCTCATGCCCAGCATGCCGGCCTTCAGCTTGATGCGATAGGCGACGCCGCGCTCGACGCGCTTGATGTGACCCATGCCGCAATTGTGGACGATGTCGGTCGCTTTCGAGGCCCACGGCGAAATCGTGCCGAAGCGCGGGATCACGAAGAATTCTTCGCACGCGCCCTCTTCGGCTTCGGCCTGCGGTCCATAGGTCAGCAATGCAGCCAGGCGGCTGCTGTCATCTTGCGACAAGGGCGAGGCAGCATCGATGAAATGCAGGAAGCGCGCTTGCACCGACACGACGGCGGGCAGCGCGGCTTGCAGTTCGGTCAGCAGGCGCAAGCTGCGAAATACGGAGAGGGCATTGGAACCCGGCAGAATCAGCATGATGGGATGGGGGCGATGCAGCGTGGCTGCGGGTTAACGGTAGGCAATGCGGTAGACAGTGCGGTAGACAGTTCGGTAATCAGTTTGTCAGGCAGTGCGGTCGGCATGGCGCGAGAAGGGGCTGCTAAAGTCAGGCGAAATACAAGGCTAAATTTCTTAGCCGAATTATACCCGTTTGCCCCTCTGTTGGCGCCCCCGGCGCTGGCGCTTTCGGCCGGCATGTTCGCATCAGCTGCCGCGCAGCGACGTTTTTTCTTGCGCAGTGCCGGAATCGGTTCTATGTTGTTTATATTGTTCGTGTTTTCATTGTGTGTATTTTTTATTGGACTTCTTCCCATGTATCCACTGTATTGCGTCGCACAGATCCGCGCCATCGAACAGGCTGCCGCGCTATCGCTGCCGGCCGGCACGCTGATGGCGCGCGCAGGCCGGGCCGGCGCCGATTGCGCGCTAGCGTTGCTGCCTGTTGCCGGCGCGCAAGTCCTGCTGCTGGCGGGACCTGGCAACAATGGCGGCGATGCGCTGGAAGTGGCGGCGCATCTGGCCGATGCCGGCATGCACGTGTCGATCTGGATGTCTGAAGACGCGGGCCCACCCTCCTCATTCTCGTTCGAACGCGGCCAGGCGCTGAAAAAGGTGCAACAGCTCCCATGCATCGAAGCTGCTGCGATTGCTGCTGCTGACTGGGACTTGATCGTCGACGGCTTGTTCGGCATCGGCTTGCAACGCCCGATCGCGGGCCGCTTGCGCGACATCGTCGAGCTGATCAATGAACGGCGCCAGCAGCTGGCTTGCCCGCTGCTGGCGCTGGATGTGCCGAGCGGTCTCGATGCCGACACCGGGGCCATCGTCGGCCAGGATGGCAGCGCCGGGGTTGCCGGGGTTGCTATCTTGGCCACGCACACGATCACCTTCATCGGCAACAAGCTTGGCCTGCATACCTGCGACGGGCGCGACCATGCCGGACTTGTGACAGTGGCGCGGCTCGATATCGATGCCAGGCATGTTCCGCCTGGCGCGGCCCATCTGAACACGCCCGCTCATTTTGCGCGCCATCTGCGCATGCGGCGCCACAATACGCACAAGGGCAGCTTCGGCAATGTCGCGGTGCTGGGCGGCGCAGCAGGCATGACGGGCGCGCCGATCCTGGCCGCGCGCAGCGCCTTGTTCAGTGGCGCCGGCCGCGTCTACATCGCCTTTCCGGGTGCGGCGCCCGCCTTTGACAGCGCACAGCCCGAGTTGATGTGCCGCCAGGGGGACGACGTCGATGTCGATGCGGCGACGCTGGTCGCAGGACCCGGCCTGGGCGGCGGCGACGCTGCGCGGCGCTTGCTGGCACGCGCGGTCAAAAGCGGCAGCGCATTGCTGATCGATGCCGATGGATTGAACCTGCTGGCCTCGGATGGTGCATTGCAAGCAATGCTGGCGCAGCGCGCCAATATCAGCATCCTGACGCCGCACCCGCTGGAGGCGGCGCGCCTGCTGGGCATTTCAGCATCAAGAGTGCAATCGGACCGTATCGCTTGCGCCCGCAAGCTGGCGCTGCAATACGGCGCCATCGTGGTGCTGAAAGGGTCAGGCAGCGTCATCGCCAGCCCTGACGGGCGCGTCGTGATCAATCCGACCGGCAACGCCGCGCTGGCCAGTGCAGGCACCGGCGATGTGCTGTCGGGCTTGTGCGGCGCGCTGCTGGCGCAAGGCTGGCCGGCATGGGAAGCGGCGCTGGGGGCAGTCTGGCTGCACGGCAAGGCCGCCGACGATCTGGTGGCGGCAGGGATCGGGCCGATCGGCTTGACAGCGGGTGAGCTGATTGCCGCGATCAGGCGCGCCCTCAATCTGCTCACCCGGCAACAAAGCCTGCGGCCCGCTTGAGCGGCAGCGTGCGAGACCTCAGACGCAGGATATCAAACTCGGGGCCTCAAACTCGGGGCCTCAGACCAGGCGGCCGGCCGCGATCGTGATCGTGCGCCCGCAGCGCGCGGCGATTGAGGTATCGTGCGTGACCAGAACCAGCGTCGAGCCGCGCTCGCGGTTCAATGCGAACATCAGCTGGATCACCGCTTCGCCGGTCGCTGCATCGAGGCTGCCGGTAGGCTCGTCCGCAAACAGCAACGGCGGCTCGGTCACGAAGGCGCGCGCCAGCGCAACGCGCTGCTGTTCGCCGCCGGACAGGTATTTGGGATAATGCCCCAGTCGTGACGACAGCTGGACCCGGCCCAGCATCGCCGTCGCTTTTTCCCTGGCGTCCATGGCGCCGCGCAATTCCAGCGGCAACATCACGTTTTCCAGCGCCGTCAAATGGGGCAGCAACTGGAACGACTGGAACACGAACCCCAGTTTTTCCTTGCGCAAGCCGGCTCTGCCATCTTCGTCCAGCGCATAGATGTCGCTGCCGTCGAGGATCACCTTGCCCTCGGACGGGGTATCGAGGCCGGCCAGCAAACCCAGTAAGGTGGACTTGCCGGAGCCGGAGGCGCCGACAATAGCAAGCGTCTCGCCGCGTTGCACGGTAAAATTGATGCTGTGCAAAATTGTCAGCTCGCCGCTGGCGTCGGCCACCCGCTTCGACAACGCGACGACGTCGATCGCGATCAAGGCCGATGGGTTGGCGGCAATGCTGGCGTCATGGCCATCGGCCGTTGCGATTGAAAGGAAATCTGTGGTGATTGCTTTGGAAAGTTCTGGCATGCTGATCTATCTTAAAAAATGTCGTCAAAAATTGTCTGAAATCCGCTGGCTTGAAGTTTGGCGCGCTGAAGTTCAGCCTCGGTTGCCAGTGGCGCCGCGCCGGCGCTGGCAGTTCGCGTTGGCTGGCTGGCTGCTGTTGGCCGCCAACGCCTACGCCAACACAGCCCATTCTGCACCAAAAACCGTGCTGGTGCTCGGTGACAGCCTGTCTGCCGAATATGGCTTGAGCCGCGGCAGCGGCTGGGTCGCGTTATTGGAGCAACGCTTGAAGGCGGAAAATATCGACGCCGCCATCGTCAACGCCAGCATCAGCGGCGAAACCACCAGCGGCGGGCGCACGCGGTTGCCGGCGCTGCTGAAGACGCACCATCCCGCCATCGTCGTCATCGAACTGGGCGCCAACGATGGCTTGCGCGGCTTGCCGGTGGCTGCCGCTGCGGCGAATTTCCGCACGATGATCAAACAATCCAATAAGGCCGGTGCCCGGGTATTGCTGGTAGGCATGCGCTTGCCGCCCAATTACGGGCGCAACTACGCCGACCAGTTCTTTGCGCTCTACGGCACGCTGGCCAAGGAAGCCAAGGCGCCACTGGCGCCGTTCATGCTGGAAGGCGTGTCCAACCAGATGTTCCAGGCCGACCGGCTGCATCCGACGGCGGCGGCGCACCCGATCATCCTGACCAACATCTGGCCCCATTTACTCCCACTGCTCAAATCACAATGAAGTATCCAGCAATACAAAGCTTTGAAGAAGTCCTGTCCCGTCTCGATGAGTTCGACGCCGTCATCGACGTGCGCAGCCCGCTTGAATTTGCAATCGACCATTTGCCGGGCGCCATCAACTGCCCCGTGCTCGACGACGAGGAAAGAATCAAGATCGGCACGCTGTACAAGCAGGTCAACACGTTCGAAGCGAAAAAAGTCGGCGCCGCGCTGGTGGCGAAGAACATTGGCCATCACATCGAAACGCGCTGGCTGGACAAGCCGCGCGATTGGCATCCATTGATCTATTGCTGGCGCGGCGGCAATCGCAGCGGCGCGATGGCCCACATTTTGGCCAAGGTCGGCTGGCCCGCAATCCAGTTGGAGGGCGGTTACAAGGCGTACCGCAACTATATCAACCATGCGCTGGAGCAGCCGCCGGCCGTACCGTTCATCGTGATCTGCGGCACCACCGGCAGCGGCAAGAGCCGATTGCTGGAAGTACTGTATTCGATCGGCGCCCAGGTGCTCGACTTGGAGCAGCTGGCGGCGCACCGCGGCTCGGTGCTCGGCAATTTGCCGAGCCAGCCACAACCGTCGCAAAAGGCGTTCGAAAGCGCCATCTGGCAACGCTTGCGTCATTTCGATGCCAGCCGCCCGGTTTTTGTCGAATCGGAAAGCAAAAAAGTGGGCAACCTCAGGGTGCCCGAAACCGTGATTGCGCGCATGCGTGCCTCGCCTTGCATTTCATTGACCTTGTCGCGTGTGAACCGGGTGCGGCTGCTGATGGAAGATTATGCGCACTTCACGCACAACCCCACCATCCTCAATACCCAGCTCGACTGCCTGCTAAGCCTGCATGGGCGCGACAAGATCGGTCGCTGGCACGGCATGGCCAATGCGGGACAGATGCCGGAATTGGTCGATGAGTTGCTGCTGGAACATTACGATCCGGCCTATTTGCGCTCGATATCGCGCAACTTTACGCAATTCGCGCAAGCCGACGTGCTGGCGCTGGAAGATATTGCGCCGGCGGCCTTCCTGCGCGCTGCGCAGCACTTGCACAAGGGCTGAAGTTCTGTTGATGGGCTGACGGCCTGAAACAAAAAAGCCGCTGATTCGCATCAGCGGCTTTTTTGTTTCAGCTTCAATCGGGCTCCTGTTACATGGCGCCAGTATGGGCTGCGCCATTCGCGCCAGCGACAGGCTTCACGATCTTCACTTTAGCCTTTTGCTTCAAGGCTTCGACGTAGCCGAACATTTCCTGTTGCGCGACGACATTGGCGATTTGCTCTTGCTCCGACTTGCGGCGCGCCACATCGAGCTGGGCTGGCTGTTGTACTTTACCTATCCGATAGATGCCGTAACCCTGGCCTGGCATATCGACACCCACGTAAGCCGGTAACTTGCTGACGTCAGCCTTCATCAATTCGGACATCACCAGGCTGTTTACACCTTGCGCATTGCGGCGCGATACCAGCTTGCCGGCGCCAAAGCCGGCAGCGTCGCCGGAAGCCTTCAGCGTCGCCAGTTTGGCGAGGCCGGCTTCCTTGGCCAGCTTCAACGCTTGTTCCTGGGTCACCGCTTGCCGGATCATCGCATCGACTTCGGCCAGCGGACGGACGCTTGCCGGCTTGAATTCCAGCACACGGCCGGCGATCAGCGTATTTGGCGCTACTTCGATGGCTTCCGTATTACGCTTGTTTTTCAATGCTTCGTCGCCAAACACGGCTTGCAGGAACTTGGCATTATTGAACGGCGCCGTACCGAGTGCCGGCACGGGTTGACGCGCCAGGTTGTCGACGGTGGCAATCTTCAGCTTCAGCTTGTCGGCAACCGGCTTCAGGCTGTCGGCTTGCTCGTAGACCGTATTGGTGAACAGTTCAGCCAATTCGGAATATTTCTTGGCCATTTTTTGCTTCTTCAAGTCGTCCGTGATGGCCAGCTTGACCTCTTGCAAGGGCTTCACGCTGACCGCCTTCAGTTCGGTGACGGTCAAGATATGAAAACCGAAATCGGAGGCCACCAGATCGCTGATCTGGCCTTGCTTCAAGCCATACGCGGCATCTTCCATCGACTTCGGCAGCGCACCCTTTTCGATCACATCCAGGTCGCCACCGAGTTCGGCCGAGGCAGGGTCTTGTGATTGCTCTTTGGCAATTCTGGCAAAGTCGCCCGGCGCGCGGCGAACCTCGGCCAAAACAGCCTCGGCCTTGACCTTGGCGGCGGCTTTCTCCGCCGCGCTGGCATCCGTGTTGACGGCGATCAAGATATGGCTGACGCGGCGCGTTTCCGGTGCGGTAAACCGCTGCGCGTTGGCTGCGTAATACGCGCTGACATCGGCATCGCTGACGTTGACTTGCTCGCCAACGGCAGCGTTGTCGAGGATCACGTATTCAATTTTGGCTTGCTCCGAAATTTCAAAAAACTTGCCATTTTTTTCATAAAAATCCTTGACCATGTCGTCGCTGACTTTGACCTTGGCCACAAATTGCGCTACCGGCAACATCAATTCCTGCACTTCGCGCTCCTGGTCCCGAATGTCGGACAAGCGGCTGGTGACTGCCTTCGGCGCAAATGCGCTGCCCTGGATCGCGTTGCTCAGTTGCTGCATCGCCATGTCCCGGCGCAGGCGTGCATCGTACATTTCCGGCGTCATTCCCTGCGCCGCCAGCAAGCCCTTATAGCGCTCGAAGTCAAATTTTCCTTCGGCCGTGAGCAGGCCGGGGATTTGGGCAATTTCCTGTTGCAGTGCCAGGTCGCTGACAGTCAGATGGCTGCGCACTACTTCGACGCCCAGCGCTCGTTCCGCGATCAAGCTATCGAGTATGCCTTGCTTGGCTTCAGGCGTATCGAACATTTTCTGATCGAATTGCTCACCCAGTATTTGACGATAGCGATCGATTTGCTGGCGCTGCGCTTGTTCCCATTCCTGCTGGGTGATGACGAGTCCGCCCACCTTGGCGATCGTGTTGGCGTCATTGGAATTTTGATAGCCGCTGATGCCAACCAGTGCGAAAGAAGGGACGATGATCAGCATCAGTAAAAACTGCATCAAACGTCGATGGGTGCGAATAAATTCAAACATGGTCAGCCAATTCGGATTGAGTAGATTGTGGTGGACTGGCACGGAACAGAAACAAAAAAAGCGAACTTTCGTTCGCCTTTTGCCATTCCGGCGGCGTGGACTCCTGGACACAGTCCACATCCTTGTAGATTCAATGACTTGGCGATACAAATATCAATGACATGCCGCCAAGTTGAGATCGCTTGATTTTACAATGACATACCGGCGATGGCAAGCGCTGCGCGCCCGATGTTTACACCGGGACGCAAAAAGAAAAACCCCCGTAACTCATTGAGCTACAGGGGTATCTTGATCTGGCGGAGCGGACGGGACTCGAACCCGCGACCTCCGACGTGACAGGCCGGCATTCTAACCAACTGAACTACCACTCCTATTTGTTACTATTTATTTCTACTTATTGTGCATTTTTTGGCGGAGCGGACGGGACTCGAACCCGCGACCTCCGACGTGACAGGCCGGCATTCTAACCAACTGAACTACCACTCCGAAAATACTTTGCACATCATCCGGCTTCAAGCACCTGAACTCAGCAACTGTGCTCAGATCAAAATACATTGACATCCAGATCCTTGAGTGTCTGTCACCACACCCGAAGTGCGATTAGTTTACAGCATCTTTCAAACCTTTGCCAGCTTTAAATTTTGGCACTCTTGCCGCGTCGATCTTGATCTCTTCATTGGTGCGCGGATTGCGTCCGGTGCGTGCGGCGCGCTGACTTACCGAAAAAGTGCCAAAACCGACCAAAGTCACGCTGCCGTCCTGTTTCAAGGTCGTTGTTACTGCGCCCAACATGGCTTCGAGCGCGCGCGCTGCAGCCACTTTCGACATGTCGGCGGTGACCGCAATATGGCCGATCAATTCTGTCTTGTTCACTGGCATCCTCGTTACAAAGGTTGATATCGTTTTCCCGCTCGCATCACGTTGGGCGGAGAAAATCTGCTGCACGTATTAAAAAAACCACGCGATTCTGTGTCAAGCAGCAAGTCCTAAAAAAACAAGCGCTACAGGAGCGCTTGTTCTTGTGCTGTGACGTGCGAGTAAAACTAGTGCTTGACCACCTCGGCCTGGCCATCCGTCTTGGCTGCCGCGACGGCGACATCCTCGACTGCAGGCACCTCGACCAGTGCCACCGGTTGGCGCTCGAGAGCGACTTCCAGCACCTTGTCGATCCAGCGCACCGGCACGATTTCAAGCTTGTTCTTGACGTTATCCGGAATCTCGGCCAAATCCTTGACGTTTTGCTCGGGAATGAGCACCGTCTTGATTCCGCCGCGATGCGCCGCCAACAACTTCTCCTTCAGGCCGCCGATCGGCAGCACTTCGCCGCGCAACGTGATTTCGCCCGTCATCGCCACATCGGCGCGTACCGGAATGCCGGTAAATACCGACACCAGCGCCAAGGTCATCCCCACGCCAGCCGACGGCCCGTCTTTCGGAGTAGCGCCTTCCGGCACGTGGATATGAATGTCGCTCTTTTCGAATACTTCCGGTTTGATGCCGAGGCGCGCAGCGCGACTGCGCACCACGGTGCGCGCCGCCTCGATCGACTCTTTCATCACGTCGCCCAGCGTGCCGGTGCGTATGACGCTGCCCTTGCCCGGCATCGCGACCGCCTCGATGGTCAGCAATTCGCCGCCCACTTCGGTCCAGGCCAGACCGACGACCTGACCAACCTGGTTTTCTTTTTCGGCAACGCCATAGTCGAAGCGCCGCACGCCGAGAAACTTGTCGATGTTCTTCGCGTTGACCAGCACCTTTTTCTCCTGCTTTTTCAGCAGCAGCATCTTGACCACCTTGCGGCAGATCTTCGAGATTTCACGCTCCAGCGAGCGCACGCCGGCTTCGCGCGTGTAATAACGAATGATGTCGCGCAGCGCCGATTCGGCCACCGTGATTTCTTCTTCCTTCAGACCATTGTTCTTGATCTGCTTCGGCAGCAGGTAACGCAGCGCGATATTGGTCTTTTCATCTTCCGTGTAGCCCGACAAGCGGATCACTTCCATCCGGTCCAGCAGCGCCGGCGGAATGTTGTAGGAATTCGATGTCGCCACGAACATCACGTCGGACAAGTCGAAATCGACTTCGATGTAATGGTCCGAAAACGTGTGATTCTGTTCCGGATCGAGCACTTCAAGCAGCGCCGACGATGGATCTCCGCGGAAGTCGGCGCCCATCTTGTCGACTTCATCAAGCAGGAACAAGGGATTGCGTACGCCGGCCTTGGCCAGCGATTGCAATATCTTGCCCGGCATCGAGCCGATGTAGGTGCGGCGATGACCGCGAATCTCCGCTTCGTCGCGTACGCCGCCGAGCGCCATCCGCACGAATTTGCGGTTGGTGGCGCGGGCGATCGATTGCCCCAGCGAAGTCTTGCCAACGCCGGGAGGACCTACGAAGCACAGGATCGGCGCCTTCAGCTTGTCGACGCGTTGCTGGACTGCGAGGTACTCCAGTATGCGTTCTTTAACCTTGTCCAGACCATAGTGATCGCCTTCAAGCACCTTTTCGGCATTGGCCAAGTCATTGTTGACCTTGGACTTCTTTTTCCACGGCAAGCCCACCAGCGTATCGATGTAATTGCGCACCACGGTCGCCTCGGCCGACATCGGCGACATCAGCTTCAGCTTCTTCAATTCGTTGGTGGCCTTGTCGAGCGCTTCCTTGGGCATCTTGGCGGCGATGACCTTCTTCTCGAGCTCGTCAAGATCGGCACCCTCCTCGCCTTCGCCCAGCTCTTTCTGGATCGCCTTCACTTGCTCGTTTAAGTAATACTCGCGCTGCGATTTTTCCATTTGACGCTTGACGCGACCGCGGATGCGCTTTTCGACCTGCAAAATATCGAGTTCGCCTTCCAGTTGTCCGAGCAGATGCTCAAGGCGTTTGGAGACATTGAAAATTTCCAGGATGACTTGTTTCTGTTCCAGCTTCAACGGCAGATGGGCGGCGACCGTGTCGGCCAGCCGGCCGGCATCGTCGATGCCCGACAGCGACGCCAGTATCTCGGGGGGAATTTTTTTGTTCAGTTTGACGTACTGGTCGAACTGCTGGACGATCGCGCGGCGCATCGCCTCGACTTCGGAATCGTCACCGGCTTCCGATTCAATCGGTGTCAAATCGGCGATGAAATGGGTAGGCGAATCGCTGATGTGCGAAATACGGGCGCGCTGAGCGCCTTCGACCAACACCTTGACGGTGCCATCAGGCAATTTCAACATCTGCAGGATATTGGCGATGCAGCCGATCTCATAGATGTCGGAGGCGGACGGCTCATCCTTGGCAGCCGCTTTTTGCGCAGCAAGCATAATGCTCTTGCCTTGTTCCATCGCAGCTTCGAGCGCCTTGATCGATTTTGGCCGCCCGACGAACAGCGGTATCACCATATGCGGGAAAACTACAACATCCCGCAAGGGCAATAACGGCAATTGAGTTTGCTCAGTTAATTTGGAAGTTGTCATGGTGTACCTTAGAAAGCATGTTGGAGAGCATGTTAACGATGTTGGCACTCACTGCCAAAACACAAGACTGGTGAAAATATATAATTCCAAAACGCGATCAATCGAACTATTTTCAACAACCCTGCCAGCGGTACTCTAACCCATCTACAAAATCCAGGTAAAAGAGCCACGCGCGGCAGCGTTACCCCGCGTGGCTTTTCGATTAAAGCCTGGATTATCATATTGGTTCAAATTGTACCGCCGGGCGTCAGCGGTGCAACCTATTTATATCCAATCGTATTCGACCAGATCAGTTTTCGCCGGATGCTTTTGCTTGCTCCTGATAAATCAACAATGGTTTTGCGCCGCTGGTGATCGTGTTTTCATCGATGACGACCTTGACCACATTCTGTTGATTGGGCAATTCGTACATCACATCGAGCAACGCATGCTCCAGAATCGAACGCAAGCCGCGCGCGCCTGTCTTGCGCGCCAATGCCTTCTTGGCGATCGCGTGCAGCGCAGCCGGGCGAATTTCAAGTTCCGCGCCTTCCATCTCCAGCAATTTTGAATATTGCTTGATCAGCGCATTCTTGGGCTCGATCAAGATCTGGATCAGCGCCTCTTCCGTCAACTCGCTCAAGGTGGCGACCACCGGCAGACGGCCAACCAATTCCGGGATCAAGCCGAACTTGATCAAATCTTCCGGTTCCGCTTCCAGCAATACATCGCTGCTGGCGCGCTCGCTCTTGCTCTTGACCGAGGCGGAAAAGCCGATGCCGCTCTTTTCGGAGCGATTCGAAATGATCTTGACCAAGCCGTCAAAT
>Ga0326735_1000005_pt1 | contig 38648 bp, 23 predicted proteins | sample 37_GP2_1092_FD_207945 | JGI IMG/M metagenome (GOLD analysis project Ga0326735, IMG submission 207945) | Glacier ice microbial communities from Ngari, Tibet, China - 37_GP2_109.2 | ecosystem: Environmental > Aquatic > Freshwater > Ice > Glacier | place: China: Ngari, Tibet | collected 2018-07-31
GCTGATGCGCCATTACCAGCAGCGCGTGTACGAGCCGAAGCTCGAAGTGGACGAAACCGGCGCCCAGCTGCCGTCGCCTTCGCTGCCGAACATCACGGCGCGGCGGCTGTACGAGCAGTGGCTGCGGCGCGCCCGCAACATCGATCCGGCACTGCAGGAGCGGCGCATCGACGCTGCCATGACCAGCCTGGCGCAGTGGACCGAGCAGGTAGCCGATTCGGCCAGCGACGCCTATCCATGGGAGGTCGAGCGGGTCGTTGACAAGCGCGTGATCCGGCCGGAAGTGCTAGCCAGCGAACAGCGCGCGGCGCAGGCGGTCGACGCCGGCGTTGCCGGACCGGCCAATGCCGCCGCTGCGCCGCGCTACAAGCTGTTTATCGGCGGCGCCCAGCATGGCCCGTATTCGGCCGACGACATCGCCCAGCGCATCACGCGCGGCGAGGTCACGGCCGACACCCGGGTCTGGAACATGCAGTGGAATCGGCGACTGGACAAGTGGCAGCCGGCCGGCCATCTGGCGGAACTGGCGCCGCTGTTCGCGTTGTTCGCGCTGTTCGATGAGCCGATTCCGGACCCCGATCCCATCGACGACATCCCGGACCCGGAGTGAGGCGCGACGACGTGCACGATGCAGTAATTTACCGTTGTGTGAATGGTGCTTGTGCGAGGCCGCTGCCGCGCAGGGTCAACTATTGCCCGTTTTGCGGCGTCAGCCAGGGTACCGGCCTGCCGCGGCCGGCGGATGGGCCGGCGCCGGCGCCAGTTTCAGTCATCAAACCGGCGCCGCCACCGCCGCCGGTCCTGCCGCCCCCCCCGGTTGCGCCGGCGGTGGCAGCTGCAGCCGCTCCCGCTGAGGAAACGGCGGCGGTACGCCGGCCGCGCCGCGCCGCAACTCCCGCGCCCCCGCCGCAGCGGGGACCGGTGCGCCTGCGCTACTGGCTGCTGGCGCTGGGCTTGCTGTGGGTGATCTGGATCACGCAACGGCCGAACACCAAAAAAATCGAGGAGCGCATCGATTACGCGATCTCGCTGGCCAAATCGTGCAGGTCGGCGCAAGCCCAGGGCGAACTGATCGCGCTCAACGACCGCCGCGCGACACCGGCGCAGATGCAGCGCTTGCGCACGGCCTTGAGCGACGCCGATGCGGCGTGCGAGCGCAAGCGGACGCGCGCGAAGCCGGCCAGGCCGCCTGTCAGAGCGCCGTCGCCGTTACCGTTACCGATGCCGTCGCCGTCGCCGTCACAGTTTCAATCGGCGCGCAACCTGATCGCCGACGCACGGCGCGCGCTTGAGCTGGGCAATTACAAGGCGGCCTCAAGCAAGATGGAAGTGTGCGCCGCAATGGTCGATCCCGACAACTCCGAGTGCCGCGCCTTGAAGGCGAGGGCGGACCGTCTGCTGGGCGAGATGCAGCGCTGCGTGGCGGCCGGGCGCGACTGGATCAGCGAGCGCTGCCAGTAGCATGCGCCGTGGCGGCCGCGAGCGCCGCCAGACCAAGGCCCTACATCGGCGCCATCCGCACCGGCACTCCCGACAACACCGCATTGCCCGACAACGGGTCGCGCAGGTTTTCGTCGAGCAGCGCGTTCAGGTTGGCGCCGGGCCGTTCGACGGCGACGTTCAGGCGCACGCCGGCCAGGTCGTGGCCCCAGCCATGCGGCAGGCTGACCACCCCGGGCATCATCTCGGCGCTGACCTCGACCTGCGCTTCGATGCGGCGCGCGCCATTGGTGATGGCTGCCATGGCGCCGTCAACCAGGCCGAGCCGGCGCGCATCGACCGGGTGGACCAGTGCGGTGCAGCGGAAGGGGCCTTTCGCCAGCGCCGGCAGGTTGTGCATCCAGCTGTTGTTCGAGCGCAGCTGGCGCCGGCCGATGATCACCAGGTCGGGCGGAAGCGCCGCCAAGTCGGATCGCGCGCGCGCCAGGTCGTTCATCAACGCTGGCGGCGCCAGTTCGATTCTGCCCGATGGGGTGCGCAGCGCTTCCGGAATGCGGGCCGTCATCGGGCCGAGGTCGATGCCCGATGGCGCGGCCTTGACCGCGGCCAGGGTCAGGCCGCCCGGATTGCGGCCGAACTGGTCGCCGTACGGGCCGCTGCGCAATCCCAGGTCGAGCAGCCGATCGGCGCCGCGCAACGGCGCCAGCGCCGCCGTGATCGCAGTTACTTCGCTTGCCGCGTCGCCCAGCGATCGCCTCAGCTCTTCTTCCAGCGCGGCGTCGTCGAGGGCATCGACGTCGACCCGCGCGCCAAGTCCGCGGGCAATGGCGCCGATGCGCAGCAGGCTTTCCCACTCATCGGGCTGGCCGGGTGTGCGCGCCAGCACAGGGGGACTGTAACGCGCGTGGTTGCGCTGCGAGAACTGGGTGAAGCTGACGTCGTAATGGGCATCCTCCAGTGGCGACGGGCCCGGCAAAATCACGTCGGCGTGGCGCGACGTTTCGTTGAGATAGATATCGAGGCTGACCATGAAGTCAAGCCCTTTCATCGCGCGCGCCAGGCGCGGCCCGTTCGGCGCCGACAGCACCGGATTGGCCGCGATCGTGATCAGCGCCTTGATCTGGCCATCGCCGGGCGTTTCGATTTCCTCGGCCAGGCAGGTGAGCGGCAGTTCCCCCGACACTTCCGGCGCCTTCGACACTCTTGAAGCGTAGCGGCCGGTGACGATGCCGCGCCCAAAGCCGGGCGCGCCGCGCGTGTTGGCCGCGAACGCCGCCGCCTTCGGGAACATCGCGCCGCCTTCCTCGTCGAGGTGGCCGGTGAGCACGTTGATGACGTCGATCAGCCACGAGGCGAGGGTACCGAACTGCTGGGTGCAGGTGCCGATGCGCCCGTACACGGCGGCGCGTTGGGTAGCGGCCAGCTTGCGTGCGAGGCCGCGGATCACGGCCGCGTCGATTGCGCACCGCTCGGCCACCCGCTCGGGCGAAAAGTGCGCAAACGCCGGTTCGAGCTGCTCAAAGCCGGCAACGTGGCCGGCCAGGCGGCCAAGGCGCACCAACTGCTCGTCGAACAGCGCGTGCGCGATGCCGAGCAGGAAATACACGTCCGATCCGGGGCGGATAAAATGGTGCTCGTCGGCGACGTCGGCGGTCTCGGTGCGACGCGGATCGATGACGACGATCTTGCCACCGCGCGCGCGCAGCGCTTTTGCCTTACCGCGAAAATCCGGCACGGTCCACAGGCTGCCGTTCGAGACCATCGGATTGGCGCCGATGATGAGTAAAAAATCGCTGCGCTCGATATCCGGCACCGGCACCGACAGCCAGGTGCCGAACATCAGGCCGCAGGACAGCATCTTCGGTACCTGGTCGACGCTGGAGGCGGAATACAGGTTGCGCGTGCCGAGCGCGCGCGCCAGGCGCGGGAAATACAGCATCAGACTCATTTTGTGCGAGGTCGGATTGCCCAGCACGGTGGCCACCGCATTGGCGCCGCCGGCGGCGATCACGGGCGGCAGGCGCCGCTCGATCTCGGCCCAGGCCTCGTCCCAGCTGGCCTCGACGAAGCGGCCGTCGCGCTTGATGAGGGGCGTGCGCAGGCGGTCCGGGTCGTCGTGCAACTCCTTCAGACCGATCGCCTTGGGGCACAGGAAACCGTTCGAGAACACGTCGCGCCGGTCGCCGCGGATGCGCACCACGCGCGGTCGCTGGAGATTCACACCCGCACCGGGCTCGACATCGATCTCGAGCCCGCAGCAGGCTTCGCAGAAGGGGCAGATCCGGTACGCGCGGGTGGCTGGCTCGGTCATGGTATCGCTCTCGCAAAAAGGCATGGCGTGGAACTGCTGGGGAAATCGAACGATCGTGCTATTGTCGGGACTGCGACCCACACTGTCAACCGAAAATGCGGCGACGCGTGTATGCTTGACTGCAACTAAAAACCGAGGAAGAAATCATGAAAGCAACTTCAATCTTCAGCGCCTTGTTGGCTGTGGCGCTCGTCGCCGGCGCTGCCGGCTGCACCAAGCGCGATGAGGCGATGGGGCCGGTGCAAAAGGCCGGGCAGGCGGTCGACAACGCCGGCGACAAGGTGGCGCGCGACGTGCAAGAAAAGCTCGACCGCGCCAAACAGGCCGGCCAGCAAGTTGCCGATTCGGCCGAGGAAACCAGGAACAGGATCGAACAAGCGACGGCGGACGCCAGCAAGGGCCTGAACAAGGCGACCGAAGAAGTCGGCAAGAAGGTCGAACGCGCCGGCGAAAAAATTCAGGAAGCAACGAAAAAGTAAGCGCGTCGTTAGCGCCGCTACAAGCGCCGGGCCCGGCCCCCGCGCTTGAACTGCGTCAGGCGGTGGTGGCCAGTTCGGCCAAGTCGGCCGGGTTGGCGATATCGGCCACCTCGGCCGTGGCTGGCGCTTCGGGCAAGGTGCCGAGCACGACCGACAGGTCGACGAAGCCGTCGCGCCAGGCGCTTTCCAGGTCCTGCTCAATGCGCTCCATCGAGGTGCAATCGAAATTGTGGAAGCCGCGCACGCCGTAAGCGCGGTTGCGGCCATGGCCCTTGGCCATGTACAACGCCATGTCGACCAGGTTGACCGCGCGTTCCCACGGCAGCGGGTGCTCGCCCGGCGACAGCGGGAACTGCGCGAAGCCGATCGAGACGTCCACCGATATCTTGCTGCCGTGGTAGTCGATCGTGTTCGACGAGATCCCGGCCAGCAGGCGCCGCGCGACTTCTTCGACGCCGCTGCGCGGAATCGCCGGCAGGAAAGCGAGGAATTCTTCGCCGCCCCAGCGCACGATCATGTCGGTTTCGCGCAGTATCTCGCGCAGGTTTTCGGAGATCATCGTCAGCACCACGTCGCCCGCCGCATGGCCGTAGGTGTCGTTGACGTGCTTGAAATGGTCGACGTCGAGCAGGAACAGCGCGCCGACGATATCTTCGGTCGCGGCCAGTCCGCGTTGTTCGACGGCCACCCGGGTGCGCATGAATTCCTGGAAGTGGCGCCGGTTGTAAAGCGACGTCAACGGATCGCGCGAGCTTTGCTGTTTCAGTTCCAGGTTCTTGACCTTCAGCTGGGCATTGGCGCGCCGTACCTTGCGGTACAAGATGCCGACCATCACCGACGCCATCGCAAACACCACCGCCAGCAGCCACCACACGCGCTGCTGCAGGCGGCGGTTATCGATCTCGGCGGACTTGACCTGGTTCTCGCGGCTTAACAGCTCGATCTGGCGCTGCTTCTTGTCCGCCTCGTATTTCCCGGCAAGCTCGAATACCGCCTTCTGGCGCTGCGTTTCGTACAATTCGTTCGACAGCTTGCGCTCGCGGTGGTAAGCCTCGAGCGCGCCGGCCATGTCGCCGGCGCGCTCGAGCGCCAGCCCATACTCCATCATGACTGCCTGCAGTTCTGGCTTGTCGCCCATTTTTTCATACACCGCCAGCCCCGCTTCGAAGCTGCGCTTGCCGTCAAGCAGCCGGCCCATGCCCAGGTAGGCCTGGCCGATATTGATCCGCGCCGTCGCTTCGGTGCTGGCGGCGTGCAGCGGCAGCGCGGCCGCGATCGCCTGGTTGGCATAGATCAGCGTATTGCCGTAGTCGTGCTCCCTCAGGTAGTTGTCCGACAGGTTCACCAGCGTGGTGCCGATCATCGAGTCGGCGCCGATCTGGCGTTCCAGCGCCAGCCCTTCGAGCAAGGCCTTGAGTGCGCGCTTCGGCTGCTTGGTCTCGATCGCCAGGCCGTACTCGGTGGTTTTCAAGGAGGCGATGCGGCCCGGCGAATTGGTCAGCACGGCGGCCGGCAGAGCTTCTGCCAGCGCGTCGAATCCCCTGTCGTATTGCTTCATCGTGGTGTACAGCGATGCCAGCGCGTTGAGCGCCATCACCGTCTGGATCGGGTGCGCGTACTGGCGCGCCAGCGCGGCGGCGTCCTGCAGCCTGTTCAGCGCTTGCGGGAAGTTGCCCTCTTCGGCAAACGCATTGCCGGCGGTGATCGTCGCGCTGATCCGCAGCGCCATGTCGCCGGTGGTGTTGGCCAGCTTTTCGCCCTTCCACGCAAACTGGTGCGCCGCTTTCGCTTCCTGCATCGACGACAGCACGTAGCCCTTGGCCATCAGCCCCTTTGCCAACGCCACGTTATCGTGCTTCTGCTTGCCGAAGGCGATCAGCTCTTCGGCCAGCGCGAGTGCCTCCGGCCTGCGGCCAACCTTGTTCGTCGCCAGGCATAACTGGTTGATGAATTCGGCCTTGATGGCGGTGTCGGCGGCGCGCGCCTGCGGCGCGATCTTCTGCAGCATCGCCAGCGCCTTGTTCGGCACGAAACGGCCTGTCTCGCCGATGTCGGCCAGCCTTGAGTCGAGGCCCGGATGCGACTGGCCGGCGGCCAGCCCGGAGGCCAGCGACATCGATACCAGCAGCGCAACGATGCGGCGGCGATGCGATTTGCAGTTCAAATCAGCCAACATCATATCCCTTGGAAATGGAAAACTGCGGCGGCCCCTTCGCGCGACGCTGCGTCGATTATATTCTTGTTGTAAAAAGGAAAAATAATATTTATAATAGTGTGAAAAAGACATCAGTTAATATAAGCACGTCGTCCTCGCGAATGCGAGGACGACGGCCTGCTTCCTACGCCGCCAGTTGCTGCAGCAGATACAGCCGTTGATACAGGCCGCCGTCGATCGCCATCAGCGCCTCGTGCGTACCGGCTTCGGCGATGCGCCCGTGATTGAGCACGACGATGCGGTCCGCATCGCGGATCGTCGAGAGCCGGTGCGCGATGGCGACGATGGTCACCTTGCCGCGCAATTCGTCCAGCGCCACCTGCACGACCTGCTCGGTCTGGCTGTCGATATTCGACGTCGCCTCGTCGAGCAACAGGATGCGCGGCTGCCCGGCCAGCGCGCGCGCGATGGCGATCAGCTGCTTCTGCCCGGTCGACAGGCGCGAGCCGCCTTCGCCAAGGGACGTCGCGTAGCCGTGTTCGAGGGCGACAATGAAATCGTGGGCATGCGCTGCGCGGGCCGCCGTTTCGATCTGCTGGCGCGACAAGCCGCGCCCCATGTCGATGTTATCAAGCGCCGATTGCGCCAGCAGGAACGGGTCTTGCGGCACCAGGCCGACGTCGGCGCGGAACTGGTCGTTGTCGATGCCGGCCAGCGGCTGGCCGTTGATGTCGATGCTGCCTTGCTGCGCACTGTAATAGCGCAGCATCAGCGACAATAAAGTCGACTTGCCGCTGCCGGTGTGGCCGACGATGCCGACGAAATCGCCCTGCGCGACGTCGAAGCTGAGCTGGTGCAGCACGTCCTGGCCTGCCACGTACGCAAAGCTGACGTCGCGGATACTGATTGCCGGGCCGTCGAACGCGGCGGCGTGCAAGGGCGCCGGTTTTCCCGCCGCGTGCTCGGGCGCGCCCGGTTCGTCCAGCAGCGCCGCCACCCGCGCGCTGGCCACCACCGCCTGCTGCAGCCCGCTGAACTGCATCGTGATCTGGATCAGCGGCTCGACCACCCGCGCGATGTAGCTGATGAACGCATACAACACGCCCACTTCCACCGCATTCATTTGGCGTTGACCGAAACTGAAGATGACCACCGCCAGCAGGAGCACGTTGAGCAGGTCGAGCGCGGGGCGCAGCAAAAAGGCGTTGGCGCGCAGTTCGGCCAGCCGCGCCTTGTAATGGGCTTGGTTGGTGCCGGCAAAGCGCTGCGCGAAACGGTCCTGGGCGTTATTCGACTGCAGCACGCTCATGCCGCCGATCGATTCGGCCATCTGGCCATTGATGTCGCTGCGCAGCGCGCGCGCGCGGGTCACCGCCGGCGCCGACATGCGCTGGTACAGCCAGACGATCAGCACCACCGCCGGCACCAGCGCCAGCACGATCAGCATCAGGCGCCAGTCGAGCCACGCCATCGCCGCCATCGTGCCGACCAGCACGATGCTGCTGTCGAGGATCACGAACAGCACCTGGATATACAGCGCCTTGACCGCTTCGGTGTCGTTGGTGACGCGGCTGACCAGCTGGCCGGTGATGGCCTGGTCGAAGAACGCCATCGGCAAGCGCAGCACGTGGCCGTACACCCATTCGCGCAGGCGCTGCACGGAGCGCATCGCCAGCCCCGACAGGCGCACCAGCTGCAGATAGCGCAGGCCGGACGCGATCCAGCCGCTCACCAGCATGCCGGCCAACAGGGCAGCCATGGCCGGCCAGTCGAGGTGGCGCGGCAGCAGGTGGCGGTCGATCAGCGCCTTGCCGAGGATCGGACCGAGCACTTCCAGGCCGGCGGCGATCACCAGCCAGAACACGGCCCAGCCGAGATGGCCGCGGTCGGGGTGCGCGGCGCGGCGCAGTAAGCCGGCCGCGCGCGCCGCCTGGGCGCGCATCGTTGCTGGATTCATTGCCAATTTCGTCGAAGCGTCAGAGTGCATCAAGGCTCGCTTCCAGTTGTTGATAGCGCCACTGGCTGGCATACCAGCCATCAACGGCGAGCAGGGCGTCGTGGTCGCCCGATTCGGTGATGTGGCCATCGCGCAGCACGACGATCAGGTCGGCGCCAGCCACCGCCGATAGCCGGTGGCTGGCGATGATGGCGCTGCGCCCGGGCCGCTCGCGCCGCAGCTCTTCCAGATGTTCGAGGATGCGCGTCTCGGTGCCGGTGTCGACCGCCGACAGCGCATCGTCGAGCAGCAGCAGCGCGCTGTCGGCCAGCAGTGAACGGGCAATCGCCACCCGCTGGCGCTGGCCACCCGACAGCGTGATGCCTTTTTCGCCGACGTGGGTGTCGTAACCCTGCGGGAAGCGCAGGATGTCTTCGTGGATTGCTGCCATGTGGGCCGCATGCTCGACTTCGGCGCGCGTGGCGCCGGGCCGGGCCAGCGCGATGTTTTCGGCGATCGTCGCCGAAAACAGGAACGACTCCTGCGGCACCCAGCTGATCGCCGAGCGCAGCGTGGCGAGCGTGTAGTCGGAAAGCAGCTGGCCCGACCAGGCGACTGTGCCGCGTTGCGGCGTGGCCTGGCGCAGCAGCACGCGCAGCAAGGTCGACTTGCCGGCGCCGGTCGGCCCCACCAGTCCAAGCGTCTGCCCCGCTTGCAGCGACAGCGACACGTTCGACAGCGCCGGGCGCGCCGTCGCGTCCTGGCCGGCGTAACTGAAACTGACGCCGTCCAGCAGCAGCGGTCCCGGCGCCAGCGTGGCCAAAGTGCCGTGGTCGTCGACCGACAGTGGCGCCTCCAGCAGCGGCTGCACTCGCGCGAACGCGGCGCGCCCGTGTTCGATCAGCGACAGCACCCAGCCGGCAGCGAACATCGGCCAGATCAGCTGGCCCAAGTACATCGTAAAGCTGGTGAGCTCGCCGATCGTCAGTTCGCCGTTCCATACCAGGTAGCCGCCCAGGCCGAGCGTGAGTGTGCCGGCCAGGCTCAACGTCAGGCCGACGGCCGGCTCGTAGGCCGCTTCCCACCGCTGCGCCACCAGGCTGGCGTTGGCAGCGCGCGCCGCCAGTTCGCCGAACTGGCGCGCGCTGTGTTGCTCGAGGCCGAGCGCGCGCAAGGTGCGCACGCCCGACAGCGACTCCTGCACATGGTCGTTCAGGGCGGCGAATCGTTCGAGCGAATCGGTCGACGCGGTGTGGATATGCGACGAGATACGCCAGAACGCCAGCGCCATCAGCGGAAACGGCAGCAGGGCAATGGCGGCCAGGCGCCAGTCGACGCCCAGCGTCATGATTGCCACCACCATGATCAGGGTAAGGCTGCCGTCGAAGCCGGCCAGCATCGCTTCGCCGGCCGCCATTTCGATCGCGTCGATGTCGTTGGTAGCCAGCGCCATCAGGTCGCCGGTGCGCTGCTTCTGGTAAAACGCCGGCCCTTGCTTTGATAAGCGCGCGTAGAAGCGAGTGCGCAGCTCAACCCCGAGCTGATAGGCGGCGGCGAACAGGCGCAGTCGCCAGGCCACCCGCAGCACGTAGATAATCACGCCGAGACCGAGCAGCTGCGCCAGCTCGATCCACAGCGCGTGTTCTCCTAAACGATGCGCGGCGAGGCCGTCGATCATGACGCCGATCTTGCGTGGCACCCACACCGTGCAAAGCGCGACGCCAGCGAGCATCAGTGCCGAAGCGGCGTACGATTGCCAATGACGGCGCATGAAGCCGCCGATCAGGCTTGATAAATTCATGAGAGCCTATTTTTGCCTGGAGCGCCCGCAAACGATTAACGGGCCGAAGCCCGCTAATTTACTACCTTTGGAAAACCGGCGCTCCACGCCGTGGCTTTACTTTTTGCGCGCCGCTTTCGCGCCTGGCGCTTGCGCCTTGGCGGTTGCGATGGACGGCGTGGCGGCAGGCGGCTTGGCGTCGACCGGTTTCACCGGCGCCACCGCGATCGGCTGGGCCGAGGAAGGCACCGGGAACGACGCGGCGCTCGGCATCAAGGCTTGAGCATTGCCGACAGCTTTGGTGACCGGCTTCGGTTGCGCAATCGGCGTGGCCTCGACCACGTGGTTTGTCTCGACGACCAGCGTGGATTCGACGACGGCCGCGGCCACCGGCATTTTTTCGGCAAGCGCTTGGGGCGCCGGCGCCGCGAGGACAGCAGCGGGGGCAGCAGCGGGGGCAGCAGCAAAGTCAGCGCCCGGCAGGCTGGCAGTAGCGATGCCGAACAGCTGGCGGCTGTATGACAGCATGCTGTTGAACTGCGACTGGGTCTGGCCGGTGAGGACAAACAGGTCGCGCGGATCCTTAACCGAAATCAACTGGCGCACCAGGTTCGACGACTGATCGAGCGAGACGCGCGAGGTGTCGAGATTGAGGGCGACGAGCTTTTCCGCACTTTCAAAGGCTTTGCCGGTGAGGTCGCGGAAAAAGTTTAATTGCGTTTCGAGTTGCAACTTGCGTGCTTGGGAAAACTGTTCGGAAAAGGGACTCATCGGTATTCCTTATCGTTCGGTTATGGGTTATGGTGCGATGCAATATCGTCGTAGTCTATCGGTGAATTGGGGCGATGAACAGCGTTATTTGATGATTTTTCAAGCGCTGATTCTGCAATGCAGCACAGTTTGCCGGGGTGCAATTGGGAGGGATGCCGTTGCGAAGCCGCTACAATCAGGGCGTCCCAAACGGTCAACGGAGCGCATCATGGATCTTGTCATTCGCAATGCCAGCCTGCCTGACGGCCGGCGCCAGGTCGATATCGCGGTCGAAGGCGGGCGGATTGCCGCCGTCGGGCCCGCGCTGCCGGTGCGCGCGGCGCGCGAGATCGATGCCGGCGGCGACCTGGTGACGCCGCCGTTTGTGGACGCCCACTTTCACATGGACGCCACCCTCAGCTACGGCCTGCCGCGGGTGAACCAGTCCGGTACCCTGCTCGAGGGGATCGCGCTGTGGGGCGAGCTGAAACCGACGCTGCTGCAGGAAGCGCTGATTGAGCGCGCCATGCAGTACTGCGACTGGGCGGTGGCGCGCGGCCTGCTGGCAATCCGCACCCACGTCGATGTCTGCGACGACCGCCTGCTGGCGGTCGAAGCGCTGCTCGAAGTGCGGCGCCGCGTCGCGCCCTATCTCGACCTGCAATTGGTCGCCTTCCCGCAAGATGGCGTGCTGCGCAGCGTGACCGCGTTCGCCAACCTGCGCCGCGCGGTCGACATGGGGGTCGACGTCGTCGGCGGCATCCCCCACTTCGAGCGCACCATGGCCGAGGGCGCACAATCGGTCAAGCTGCTGTGCGAATTTGCCGCCGGGCGCGGCCTGCGGGTCGACATGCATTGCGACGAGTCGGACGATCCGATGTCGCGTCACATCGAAACGCTGGCGTTCGAAACCGGGCGCCTCGGCATGCAGGGCAGGGTGGCCGGCTCGCACCTGACGTCGATGCACTCGATGGACAATTATTATGTCAGCAAGCTGCTGCCGCTGATCCGTGAAGCCGGCGTGGCGGCGATCGCCAACCCCTTGATTAACATCACGCTGCAAGGGCGCCACGACACCTATCCGAAACGGCGCGGCATGACGCGCGTGCCGGAACTGATGGCAGCCGGCGTCGACGTCGCGTTCGGCCACGATTGCGTGATGGATCCCTGGTACAGCCTCGGCTCGGGCGACATGCTCGAAGTGGCGCACATGGGGCTGCACGTAGCGCAGATGACCGGACAGGAGGCGATGCACCAGTGCTTTCTGGCGGTAACGCAAACGCCGGCGCGCATCCTCGGACTCGAAGGCTATGGACTGGAACCGGGCTGCAATGCCGACCTGGTGCTGCTCGATGCCGGCAGCACGGTCGAAGCGATCCGGCTGCGGGCATCGCGCAGGCTGGTGGTGCGGCGCGGCGAAGTGGTCAGCGAAGCGCCGCCGGCGGCGGCTGCCTTGAACCTGCCGGGCCGTCCGGCCACGGTCGATTTTCGCCTCAGGCGCTGACGCCGACACGGCGGCGGCAGTATCCCGGCCATTGACCATTGGGGAGGCGAACCGAATGACGCACGTGTTGGAGACCGAACGGCTGCGCCTGCGCACGCTGGCGCTCATTGATGCGGCCTTTTACCTGGAGCTCGTCAATGTGCCGGCGTTCATCGAATACATCGGCGAGCGCGGCATCCGCACGCTGCCGGCGGCGCGCCAGGCTATCGTCGACGGTCCCATGGCGATGCAGAGGGCGCTCGGCCATTCGCTCTGCCTGGTCGAACTCAAACACGACGGCACGCCGATCGGCATATGCGGCCTGATCAAGCGCGACACCCTGCCGCACGTCGATATCGGCTATGCCTTCATGCCGCACTATGGCGGCCAGGGTTACGCCACGGAAGCCGCGGCCGGCGTGCTGGCGCATGCGGCCGCGCTCGGCATCCGGCGCGTGCTGGCGATCACGTCCCCCGGCAACGCCGGCTCGAAGGCGGTGCTGCGCAAAATCGGCATGCGCTTCAAAAAAATCGTCTATCTGGCGCCGGGCGACCCTGAGACGCTGCTGTATTCGTACGACTGTTAGACCTTTGTGCCGCCGCGCGGTAAAAGAGCAGCTCCGCGCCCGTCACGCAGTCCTGTTCGACCATCCAGGCGTCGACCCCGGGTACCTGTCCGGCAAGCGCCGTGGGCAGTGCATGCGAACAGGCGATCACGATCGCAATCGCTGTCAAGGTTGGCCGGATGTCAGAATTCGAGGATGACGGCCGAGCGTGCCGGCAGCGTCAGCGTGGTCGACAGCTCGAACGTTTTGCCGGTGAGGACGTCGACACCCGATGTTGCGCCGTTGAGCATTTCTTGGAACCGCTTTGTACCCAGGCTAACCGGCTTCGGGTTCTTGTTAAAGGCGACCATGATCCGCTTCGTGTCGCGCTTGCTATCGCTGTAGCGGAAGTAGACGTACGTGTCCTGCTCGGGGCCGAACTGCATCGTCTTCCCGTGATGGATCACTGCTTGGGTTTTGCGCCAGTTGACCAGTTTTTTGACAAAGGCCTGGGCCTCGCGCTGCCGGGGCGTGAGGCCGGCGCCGGTGAATCCGTCGACCTTGTCGCCGGCCCAGCCGCCCGGAAAATCGCGGCGGTAGCTGGCGTCGTCGCGGCCCTTGGCGGTGCTGGTCATCAGGACCTCGGTGCCGTAATAGAACTGCGGGATGCGCGGCATCGTCATGGTATAGGCAAGCACCATCTTATACAGGGCGAGGTCTTCGCCGACCACGCTGAACAGGCGCGCTATGTCGTGGTTGCCCTCGAACAGAACCAGCTTGCCTGGATCGGGATAGAGGTAATCGAGCGACAGCGTTTCGTACACCTCGTTGAAGCCCGCCTCCTGGTCCGTCAGCGCGGTGCGCATCGCGTACATCATGGGAAAATCCATCAGGCTCGGGAGTGAATTGACGAAGCCATCGGCGTTTTGTTTGCCGCGCTGCCAGTGCGATACCACCGCCGGCGACTTGTGCCATTCTTCGCCCACCATGTTCAGCTTCGGGTATTCGTCCATGATGCGGCGCGTGTATTCGGTCAAAAAGGCGCCGTCTGAATAGCCGTAGGTGTCGATGCGCAGGCCCGACAGGCTGGCGTATTCGATCCACCAGATGTTGTTCTGGATCAGATAGTTGGCCACCAGCGGGTTGGTCTGGTTCAGGTCGGGCATGTGCGGGCCAAACCAGCCGCGCGTGAAATTCTGGCGGTCCGCCTCGGCGCCGTACGGGTCCTGCACCGACACCCGATGGTGTTCGGTGCCGACGAATTTGCCGTTGTAGTTGGTCCAGTCCGGCGTCGGCATGTCCTTCATCCACCAGTGCGCAAGGCCGATGTGCGACAGCACCACGTCCTGGATGATGCCGATGCCCCGCTTGCGCGCCTGGGTCGACAGGCGCCGGAATTCGTCGTTGCTGCCGTAGCGTGCATCGATCTTGTAGTGATCCGTCGCCGCATAGCCGTGGTACGAGTACGACGGCATGTCGTTTTCGACCAGCGGCGTCGGCCACAGCTGGGTAAATCCCATCGCCGCGATGTAGTCGAGGCGGTCGATCATCCCCGCGATGTCGCCGCCGTGACGTCCGCCTCCAAGCTGGCGGTCGGCCTTTTCTCGCATCGGCGCGATGCTGTCGTTGGCCGGCGCGCCATTGGCAAAGCGGTCCGGCATGACCTGGTAGATGACGTCGCTGCTGTTAAAGCCGGCGCGCTGCGCCGAGGCTTTTTCGCGCGCCATCAATTCGTAAGGATGGCGCACGCCCGAATTGGCATCGGCATCGGCATCGGCACTGGCAGCGGCGCCGGCTTTGCGCAAGACGATGTCGAATCTGCCGGGTGCGGCCCGGTCGTCGATGGCGAGGTCGACGAACAGGTAGTTGCGGTTCGCCACCCGGGTAACGCTGTCGATGCGCACGCCCGGATAGTCGATCGCCGGATCGAGGTCGGCAATGCGCTCGCCATGCACCATCAGCTGCAGTTTCTGGTGCTTCATGCCGGTCCACCAGGAGGGCGGTTCGAGGTGGTCGATGCGGTAGTCCCTGGCATGGACTGTTGCGACAGGGAGGACGGCGATAGCGGCCAACACTGCGGCGAAGATTTTTTTCATGTGGCGAATCAATTTATTTTAAACACAAAAACGCGGGTTGAAGTAGCTGGCGTGAATTCTCGGCGGTCGCTACAAGCCCGTCCACTGAGTGAAAATCATTCACTACATCAATATGATGTGTTTTGCCATAAAATGGTGAAGAACTCGGTAAATGTAGTCCGACTACATGGTGGTGCGCACGTTCTTGTAGCTGAAATACAACGAGTCGCCCACGGTTCTGAATCAGGACAACAGAAATGCGACATATGCGTAGTTACACGCAACTCCCGTTGACAGTGAATCTAGTTTTAGTACAGAATCTTTAACAAGACGTCTTAGAACGTTTACTTCCGACTCCCGTTTTGTAAGCTTATCCGGCTGTAGTTGCGGGAATAAATGCGATTTTTGATTAAATTAAGGGGACAAATGAAAGTTTTCGCAACTAAGCAGTCTAGGGGCTTCGCCCGGGCGCGCCTTGCATTCCAGTTGAGCCCGGTCGCCGCAGGTTGCGCCGTGTTTGTTTCGGCGTTCGCTGGCCATGCTTTTGCGCAAACCGCCCCGGCCGCACAGGTTGCCGACGTACCGGTGGCGACCGTCGTCGTGAGCGGTATCCGCCGCGGTATCGAAGCGGCCATCTCCGTTAAGAAAAATGCGACCTCGATCGTCGAAGCGATTTCGGCCGAAGACATCGGCAAGTTGCCTGACTCGAGCATTGCCGAGTCGATCGCGCGCCTGCCAGGCCTGACCGCGCAAAGTGTCGGCGGCCGCGCCGTCAACGTCAGCATCCGCGGCATGTCGGGCGATTTCTCCACCTCGCTGCTCAACGGTCGCGAGCAAGTGAGCACCAGCGACAACCGCAGCGTCGAATTCGACCAGTACCCGTCTGAGCTGCTGGGCGGCGTCGTCGTGTACAAGACGCCGGATGCTACATTGATCGGCCAGGGCCTGTCCGGCACGGTCGACCTGCAGACCGTGCGTCCGCTGGCGTTCGGCCAACGCGTACTCGTCGTCAATGCACGCGCGGAGCGCGATGGCCATGGCACCGAGTTCAAGGGGACCGGCAAGCGCTTCAGCGCGTCCTACATCGACCAGTTCGCCGACCGCACGATCGGTATCGCCCTCGGCGCGACCCGCTTCAGCTCGGACCTGACGACGGCCACTGCGGAAAACTACGACGTCTATACCGGCTCGACCATGATCAACGGCCAGGACGTCAAGGTCGTCAATGGCTTCAAGCTGTTTAACAAGACTAGCAAGAAGACCCGCGATGGCCTGATGGGCGTGCTCGAATACCGTCCAAGCAAAGAATTCCACTCGCAGCTCGACCTGTTTTATTCCAAGTTTGACGATGAAGTGGTCAGCCGTGGCCTGGAGTTGCAAGTCAACGACAGCTGGAAATCGGGCAATGGCGATCCCTTCGTCGCCTCGCAAGCGCCGGCGCTGGCGCCAGGCGCGGTCGTTGCCAACGGCAGGCTCGTCAGCGGCACCTGGCTCAACGTCAACCCGCTGTCGCGCCACATCTACGACCCTACCAAGACTGAGCTGAGCTCGGTCGGCTGGAACAACGAATTACGCTTTGGCGACCAGTGGACGGCAGTGCTCGACTTGAGCACGTCGAGCGCCACCCGCAAGCAATCGATTTCCGAACTGGAAGCGGGCGTTGTCGGCGCTAACGGCCGCCCCCTGTCGGAAGCGGTTGGCATCGTCAATGGCAACACGATTTCGTCGCTGCAGTACAACCATGGCGACCCTGCGCTGGTCAAACTGACCGATCCCGAGTCGTGGGGCCAGAACGGCTATACCAAGTCGATCTCGGTAAAGGACACTATCAAGGCCGGCCGCATGAGCTTCCAAAAGGGACTTGATGGCATGTTTAGCAAGGTCACGTTCGGCCTGAACTTCTCCGAGCGCGTCAAGGACAGGAACGCCGAGGAAGCCAAGCTGATTTTGAAAACGCCACCGTCGGGCGCGTTGCCGGCGGGCGCCGGTTCGGTGCTGGTCGGTAATTCGAAATTCGGCAGCGTTTCGTTCGATCCGGCCGCCGCGTTTCCGGCGTCGTACAACCTGATCCAGAATATCAACGGCGACATCCTGCTTAAAGGGTGGAACGTTACGGAGAAGGTCTCGACCGCCTTTGTCAAGGGTGACCTCGACACCAAGGTCGCCGGCTTCGACCTGCGCGGCAATATCGGCGTGCAGATGGTCCGTACCGACCAGCAATCGACGGCGCCATCGGTCGACGACACCAGGCAGGACATCGTCTCGCTGCACACCATGGGCAAGTCGTATACCGACTTCCTGCCAAGCGCGAACTTGGTGTTTGACATCGGCAGCGACCAGATGGTGCGCTTTGGCGTAGCCAAGGTGCTGGCGCGCGCCCGGATGGATCAGATGAGTGCGGCGCGCCGTTCGGAAATCGATGCCACCACCCGTACTTGGAAAGGCAGTGGCGGCAACCCGCTGCTCGACCCGTTCCGCGCGAAGGCAATCGACGTATCGTACGAGAAATACTTCGGCACCAAGGCGTACGTCAGCGCGGCAGCGTTCTACAAGAAGCTCGACAGCTACATCTTTGAATTCAACGACAACGCCTACTCGTTCACCGGTTTCCCGAACCTGTCCAACCGCACCACGGCAACGCCGATCGGCAAATTTACCCAGCCACGCAACGGCGCAGGCGGCAGCATTAAGGGCATTGAACTGGCAGCGTCGATGCCGTTCAGCGTCATTGCGCCAATGCTCGACGGTTTCGGCGCGCAGGCCAATATGTCGCACAACGACAGCAAGATCAACCCGTTCGGCGATACCGATGTGCGTCCTTTGCCTGGCCTGTCCAAGCAAGTGAAAAGCCTGACGCTGTACTACGAGAAGTTCGGTTTCTCGGCGCGCGTGGCGGCTCGCCAACGTTCCGACTACCTCGGTGAAGTGCAGGGCTTCGGTGCGGCGCGCGAGTATCAGTTCGTTAAGGGCAACACGGTCGCCGATCTCCAGTTGGGCTATGAGTTTCAGTCCGGCATGGCCAAGGGCGCGACCATCCTGTTGCAAGTGCTCAATGCCAACAAGGCGCTGGAACAGCAGTACCAGGCCTCGACCGGCACGATCACCAAGACGGACGACTACGGCCGTACGATCCTGTTCGGTATGAACTATAAGTTCTAATTTGGTGCATTACAATTAAGCCCCTTGTCGTTGAGAAACGACAAGGGGCTTTTTTTGCTGCACGCCGCCGCACGCCGCCGCTGGCCAGTCGCCAGCGCCCATCACGCTCGCTTTACCTCGAACTGAACTGACCCACCATGTCGCTCCCCCATATTCGCAATATCGTCATCGTCGGCGGCGGCACCGCCGGCTGGATGACTGCAGCCGGCCTCGCCAAAGTGCTTACCGGCAATTGGACCATCCGCCTGGTGGAATCCGAGGAAATCGGCACCGTTGGCGTGGGCGAGGCGACCATCCCGCTGATCAACATCTATAACAAGGCGCTCGGCATCGATGAAGACGAGTTCATGCGCGCCACCAACGGCACTTTCAAGCTGGGCATTGAATTTTGCAATTGGGGCAAGCTGGGCGGATCCTACATGCACGGCTTCGGCAACCTCGGTCCGGATATCGGCATCACCAAATTCCACCAGTACTGGCTCAAGGCGCAGCAAGAGGGCTACGCAATGGACATCGAAAACTATTCGATCTGTTCGCTCGCCGCGCGCCATGCCAAGTTCATGCGCGCCCGCCCCGAGCTGGGCAATTCGCCGCTGAGCGAAATAGCCCATGCCTTCCATTTTGACGCCAACCTGTATGCCGCCTTCCTGCGCAAATACGCCGAGCAGCGCGGCGTCATCCGCATCGAAGGCAAGGTCAGCGGCGCCACCACGCGCCCCGCCGACGGCTTCATCGAGGCGATCGTGATGGACAACGGCGAGCGCATCGAAGGCGACCTGTTCATTGATTGTTCTGGTTTTCGCGGCTTGCTGATCGAGCAGACGCTGCATGCTGGCTACGACGACTGGAGCCACTGGCTGCCATGTGACCGCGCCTGGGCGGTGCCGTGCGAATCGGTGGCGCCGCTGCTGCCGTACACGCGCTCGACCGCGCGCGATGCCGGCTGGCAGTGGCGCATTCCGCTGCAAAGCCGGATCGGCAATGGCCACGTGTACAGCAGCAAATTTACCGACGACGCCAGCGCCGTCGACATCCTGATGAACAACCTGGACGGCCAGGCATTGGCCGAGCCGCGCCAGCTCAAGTTCGTCACCGGCAAGCGCAAAAAATTCTGGGACAAGAATTGCGTGGCGATCGGCCTGTCGAGCGGCTTCATGGAGCCGCTCGAGTCGACCAGCATCCACCTGATCCAGTCCACCATCGCGCGCCTGACGACGTTTTTTCCGGACCAAGGATTCGACCAGTGCAATATTGACGAATTCAACCGCCAGGCAAACTTTGAGGTGGAGAAGATCCGCGATTTCCTTATCCTGCACTACAAGGCGACCAGCCGCACCGACACGGAATTTTGGAACTATTGCCGCAATATGGACATTCCTGACTCCCTGCGCAATAAGATGGCACTGTACGAAAGCAATGGCCGTGTCTTCCGCGAGGCGAGCGAGATGTTTTCGGAGATTAGCTGGTTCGAAGTCATGCACGGGCAGGGCCTCAAGCCGCGCAGCTACCATCCGCTGGTCGACGCGCTGGCCGAGGGCAAGATCCGCACCTTCCTGGAAAATGTCAGCAGCACCACCCTGCGCTGCGTCGAGGCGATGCCGACCCATGCCGATTTCGTGCGCGACAACTGTGCGGCGCGGACGTAGGCAGTGTTCAATCCGCATCCGCACATCACGCAGGTGCCAATCGGCGACGGCAATCGATGCGTGGTGATCGACGACTTCCTCGCCGATCCGCAGGCGCTGCGCGCGCTGGCAATCGCCCATTGCGACGGCTTCGATGCGGCGCCCCTGAATGCCTTCCCCGGCCTCGAAATGCCGATGCCGGATGCATTCTCCGCGCGCCTCAATGAATTTTTCATACAGCATGTGCGGTGCCTGCTGGGCGCGCGCCGCACGCTAGAGGTGCATAGCCGCCTGTCGATAGTCACCTTGCACGGCGCCCAGCTGCAACCGGTGCAGCGCGTGTGCCATCGGGACCGCTTCGCAGTCGTGGCCGGCCAGATGGCGGCTGCCTGCGTGCTGTACCTGTTCGACCAGCCGGCGTTGGGCGGCACCAGTTTCTTCCGGCCGCGCCAGCCGCTGGCGGCCACTAATGCGCTGATGCGCGCCCTCTACGGCATGTCGTCGGCCGAGGCCGATGCCGTGCTGGGCGCCGAAGCGGGTTACCTAGCGGCGTCGAACGGCTGGTTCGAGCTGGTGCACACGGTGCCGGCGGCGTGGAACCGGGCGATCTTCTACGATGGCAGCGTCTTTCATTCGAGTCATATCAGCGACGCCGACAGGCTCGCTGCCGATCCCGCACGCGGCCGATTGACGCTCAACGGCTTCTTCGTCTGCCGCCGCCAGGCCGGATGAAACGCGCGTGACAGGCCAGCAACCGCGTCAACGCTGCAGCCGGAGCAAAGCAGCACTGTACGAAAAAGGAACGGCGGAAGCGGCAACAGAGTAAACTGTCGCTTTAAGCGCCAACAAGTGAGCATTTCCATGTCAGACACCCCCCTTCCGCAGTTTTCCGAACTGAACCTCTCCGCTGCCGTACTCAAGGTCATCAAAGAGGTCGGCTACGAAACACCATCGCCGATCCAGGCCGCCACCATCCCGCTGCTGCTGGCCAATCGCGACGTGCTGGGCCAGGCCCAGACCGGAACCGGCAAGACCGCCGCCTTCGCGCTGCCGATCCTGTCGAACATCGACATCAAGCAGCATTCGCCGCAGGCGCTGGTGCTGGCGCCGACCCGTGAGCTGGCGATCCAGGTCGCCGAGGCGTTTCAGACCTACGCCGCCCACATCAAGGATTTCCACGTACTGCCGATCTACGGCGGCCAGAGCTACGGCCCGCAGCTGTCGGCCTTGCGCCGCGGTGTCCACGTCATCGTCGGCACCCCGGGCCGCGTCATCGACCACCTCGACAAGGGCTCGCTCGACCTGTCCAAGCTCAAGACGCTGGTGCTGGACGAAGCGGACGAAATGCTGCGCATGGGTTTTATCGACGACGTCGAGCAGATCCTGCAAAAGACACCGGCAACGCGCCAGACCGCGCTGTTCTCGGCCACTATGCCGTCGGCCATCAAGCGCATCGCCAAGGCCTACCTGCGCGACCCGGCCGAAGTGACGGTCGCCGCCAAGACCGGCACCGCCGACAATATCCGCCAGCGTTTCTGGATGGTGAGCGGCATGCAGAAGCTCGAGGCGCTGACCCGCATCCTGGAGGCCGAGCCGTTCGACGGCATGATCATTTTCGCCCGCACCAAGCTCGGCACCGAGGAGCTGGCCAGCAAGCTGCAGGCGCGCGGCTTCGCCGCGACCGCCATCAACGGCGACATGCAGCAGACCCAGCGCGAGCGCACCATCGAGCAGCTCAAGAACGGCAAGATCGACATTTTGGTGGCGACCGACGTTGCCGCGCGCGGCCTCGACGTCGAGCGCATCAGCCACGTCATCAACTACGACGTGCCGTCGGACCCGGAAAGCTATACCCACCGCATCGGCCGTACCGGCCGCGCCGGCCGCAGCGGCGAAGCGATCCTGTTCATCACCCCGCGCGAGCAGGGCCTGCTCAAGGCAATCGAGCGCGCCACGCGCCAGCCGGTATCGCCGCTGACGCTGCCGACGGTCAAAACCATCAACGACGTGCGCATCGCCAAGTTCAAGGACCAGATCACCGAGACCCTGGCCGCCGGCGGCATGGACGTGTTCCGTACCCTGATCGAGGAATACGAGCGCGAGCTGAACGTGCCGGCAGTGGAGATCGCCGCCGCCCTGGCCAAGCTGGCACGCGGCGACGTGCCGCTGCTGCTGGAAAAGCCGGACCGCGCTGCCAAGGCCGCGCCGGTCTGGGAAGAGCGTCCGGCCCGTGCGCCGCGTTTTGAAGCCCCGATGCGTTCCGACCGTGGCGACACTCCGGCGCGCCAGGATCGCAGCGATCCTCCGGCGTTCAAGCGCGAGCGCGTATCGCGTCCGGCCGAAGAGGGCATGGGTACTTACCGTATCGAGGTCGGGCATTCGCATGGCGTCAAGCCAGGCAACATAGTCGGCGCGATCGCCAACGAAGCGGGCATCGAGTCAAAATACATCGGCCGCATCGAGATCTATGACGACTACAGCACCCTCGACCTGCCGGCCGACATGCCGCCCGACCTGGTCGATCACCTGAAAACGGTGTGGGTAGCGGGCCAGCAGCTCAACATCACGCGCGACGGCGAGACGCCGGCGGTCAAAAAGGCCGGCGGCTTTGCCGGCGCCGGGGCGAAAAACGCCGGCGATCGCCGCTTCGCCGAGAAGGCGGGCTACGCCAAGGGACCGAAAAAGGAGCATCGCAAGGGGCCGTCGAAACCGGAGTAAGCGAAGTAACCAAAGTATTTCAATAAAAAGGGCGCCGTTTCGGCGCCCTTTTTATTGATGCCGGTTGTTCCCCCGCATCAGCTATCGGACCCGGACAATCGGATGCTTAGTTCGCTCAGCGCGGCGGTGGTGGCGGGAACCTGCACGCTCAACAGTTTGCGCGCAGCATCCCAGGCATAGGCCACAGGCTGGCCATCGAGCATCACAGCGGCAGGCTTGCTGCCGATGTGATGCACTAGGACGGCAAAGCTGCGTGGCGCCGCCTGGTAGGCCTTGCCCGTGTGCCGCGCCAATCCTAGCGACAATTGAGTGCCATCGAGCTTGCTGGTAAAGCTGAGCAGCTCGTACTTTCCCTTTTCAAAGGCGGCCGCCGTCTTGCCATCGTCGTCGTACAGCTTGCCGCTGCCTTTCTTCACCGAACGGTCGTGATAATAGTGCAAGTTGACGTGGGCGGTCGAATAGTCGCGGGTGGTCTGGACCAGCGGCGCCATCGGCATGAAGGCGCCGGCGCGCACGAACACCGGAATATGCTCGGGCACCAGTTTGACCGTGGCGGTTGTGCCGGCCGCGTGGCGCCGGCCGCTGTAGAAGTCGAACCAGGCGCTGCCGGCGGGAAAACGGACCGTCTGGCTGGCCTGTCCCTTCCTGACGATCGGGGTGACGAGCAATTCGTTGCCCCATAAGTAGCTGTCGGAAAAACCGTGCATACGCTGGCTGGCCGGCTCCTGGAACAGCAATGGGCGCATCAGCGGCAAGCCTTGCTGGTTGTTCTCGAACGCGAGCGTGTAGTTATACGGCAGCATCCGATAGCGCAGCTCGATTGCCTCGCGCGCCAGGTCTTTTGCCTTCGCGGCGCGCCATACTGGTTCGGACGCCACCTCTTCCTGGCCGTGCGGCCGGAAAATCGGCTGGAACACGCCGTACTGGAGCCAGCGCGCATACAGTTCGTCGTCGACCAGGCCAGCGGCAAAGCCGCCGAGGTCGGAGTGCATGTAGGCTAGGCCCTGCATGCCCATCTGCAGCGCGATTTCAGGCTGTGAATGCAGACCGCCCCAGCTGCGCTCGACATCGCCCGACCATGGGATCAAGCCGAAACGCTGCGAGCCGGACGAGCCGGCGCGCATCAGGATGAAGGGTCGCTCGTCGGGAAAGTCCTGCTGGTAGCCTTCGGCAATCAGCCTGGCCCATTCATGACCGTAGATGTTGTGCACCTGGTCGGCCGATCCGGCCACATGCATCAGCGCCGATGGATGCACTTCAGGCTCGCCCAAGTCGCCCCACCAGCCCGCAACGCCGAGCTTGCGCAAATCCTTGTAGATGTTCCAGAACCAGGTCTTCGCCTCCGGCTTGAAGACGTCGATCAGCCCGGTATTGCCGAAGTAGAAATCGTAGGTGTAGGGGGCGCCTGCCTTGTCGGTGGCGAGCACCTTGCTGTCGACGGCTTGGCGCCATTTTTTGGACGTCGTCAGGATGAAAGGCTCGGTAATGAGCACCGTCTTGACGCCCTTGTCGTTGAAGTCCGCGATCATCCTGGCAGGATCGGGAAAGGCTTCTTTTTCGAACTCCAGGTTGCCCATGGTTCCCTTCATTTCCTTGCCGAACCAATACAGGTCGAAAATGATGGCGTCGACCGGAATCTTTTCGGCGGCGTACTTGTCGAGCGTGGTCCGGGCTTCGGCCTCGCTGTGGTAGCCGAACCGGCTGGCGAGGTTGCCGAGGGCCCAGCGCGGCGGCAGGGGCTGGCGGCCCGTCAGCCCGGTATAGTTGCCTACCAGCTCATTCCAGCTATCGCCCACCACCACCTGGTAAGTTTTGCGGCCGCCGATGGTGGCGTAACGCAAGACGTTGCGCTTCTTGCTGTCAAAGTCGAGTTCGCCGATTTGGGCGTTGTCGAAATGGATGGCATACATTTTCGACGACATCACCAGCGGGATCGAATAATTCAACTGCGTCGAGCGCTCCTGGTAGCCGTAGTGCGCCTTGTTATAAAGCTTAAAGCTGTTGCCGCGGCGGTTCATGCCAACGGCGCGGGCGCCGGCGCCATACAGCGCTTCGCTTGGATCGAGCACGAAATCGATGGACTCCATGTTGTCGGCGCGCGCATAGCCGCGCTTTTCGGCCGTCAGCGTTGTTCCCTTGTAGACGTATGAAATCTGGAACGGTGCCTTGGTGACTACCACGCCGAGGCCTGGCGTCGCATAGTCGATACGCTGTTCGTCCGTGTGCAGTGTCGTCTTGATCGCGCCCGGCGGCATGACGACAGCATGCGACTTCGGATCGTAGTTTTCGCCACGTGGAATAAACGCCGTCTCGATGATCTGGGCGGAGTACGGCCGGATCAGATAGACGCCGTCGCTGGTAACGATCTCGAGATGATCGGCGTGCGCATTGGCGCGCTCGAACTTGCGATCGGCGTTCTGGGCAAGCACTGCCTGACTCACCAGCAGTCCGATCGACAGCAGAATGATGTTTTGGTTTCTCATTAATATGGTCGTGGTTGGTTGTTAGGCGTGCAGCGTGCTGCCACGCTACGTAGTCTTGCTTCCTGGCTCGATTTTTATATTTCCGGCCCTTGTTTGCATGATGCCGGCAATGACGATTACGGCGAAATTCTCTGTTATTTGACTACAATTAGTAAATATTGGAAATGTATTTTTATGTTTTTTGCTATGCGATTGTTTAGTTTGACTTCGCCGTAAGCGCATGTTATTTTGCTACAAAAGTCCGCTGCCAGGCCGGTGCCTGCTACCGGTTCGTTTCAGCTATTGAGCAAAATAAAATTTCGGACCGCCCCCCGGTCCGGACACATAAAAAGATTTCGGAGACACAGATGGACATGCAGACTTCGCTTTTAAAACCGCGCCTGTCGTTCTGGCAGTTGTGGAACATGAGCTTCGGCTTCTTCGGCATCCAGTTCGGCTTCGCGCTGCAAAGCGCCAACGTCAGCCGGATTTTCTCGACCCTCGGCGCCGAGGCCGACAAGCTGCCGCTGTTCTGGCTGGCGGCGCCCGTCACGGGCCTCTTGGTGCAGCCGGTCATCGGCTACCTGAGCGACAATACCTGGCACCCGTACTGGGGCCGCCGCCGGCCGTTCTTTTTTGCCGGTGCCATTTTCGCCGCGATTGCCCTGTTCCTGATGCCCAATTCGTCCGCCCTGTGGATGGCAGTGGCGGTGCTGTGGATACTGGACGCGGCCATCAACATCTCGATGGAGCCGTTTCGCGCCTTTGTCGTCGACAAGCTCGATGCCAGCCAGCAGACATCGGGGTTTGCGATGCAGACCTTCTTCATCGGCTGCGGCGCGGTGATCGCATCGCTGCTGCCGACCATGTTCTCCGACGTTTTCGGCGTCAGCAACGTGCCAACGGGCGGCATGGTGCCCGACACCGTGCGCTACTCGTTCTATGTCGGCGGCGCGGTGTTTTTCCTGTCGGTGATGTACACCTTCATTACCAGCACCGAAGCGCCGCCGCAGAACCTGGAAAAATTCAATGCCGACCGCAAGCACGCCATGCGCTTGGGCGTGGCGCTGCGCGAAATCATCAAAGGTTTCGCGCACATGCCAAAGACCATGGTGCAACTGGCGTTCGTACAGTTCTTCACCTGGATCGCACTGTTCGCGATGTGGATCTACACCGGCACCGCAATCGCCGACAACGTCTACGGCACCACGGACGCCCAGTCGGCCGCCTACCAGAGCGCCGGCAACTGGGTCGGCATCATGTTCGCCGTTTACAACGGCGTCTCCGCGCTGGCCGCCTTCATCCTGCCGGTGTTCGCCCGCGCTACCAGCCGCAAGCTGGTGCACACGACGTGCCTGATCATCGGCGGCGTCAGCCTGGCAAGCATCTTCATGATCCACCAAAAGGAACTGCTGATCATCCCGATGATCGGCGTCGGCATCGCCTGGGCCAGCATCCTGACGATGCCGTATGCGATCCTGGCCGGTTCGCTCCCGGCCGACCGCATGGGCTATTTCATGGGCCTGTTTAATTTTTTCGTCGTGATCCCGCAGATCGCCAGCGGCCTGCTGCTTGGCTGGATGACCACCCACATGTTCGGCGGCCACACCGTCAACACGCTGATTCTGGGCGGAGCGTCGATGGTCCTGGCCGGCATTCTGACCCTGTTCGTGACCGACAAAGCCGCAGCGGCAAAGTGATCTTGCGCCACGCTTTTGCCGGCTGACGTATGGTGTCGAATTGATTATAATTCCTTCCATTCCGACCGCCACCAGGAGCCGCGCATGACCATCCTCACCGTAGCAACGACGCCGTTTGCCGGGCAGCGTCCCGGCACCTCGGGACTGCGCAAGAAGGTAAGCCAGTTCCAGCAGCCGGGATACCTTGAAAACTTTGTTCAGGCGATCTTCGCTACCGTCGGCGACTGTCAAGGGCAGACGCTGGTATTGGGGGGCGATGGCCGCTACTTCAACCGCACGGCGGTGCAGGTAATCTTGCGCATGGCGGCCGCTCACGGGTTTGCCAGGGTGCTGGTCGGGCGCGGCGCCATCCTGTCGACGCCGGCGCTCAGCTGCGTGGTCCGCAAGCGCGCCGCGTTCGGCGGCATCGTGCTCTCGGCCAGCCACAATCCGGGTGGGCCGCAGGGCGACTTCGGCATCAAGTACAACGTCGGCAACGGCGGGCCGGCGCCGGAAAAATTCACCGAAGCGATCTACCTTGCGACCTTGTCGATCGCCGCTTATCGCATCAGCGACGAGCCGGCGCCCGACCTCGACCAACCCGGCGTATCGCACATCGAGCAGATGCAGGTCGAGGTGATCGATCCGGTCGAGGACTATTGCGCGCTGATGGCCGACCTGTTCGATTTCGCCGCCATCAGGGCGCTGTTCGCCAGCGGTTTTACGATGCGCTTCGACGCCATGCACGCGGTCGGCGGCCCGTACGCGCATGCCATCCTCGAGGGCATGCTGGGCGCGCCGGCAGGCACCGTCGTCAATGGCACGCCGCTGGAGGATTTCGGCGGCCACCATCCGGACCCGAATCCCGTCAACGCGGCCGCACTGATCGAATTGATGTTCGCCCCCGGCGCGCCGGACTTCGGCGCCGCCTGCGACGGCGATTGCGACCGCAACATGATCGTCGGGCGCGCCATGGCGGTGACGCCGTCCGACAGCCTGGCCATCATCGCCGCCAACGCGACCGTGGCGCCGGGCTACCGCGCGGGAATCGCCGGCATCGCCCGTTCGATGCCGACGTCGACCGCGCCCGACCGCGTCGCCCGCGCGCTTGGCGTGCCGTGCTTCGAGACGCCGACCGGCTGGAAGTATTTCGGCAACCTGCTCGACGCCGGCATGGTCACCCTGTGCGGCGAAGAGAGCTACGGCACCGGCTCGAACCATATCCGCGAAAAAGACGGCATCTGGGCGGTGCTGTTCTGGCTCAATTTGCTGGCCGCCAGCGGCAAGCCGGTCGACGCCATCGTGCGCGAGCACTGGGCGCGGTTCGGCCGCAATGTCTATTCGCGCCACGATTACGAGGCGGTCGATTCAAGCGCCGCCGAAGGCTTGATGGCGCACCTGCGCGGCCAACTGGACGGCCTGACCGGGCAGCAGCAGCGCGGCTTCACCGTCGCCCTGGCCGACGACTTCGTCTACACCGATCCGGTCGACCAGTCGGTAGCGACGAAGCAGGGCGTGCGCATCGTCATGACCGACGGCTCGCGCATCGTGTTTCGCCTGTCCGGCACCGGCACGGAAGGGGCGACCATCCGCCTGTACCTGGAAAAATACGAAGCAGATCTGGCGCGCCACGACATCGACCCGCAGGTGGTGCTGGCGGGCCTTGCCGCCATTGCGGCCGAGTTGTCGCAATTAAAAGAGCGCACCGGGCGCGAACATCCAACCATCGTCACCTGACTTTTCAAAGGACCGCATGAAATTATCCGCCGTTGCCGTCGCCGTTGCCCTCGCATTTGGCACATTTTCCCCGCATGCCAACGCGGCCGCGGCGCCAGCCGTGGAAAAACACTTCTCGTGGGATAACGCCACCATCTATTTCCTGATGACGGACCGCTTCAACAACGGCAACCCGGCCAACGACCGGGCGTATGGCCGCAAGGACGACGGCGCGCCGCTGCGCGGCTACATGGGCGGCGACCTGGCCGGCATCACGGCGAAAATCAGGGAAGGCTATTTCCGCGACCTCGGCGTCGATGCCATCTGGATCACGCCGCCGGTCGAGCAGATCCACGCCGGTACCGATGAGGGTACCGGCAAGTCGTACGGTTTCCACGGCTACTGGGCGAAGGATTTCACCAGCATCGACGCCAGCCTGGGCACCGAGACAGAATTGCGCGAACTTGTCGACACCGCCCACGCCAACGGCATCCGCGTGCTGCTCGACGTGGTGATGAACCACACCGGCCCGGTGACCGCAGTCGACCCGGCGTGGCCGCAGGAGTGGGTGCGCACGGGGCCCGCCTGCACCTACCAGAACGCCGCCACGACGATCGATTGCACGCTGGTGGCGAACCTGCCCGATTTTCGCACCGGCAGCAACGCTGCCGTGACGCTGCCAAGCGCCTTGGCGGCGAAGTGGAAGGCGGAAGGGCGCCTGCAGCGCGAGGTGAAGGAACTGGACACGTTTTTTAAAAAGACCGGCTATCCGCGCGCGCCGCGCTACTACCTGATGAAGTGGCACGCCGACTGGGTGCGTAAGTACGGCTTCGACGGCTTTCGCGCCGACACCGTCAAGCACACCGAACCGGGCGTATGGAAAGAGCTGAAAAAAGTCGCCAGCGCGGCCTTTGAGGAGTGGAAGCGCGCCAATCCGGCCAAGCGCCTGGGCGACGACAAGTTCTTCATGACGGCCGAGGTGTACAACTATTCGATCGCGCACGGCCACAGCTTCGACATGGGCGGCGGCGACACCGTCGATTTTTATGCCAACGGCTTCGACAGCTTGATCAACTTCGGCATCAAATCGGATGCGCGGGAAGGCTATGAGGCACTGTTTGGCGCCTACTCGAAGGCTTTGCACGGCCCGCTCGCCGGTTACTCGGTGCTCAATTACATGAGTTCGCACGACGACTCGACGCCGTTCGATGCCGCGCGTAGCCGTCCGTTCGAGACCGCCAACAAGCTGCTGCTGGCACCCGGCGCGGCGCAGATCTACTACGGCGACGAAACGGCGCGCCTGCTGCGTTTCGATGGCGCCGAGGGCGACGCCAACCTGCGCAGCTTGATGAACTGGGATGAGCTGGCGAACAACGCGCAGCGCACCGGCTACCGCGTGGCCGAGGTGCGCGCTCACTGGGCCAAGCTTGGAAAATTCCGCCGCGCCCACGTCGCCGTCGGCGCCGGCGTGCACCAGATGATCCAGGCTTCGCCCTATGTATTCCAGCGCACGTTCGAGAAAAACGGTATCAAGGACAAGGTCGTGGTGGCGCTTGGCCTGCCGACCGGTGCGCCGACCGACATCCCGGTGCGCGGCGTGTTCGGCGACGGCCAGACGGTGCGCGACGCCTACTCCGGCACCAGCGCCGTTGTCACCAAAGGCATGGTGCGCTTCCCGCTGCACAATGCCGTCGTGCTGATTTCGTACTAGCCGTGCCGGAGCGGGAATGACGTGGGAAGTATGGGCTAACGACAACGCCAGCGCGTTCGACTGCAGCCTCTTGCTCTTTGATGTATTTCATGCAATCGGGTATGCTATGCGCGAACCGGCGATGTTCGTCGAAGCTGCCTACTCTACGCGATGACCAAAGACTTCGACACCGAACAGAAATACAGCCGCACCGCCTACGCCGACGGCCCGCGCCTGCTGGCCGATATCGGCGCCACGCATGCGCGCTTTGCGCTTGAAACGGCGCCCGGCGTGCTACGCGCGGTGCGCGTGCTCAGGTGCGACGACTTCACCGGCATCGTGCCGCTGCTGCACTCGTACCTAGCGGACCACGCCGGCACCCGCATCAACCACGGCGCTTTCGCGCTGGCCAACCCGATCAGCGGCGACCTGATCCGCATGACCAACCGCGACTGGCAGTTCTCGACCGACGAGGTGCGCCGCGAACTGGGTCTGTCGACGCTGTTGATCGTCAATGACTTCACGGCGCTGGCGATGTCGCTGCCTGGCTTGTCCGGCGCCGACCTGATGCAGGTCGGCGCCGGCGAGGCGCAAGCCAACGCGGTCATCGGGGTGCTGGGGCCCGGTACCGGGCTTGGCGTGTCGGCCGTGATTCCGACCGTCGACGGCTTCGTTACCCTGGGCAGCGAGGGTGGCCACGTCAATTTCGCACCGGCCAACGAGCGCGAGTTCTCGATCCTGCAGTTCGCCTGGAACGAGTGGCCGCACGTTTCCAACGAACGGCTCATCTCCGGGCCGGGCATGGAAATCATCTATCGCGCGCTGGCCCAGCGCAACGGCGTGGCCGTCGCTCCCGGCGGCCGCAGCTCGCCCGACATCATCACCGGCGCGCTCGACGAGCACGATCCGCTGTGCCTCGAAACGCTCGAATGCTTCAGCGGCATGCTGGGCGGCGCTGCGGCCAACCTGGCGGTGACGCTGGGCGCCTTCGGCGGCGTTTTCATCGGCGGCGGCATCGTGCCGCGCATGGCCGAGTGGTTCGCACAATCGCCGTTTCGCGCCCGCTTCGAAGCCAAGGGCCGCTTCACCGATTACCTGGCGCAGATCCCGACCTACGTCATCATGACGCCCAATCCGGCGTTCTACGGCGTGGCGACGATACTCTCCGAACACCTGCGCGGGCGCAGCGGCGCCAACACGCTGATGGAGCGCGTGCAGCACCTGCAGCACGAGCTGTCGCCCGCCGAACAGCGCGTCGCCACGCTGGTGCTCGAGCATCCGCGCAAAGTGCTGGGCGAACCGATTGCCGAAATCGCGCGGCTGGCCGAAGTGAGCCAGCCGACGGTGATCCGCTTTTGCCGCTCGCTCGGTTTCCTTGGCCTGGCCGACTTCAAACTCAAGTTTGCCAGCAGCCTGACCGGCACGATTCCCGTACGCCACAGCCAGGTGCGCATCTCCGACAGCACCCACGAGCTGTCGGCCAAGGTGATCGACAATACCGTCTCGGCGATTTTGAAATTTCGCGACCAGCTCGACGTGGCGTCGATCGACCGCGCCATCGCACTGCTGCGCAAGGCCAACCGCGTCGAGTTTTACGCGATGGGCAATTCGCGCGTGGTGGCGCTGGACGGCCAGCACAAGTTCTTCCGCTTTCGCATACCGACGTCGTCGTACGGCGACTCGCATCTGTTTACGCTGGCGGCCGCCCTGCTGCAGCAGGGCGACGTGGTGATCGCAATTTCCAGTTCGGGCGAGCTACCCGAACTGCTGGCGGCGGTCGATACCGCGCGCGCGGCCGGCGCCGACGTCATTGCGATTACCGGCAGCAAATCGGCGCTGGCGAAAAAGGCCAGCATTTGCCTGGCGGTCGATCACAGCGAGGACAGCACCACCTTCCTGTCGATGATCTCGCGCATCCTGCAGCTGCTGCTGATCGATATCATGTCGGTCGGAATTTCACTCGGCGCGCCGGAGGAGGGCGACACCTCCGCCCAGGGCCGCCTGCTGATCTCGCACCTCGACTTGTAGCGCGGCGCTTCAACGGCAACAACAACGGCGCCGGCGCCAGCCAGCTCTACTCGACGAACACCACCGCCGTGCGCGCGGGAATGCTGAAGGTCCCGCTGGCGCTGTCGTAAGTGGCCGCCTTGACGCGCGGGTCGGCCCGCTGCGCCGGATGCAGCCGGTAGCGCCTGGATTTTTCGGCGGCGATGACGACGCTGTGCGCGGCCTTGTCGACGTTGATGAAGTAACTGACGTACTTGTACCTGGCGCCGGCATAGCCCTGGCCGTCGAGGCGGGCGGCGATCACGGTCGGCTGCTGGCTGGGACCGGTGTTGTAAAAGCGCAGGCGCTGGCGAACGTCGGCCGCACTGCGCATGCGAAACAGGGTCGAACTGGCGCGAATTGCCAGCAGGTCGCGAAACACGTCGCGCGCAAAGCCGATGTCCGCGGGCGCGGGTTTCAGCGCGGCGTTCGCCAGCAAGGGCAAGATCTGCGCGTAGTCCTTGCCGTTGTCATCAAACGGCGGCGCGCCCGTACCGAAGTAATTGTCCTGGTAGCTCCAGTCGATCCGGTTGAACCAGTCGCCCGCATTGAAGCTGTTGCGATCGAGCGACTTGGAACGCAGCGTGTCGATGCCGGCGTGGAAGTAGGCCACTCCCTGGCTAAAGGCGTTGATCGCCGCGCCGAGCATCTGCACGCGCGCGCGCTCGGCACCGGTGGTGGCGACCGGCAGCTTGAACACGTTGATGTCGAACAGCGTCTGGTTGTCGTGGTTCTCGACATAGTTGACCGCTTCGCCCGGCTCGCTGGCGTAGCCGGCCGGCTGGCCGCCGTAATCGATGTCCGCCAGCGCGCGCGTGGCGCCGTCGCCCGTGACCATCTGGTAGCGGCGCAGCGAGCCGGCCAGGCCGACCTTGACCATGTCGGCCGCGCGCACCAGGTCCGCAAGCGGACGCTTGGCCGTCAGCGCATTCGGGTCGTACACCAGGCCGTTGATGTAGCCCTGCTGGCTGATCAATTTTTCGCCCGCGTCGCCGGCTGCGCCGCCGCGCATGGCGTCGCGCGCGCGGTCGCTGAAGGTGCCGATGCCGCTGCCGTTCAGCGACAACTGCGACGCTTGCACGAAGCGCTTGCCGTCGGCCACCTCGCCGAAGTTCCAGCCTTCGCCGATCAGCTGCACGTGGCGGCCGCTGGCGGCGTCGACCCGGCGCTGCAGGTGCTCCATCACCGGGCGCGGCTGGTGCCCCATCAGGTCGAAGCGGAACGAGTCGATGCGGTACTGCGTCGCCCACAGCACGGCCGAATCGATCATCAGCTTGCCCATCATGAGGTTTTCGGTGGCGGTATTGGCGCAGCAGGTCGAACGCTCGACGGCGCCGGCCGCGTCCAGCCGGTGGTAATAGCCCGGCACGATCCGGTCGAGCACCGACTTTTCGTCCTGGCCGGCGGCGAAGGTGTGGTTGTAGACGACGTCCATGCCGACCCGCAGGCCGAGGCGGTGCAAATTTTTCACCATCTCGCGCAGTTCGACGATGCGGCGCGCGCCGTCAAGGGGATCGCTGGCGTAGCTGCCTTCCGGCGCATTGAAGTGATACGGGTCGTAGCCCCAGTTGAAGCAGTCGGTGTCAGCGGTTTGTTTCACCAGCGCCTGCTGGGACTCGCCGTCGGCAGCGCCGCCTGGTGCCGGCATCGCACAGCCTTTTTCCGGCACGCTGGCGATGTCGTACACCGGCAGCAGGTGGATGTCGGTCAGGCCAGCGCGGCGCAAGGCGGCCAGGTGCTTCATGCCGTTCGAGCCGGCTTCGCCGAAGGCGGCGTACTTGCCGCGCCGCGCCGCGCTGACGGTAGGGTCGTTGATCGAAAAATCGCGCACGTGCAGCTCGTAGACCACCATGTCGGTCTGCGCCCTGACGGTGTTTGGCGCCGGTATGCGGTCCCAGCCGGCCGGCTTGAGGGCCGCGGCCGACAGGTCGGCGATGTAGCTGCGTTTGGAATCGGTGGTCAGGCTGACCGAATACGGGTCGGTGACAAGGTTGCGCACGACGCCGGCGCCGTCGATGACGACATCGACCAGGTAAGTGTAGTACTTGCCGCTGAGGTCAACGGGCGTCGACGCACTCCAGATGCCCGAGCGCGCGTCCTGCTTCATCGGCGCGATGGCTGCCGCACCAGATTTACCGTTCCCGCTGCCGCCGGCGTAGGTGCACACCGCCACCTGTTGCGCGGTCGGTGCCCACAGCTTGAAGGCGGTGCCGGCTTTGCCGACGGTCACGCCCAGATCGGGCGCATCGACAGCGGCGGCGAACAGGTCGTCGAGCGCGCCGGCCGCTTGCAGCCGGGTCGCCGCCCGCACTTTGCCGCTCTGGTCTTCCTGCACCAGCACCAGTTGCTGGCGGTGCAGCGCGGGCAGGTGAGCCAGGTCGCCGTCTCTGAGCGTCACCACGACGCCAGAGCCGAGATACCTGAAACGGGGGGGATTTGGGTCGGCCGCGACGTCGAGCGTCAGCGCGCCGGCGGCGCCGGTGACGGCAGCGCCAATCCGGGTATTAATCGCGCCGTCGGCGGAGTAATACAGCCTGAAGACGCCCGTGCCATCGGCCCCCGGCCACTTGGCGTGGCGCCGGTCAAGCCATAGCGCGCGCGCGTCGAGGTGTTCGGCGGAAGCGCGCAGCACGCTTTGGTGCGAGGCGCTGTCGCAGGCGGAAAGAGGCATGGCCGAAGCGTAGGCTGAAGCGCAGGTGATTGACAGCGCGCCAACGGCCGCAATGACAGCGCCGGCCCGGCGCGCGTGGCTACTCAATGTAACTCTCCAATAGTGTGATGTTCCAGCTCAAACGCGGTAGTTGTTGGTCATCCGGTAGCGCGTGGCATACCAGCCGAAAACGACGGCGGCGGCAAACGCAAACGCGGCGAAGAAATACATCTGGAAGGCGATCACGCCCATGCCGCTGTGGCTGATGTATCCCAGCACCGCGTCGTGCTTGACGCTGGAGTTGACGATCAGGACCCACAGGCTGCCGACCGTTATCGCCAGGCTCCAGAAAGCCATGATGATGCCTTTCATCGATGGCGGCGCCTGGCTGTAGGCGAATTCGAGGCCGGTGGCCGACACCAGCACTTCGCCCATCGTGAGGATCGCGTACGGCAGGATCTGCCACGCCATCGAGGTCGGCGTGCCGGCGTCCATCGAGCTCTGGATGACGCCGATGACGACCCAGGCCAGCGCGGTGAATGCGATGCCGGTGGTCATGCGGCGCAGCGCCGTCACCTCGATGCCCATGCGGGCGATCAGGGGGAACAGCACCATGTTATTGAAGGGGATCAGGATCATTACCATCAGCGGGTTCAGGGCCTGCATCTGGGCTGGCAGGAAGGTGAACTGGTTGCCGAACAAGGACATGGTATGGGTCATCGAGTTGGCCTGCACGATCCAGGTCGACGCCTTTTGGTCGAACAGGGACCAGAACGGCGTTACCAGCGCAAACACGATCAGGATGCGCAGCACCGCGCGCACGGCGTCGACGGCGGCGTCGGGATGGATCCCGCGCGCGCGTTCGAGCTGCATCGAGGTGCCGATGCCGCCGAACGCGAGCAGCAGCACCAGCGCGCCGCAGGCGCTGATGACAAAGCCCCACTGGAACGACATTGCCAGCGACAGCACGGCCCCCAGGGCACCGAAGATGGCAACGCCCAGGCCAAGGCGCCACCGGCCGGGACGGCGCGCCAGCAGCGCGCTGCGCGCCACGCGCATGAAGGAATCCGGGTCAGGCGGCGCCGGCGGCACGTGGACGTACTTGCGCTTGCCCATCCAGAAAACGATGGTGGCGATGAACATCAGGATGCCGGGAATGCCGAAGGCGACCGACGGCCCGTAGCTTTTCAGGAAAAGCGGCATCAGCAGCGACGCAAAGAAAGAGCCGAAGTTGATGATCCAGTAGAAGGCATCGAACACCAGCTTGGCCTTGTGCTTGTTGGTCTGGTCAAACTGGTCGCCGACGAAGGACGCCACCAGCGGCTTGATGCCGCCCGATCCCAGTGCGATCAGGAACAGGCCGAAATAGAAACCCTTGAGGTTGTCCTCGAAAGCGGCCAGACAGGCGTGGCCGGCGCAGTAGACCAGGCTTAACCAGAACACGGTATTGTATTTGCCAAAGAAACGGTCGGCGATCCAGCCGCCCAGCAGCGGGAAGAAGTAGACGCCGATGACGAAGGTGTGGAACACGTGCTTGGCTTCGCTGGCGCGGTCGGCCACCGGCAGGAACAGCAGCAATGTGCTGATCAGGAAGGGCGTCAGGATGTTGCGCATGCCGTAGAAGCTGAAACGCTCGCAGCCTTCGTTGGCGATGATGTACTTCACTTGCGCCGGCATGCTCCCGGTTCCCGCCTTGCTTGCGGCCTGCGAATCCAGCATAGCTGTCTGCGACATATGCACTCTTTCGTTTTTAACTAGACGCGATCCTAAGCTGAAGCTGCAATACTGGCAACAGGAAAATGCGTTGCGAAAGAAAATTTGGCAAATTAATGTAGTTTAACTACTGTCTGCGTGCTATATGTCGCGCTCCATAATACGAAAAATAGTCGTAACTAATTGACGTATATAGGAATTAGTTGTGAAGCGCGCTTTCGTCGGCGCATTGTGAAAACCGATTTCCTGATGTATATTATGTACAAAATTTTCTTCATTGGACGCACATGCACATTCCCGACTCCCCATGGTGGCGTGAAGCCGTGATCTACCAGGTCTATCCGCGCAGCTTTCTCGACACCAACGGCGACGGCGTCGGCGACCTGCCCGGCATTACGGCAAAACTCGACTACATCGCCGCACTCGGTGTCGACATCGTGTGGATCTCGCCATTCTTCAAGTCGCCCATGAAGGATTTTGGCTACGACGTCTCGGACTACTGCGACGTCGACCCGCTGTTCGGCACCTTGGCCGACTTCGACCGGCTGGTCGCGAAAGCCCACGGCCTCGGCCTGAAAATCATGATCGACCAGGTGTTGTCGCACACGGCGGAAGCACATCCGTGGTTCGCCGAGAGCCGCAACAATCGGGACAATCCGAAGGCCGACTGGTACGTCTGGGCCGATCCGCGCGCGGACGGCAACCCGCCCAACAACTGGCTGTCGGTGTTCGGCGGCTCGGCGTGGCAATGGGACAGCCGGCGCAAGCAGTACTTCCTGCATAACTTTTTGGCCAGCCAGCCGGACATGAATTTTCACCATCCGGCAGTCCAGCAGGCCCACCTCGACAACCTGCGCTTCTGGCTCGAGCGCGGCGTCGACGGTTTTCGCATGGACGCCTGCAATTTCCACTTCCACGATCGCCAATTGCGCAGCAATCCGCCGGCGCTCACGCGCGACACGGCCACCGTCACCGACGTCAACCCGTACGGCATGCAGGCCCACGTGTACGACAAGACGCAGCCGGAAAACATCGATTACCTCAAACGCATCCGTAGCCTGCTCAACGAGTTCGGCGCGATCGCCATCGGCGAAGTCGGCGCCGACGATGCGCTGGCGGTGATGGCCGACTACACCGCCGACGGCGACAAGCTGCACATGGCCTACAGCTTCAACCTGCTCACGCCCCAGTTCTCGGCGGCGCACATCCGCAGCCAGGTCGAACAGTTCGAAGCGCGCGTCAAGGGTGGCTGGGCCTCGTGGTCGGTGGGTAACCACGACAGCGTCCGCGTGATGACGCGCTGGGGCGGCGCGCAGCCGACACCGGCGCTGGCCAAGGTGGTGCTGGCGATGCAGCTCTCGCTCAAGGGTACGCCGTGCCTGTACCAGGGCGACGAGCTGGCGCTGACCGAAGCGGACGTGCCGTTCGAATTGCTGCAGGACCCGTACGGCATCACGTTCTGGCCCGAGTTCAAGGGGCGCGACGGCTGCCGCACGCCGATGCCGTGGACTTCCGATGCACCGAACGCCGGTTTTACAAGCGGCGCGCCGTGGCTGCCGGTCGATCCAATCCACGTCGTCGCGGCGGTGTCGAACCAGGAAATCGATCCCGCATCGACGTTGAACGCGGCGCGCCGCCTGATCGCCTGGCGCCGCAATCAGCCGCAGCTCACCCGCGGCGAGATCGTCTTCTTCGACGCCCCGGAACCCATACTGGCACTGCGGCGCGACCTGACCGGCCATCCAGGGCTGCTGGCAGTGTTCAACCTCGGCCCTGACCCGGTCAGCTTCGCCTGGCGAGAGGCGCAAGGCGCAACCGCGCTCGAAGGCCACGGCCTGCCGGGCAGCGCTGCGAACGCAGTGGTGTCGCTGCCGCCATTCGGCGCCTGGTTCGGCAGCGCGGTTAGTTAGCGCCGGCGCGCTCCATCGGCTTCGTCGCCGCGCGCCATTGCGCCAGCGTCAACGTCTTGTCGGTGGCGGCATCGTCGACCAGGATGTCGTCGCCGGTCTCGGGTACCAAAAAGCTTTCCCAGCGGCGCGCTGCATCGCTGCCGTTTTCGACGAAGCTCAGCTGAAAGTAGCGCTTGCCTTTGATGAGTCTTGGCTGCGGGTCGTATTCGACCAGCGCGCTACGCAATGCGCCGCCGGACGATTTTTCGATCCGGCTCGACCATGCCTTCAACTCCGGCAGCGCCATCAGCGCTTCCATCGCCTGTTGCCTGGTGCGCACCTTGGCGA
>Ga0326735_1000006_pt1 | contig 37113 bp, 32 predicted proteins | sample 37_GP2_1092_FD_207945 | JGI IMG/M metagenome (GOLD analysis project Ga0326735, IMG submission 207945) | Glacier ice microbial communities from Ngari, Tibet, China - 37_GP2_109.2 | ecosystem: Environmental > Aquatic > Freshwater > Ice > Glacier | place: China: Ngari, Tibet | collected 2018-07-31
GGGTCGAGGTCCCCGCATGCACCATGTTCTCGATCTGGGTCTCGATGCCGTGGGTGTGCTGGCCGAGGCGCATCGCGCCGGCCATCCGCGCGCTGCCCTTGACGGTGTGCAGGATGCGCAACAGGTTCTGGGCCGGGCCGGTGTCGGCCGGGTTCTGCTGCCACTGGCGCAAGAGCTTGCCGATTGCCGGCAACAGGTCTGCCGCCTCTTCCAAAAACACCGGCAACAGGTCGGCATCGAGGTCGTCGCGGTAATGGGTGCCGACCGGCGCGGAGATGGCGTCGAGCGCAGGTTCCGGCTGAAGCTCGGGCGCGGACCCAGGCTCAGGCACGGCCTCGGCTTGCCGTTGCGGCGCGTGTTGCGGCATCAGCGCCGGCGCGACCGGGTCGGGCGCGGGCGCCGCCTGCAACAGCGTCGGCTCGTCGAATCCATCGCCGAAGCCGGCGTCGAACTGGTGCTCGTGCGCTGGTTCGTGCGCTGGTTCGTGCACTGGTTGATCCGCATCGGCAGCGTCCAGACTGCCGTTCGCCAGCTCCCGGTGCGCGCCTTCTTCGCCGCTGCCGAGCTGCTCGCGCAACTCGGTCAGCTGTGCGACCAGCGCCGGCTGCGCTGGCGCCAGTTCGCCCAGCGCAAAGCGCTGCAGCATCGTGCGCGCGCACACGAGCGCGGCATCAAGCAGGTCGCGCTGGGAGTCAAACAGCAGCGGCGCCGGTTCGGCCAGCGTTTCGAGCGCCATCTCGAGCGCATGCGCGACTTCGCGCAGCGCCTTGAAACCGACCGTGGCCGAGGTGCCGGCCAGCGTGTGCGCCGCCTTCAGCGCGGCCGGCGTCACGGCGCGCAACGGCTCGTGGCGCCATTCGCCGAAGTCCTGCGTCAGCACGCGCATCAGCTCATCGGTTTCGGCAAGGTAAATGTTATATAGCGGCAGCGCAATTTCAAGGTCGCCGAAGCGCCGCATGTTGTCGTCAGCCGGCGCGGCGGTTGGCTCCGGCCCGACGATGCCATGCGGCTCTTGCGGCGCATCTTCGTCGACGATGGCGGGGCCGGCCGGGCGGGCCTCTCCCGGTTGCTGCTCCAGCGCCTGTATCGTTTCAGCGTCGGCCGGCAGCGTGAACACGCCGCCGTCCTGCACCGCGTCTGCCGCCGTCATGATCGCCGCGCTGCTGCGCCTTGAGGCGCCGTGCGCCGCCAGTTCGTCGACCCAGGCCGCCATCTCGGCAGCGGCAAAATCGAGCAGCGCCAGCAAGGCGGGGGTAGCGCTGCGGCTTTCTGCCAGCCAGGCGTTCATCACGCGTTCGAGGGCCGCGCCGCCATCGGCAAACTGCATCAGGCCGACCATCCGGCCGCTGCCCTTGAGCGTGTGGAAGGAGCGCCGCAGCATCGTCAACGTTTCCTGGTTGGACGGCTCGGCATGCGCGGCCAGCAAGGTCGCGGCGACAAAGGCGAGCACTTCCTGCGCTTCCGAAATGAAGATCTCGAGCAGTTCGGCTTCGACTTCATCTGCGCCGCCGGCCATCGGCGCGGGCGGCTGTGCGGGCTGTGCGGGCTGTGCGGGCTGTGCGGGCTGTGCGGCAGCCGGCGCCCCACGCTCGGTGTCGGCAGGTTCGGCCGGCTCGACGTCAAACGGCGTATCGCCGGCAACCGTCTTCTCGAACGGCACTTCGCGGAACATGCTATCGGCCTGGTTGAACCTGAAGCGGTTCTTGGCGGCGTCGAAATTATGCGCCAACATGTCGATGAAAAAGCCGAGCGCGCCAACGTTTTGCGCGATGTTGCGCAGCGACGCCGCCTGGGCGCTTGCAGCGCCGTCACCTGAGGCCAGCGCGCGCACCGCGTCTTTCACATGCAGCGTGGCGCGCATCGCCTGGTCCTGGTCGAGGATTGCCAGCGCGCCTTGCAACTGGTGCAGCAGCGGGTCGATCTGGGCCAGCGCGGGACGGCGTGCCGGGTCCGCATAGTAGTCGTCGAGCACTTTTTCGACCTGGCGCAGACCCGCTTTCATTTCTCCGGCCAGCACTGCCACGGTCTGGCCCTGCTGGATCTGGCGCGACAGCTCGCCCTGCCATTGCGGCGCGTCGGCAGGCGTTTCGCCGGCGGCAAGCGCCAGCAGGCGCGCACCGACGACTTCGGCGTGTTCTTCAAAATCGGCCGGCAGCTGGCGCACCTGGTCAAGGCCGTGCTCGACGAACAGCATCGCGGTGGCCATCTCCATGCTGAACTGGTCGCTGCGACCGGACGCGATCGAATCGCTGGCGGCGCGGCCAAGTTCGCGCAACAACTGCGCCAGGGCCGGCGCGCCCAATTCATCGCTGGCGCCGGCCAAGGTGGCCAGCGCCTGATTAAAGCCTGCTTCGAGGTCGACGCCGCCGCTCGATGCAATGTGGTCCCAGCCCGTCTTGGTCTGGGCCAGCGCGTCCTTGGCCGTTCTCAACGCCGCGGCGTCGATGCGGCCGTAGCGGCGGCTGTCGTAATCGGCCGGCACCATGCCAGCCAGTCCATACGCGCGGCGCAGCAGTTGCGCGCCGGCGTTCGGCGCGCTTGCCGCGGCGATGAAAAACAGCGCGTCGCGCAGCATCGCCTCGGGCAACCCGCCCTGGCCTTGCGACAGGCGGCGGATCTGCAGGTTGATCAGGCCGAACAACTGTTTCGCGTACAGGTCGCTGGCCAATTGGCCGCTTGCCACCAGCTCGGCGAAACAGCGCATCGCCAGCCAGAAGGTGCGGGCGGGCGGCTCGTTCTGCGCCCGTTCGACCAGCGCGATCGCCTCTGCCAGCGAGAGCGCGTGGGTGCGCTGCGCCTCCGGCTCGGCGCTTTTCAGGAACGGCAGCAAGGATTTTTCGAAACGGGCGCGGCAGGCTGCGTAATCGGGCGTGGCCGTGGTGACCGGTGTAGCCGACATGGCAGCGGGCGGCAGGTCGACCGTGACCGACAGGTCGACGAACAGCAGGTCGGACGGATGGATGCGGGCGGCGCCCAGCGACTCCTGCAGCGTGCGGTAATACGGGAACAGGCGGACCGGCTGCGGCGCCGCGCCAGCGACCAGCTCGTCGAGGTATTCGATGACGGCCTGGTAGGCATCGGCCACCGCCGCGCAAAGCGCCGGGCTGCACTCGAGACTGCCGTCGCGCATCCGTTCGAGCGCCTGCTCGGCCGCCTCGGTCATCAGGCCGACGCCTTCGACGTCGACCATCTGGAGAGCGCCGTGCGCCTGGTGCAGATGGGTTTTCGCATGCTGCAGGCAGGTTGCACGGGCGTCCGCGCCCCGCACTGCCGCTTCGTCGAGCGCGGCCCGCGAACGCCCAAGCGCCTCGCGGATTTCACCGATCACCCAGGACAGCGGCCCGGTGTCGAATTGGGCGAATTGCGGCCGGCGCGAAACTTCAGGCGAAAATTCAGTCATGTTCAGGCCGTCCTTCAGGCGCCAACGCGAAAGCGCGATACCGAGTTTTTCAGTTCCTGCGCCAGCTTCGACAGTTGGCGAATCGATTCGGCGGTTTGCATGGTGCCGTCCTGGGTATGCTCGGTTACCGACAGGATGTGCTGGATATTTTGCGCCACCCCATTGGCCGACGTCGCCTGCAGTTCGGTGGCGAACGAGATCCCCTGGATCAGCTCCGCGAGCCGGTTCGACACACCCGAAATGTCCGACAGCGCAGCTCCCGCGGCGTCCGACAGGCGGGCCCCTTCAACCACGCCCTGGGTCGATTTTTCCATCGCCGCGACGGCGTCGTGGGTGTCGGTCTGGATGGTGCGCACCAGCGCGCCGATCTGTTTGGCCGCTTGGGCCGAGCGTTCGGCCAGGCGCTGCACCTCTTCCGCCACCACCGAGAAGCCGCGCCCGGCTTCGCCAGCAGACGCGGCCTGGATCGCCGCGTTCAGCGCCAGCACGTTGGTCTGTTCGGTAATGTCTGAAATGAGCTCGGTGATTTCACCAATCTCCTGCGACGATTCGCCCAGGCGCTTGATGCGCTTGGAAGTTTCCTGGATCTGCTCGCGGATTTCGTGCATGCCCTTGATGGCGTTCTCCACCGCGGTCGAACCCTGATGGGCCGCCGCTACCGACTGCCGCGCCACCTCGGCCGACTCGTTGGCCGATTTCGATACGTCGTTGATTTCGCTGGCCATTTTCAGCACCGTAGCGGAGGCGTCTTCGATCTCGCGCGACTGCTGCTGCGTCGCCGTCAGCAGGTTGCTCGAGATGTTCTGCGCGTGGGTCGACGCCGCCGTCACCTGCTCGGCGGTAGTGGTTACCCGTTCGACCAGCCCGCGCAATTCCTCGACCGTGTAATTGACCGAGTCGGCGATGGCGCCGGTGATGTCTTCCGACACGGTGGCATGCACCGTCAGGTCGCCGTCCGCCACTTCCTGCAATTCGTTCATCAGGCGCAGAATCGCCGCCTGGTTCTGGTCGTTGGTCGCCTTGGCTTCTTCTTCCTTCGTTTGCGACAGCAGGCGCAGCGCCTCCGCCTCTTGGCGCCGGCTGTCGGCGCCGCGGGTGCGGTTGCGCGAATCCTGCAGCATCACGCGGCTGATGCTGCCGGCCACGGCGAGGGTGAAAACCGACGACACCACCATCAGCCAGAACCACGAATCGGTCGAATCCTGATTGCTGCGGTAGGTCGCCTGCACGTTCGAGAGCAGCTTTTTGATCTCCTCGTTTTCGAAGAAAATCGATTGCTCGGCACCTTTCGCCGCGGTGAATCGCGGCAGGTTGTCCAGGATCGAAGCAACCAGCTTTTGATAGACGTCGAAGCGGGCCTTGATGGCGACGAGCTTTTCGCGCATGCCAGGGTCGCTCACCGCGGCCAGGCCAAGGCTGGCGCTGCCGTTCAAAAAGCCGTCGATGGTGGCGCGCACGGAGCCGGTGTCGCGGCCGAGCTGGAACGCGGTGTCGGCGCGGATACCGCCGGAGGTAAAAAATTCGCTGGCACTGCGCGACAGGCGCTGGGTCAGCATCATCATGCGGCCAATCGCCGCCAGTTCGCGCGCGCTGCCGCCGCGCGCCACTTTCTGGGTCAGCAGCTCGTCGGTCATCGACAGCAGTTCCGGCGACAGCGTATCGAGCTGCCTGAGGGTGTTTTTGAAACCGGCCAGTTCGGTTTTCATCTTCAGGATGGTGCCGGCGGCGTTGTCGGAGCTGACCCACTTGGCGCGCGCTTCGGCCAGCGCTTTGGCCATGCCGGCCGACGGCGTCGGGATGCGGTGGCCGGCGAAAACGCCGCCACGCGACAGCAAATTGAGGTCCCCGGTGAGGGCAATGCGGCTTTCGTCGAGCTGGATAAAGGCGTCAAGGCTGCCCTGGATCGCGTTTGGCGCCGCCTTGCCGACCCGCTGTGAGTGCATCAGGGCGTCACTGGCGATCTGGGTCTGGGCCGAGGCGATCACGTTGGCGGCCGAGTTCTGCCACAACGCCACGATGGTCAGGAGGATGCCGACGGCAAACGTCACCAGGAGGATGCGCAGTTGGCGCGCCAGCGACAGGTGACCGATCAGCGGCAGCTGCAAGTCCTCGCTGGTTTCAGCCTGGGCGCTGTCGGCGCGCTTGCCGCGCATGATGCCGCCCAGGCTGAGCGGACTGGCGGCATCGTCGTCGTCGGCTGCAAGGGAGGCCAACGAAGCGCTGGGCGCCGCAGCGGCGCCCAGCGTCACCGGCTCCAGCCGCAGCCGGGCGGTCGTTGCACTGGCGGTCGGGCCGAATTCGGTGTCCGGCGAAGCCAGTGCAACCTCATGCTCCGGCTTGGCTTTTAACGCAAACCCCAAAGACATCTTCGACGCGATTCCCATTCCAGCTCCCAGTCCTGATGTAAGACCATTGATATGGCCATTGATGCGTTAATTGGATTACCCGCCGGCGTGCATAAGGCCGACGTGCAGGAAGCGCTCGTCGGCGACCAGCGCCGCCAGGTCGAGCGGTGTCCATTGATTGCCGTCGGTGTCGCGCAGCTGCGCACCAGACACTTCCATGCCGGCGCCGTCGCGCAAGCCGTACACGCGCGCCACCAGCAGCGCGCAGTTGAAGCCGAGCGCGCCGGCAAAGGTGACGATACGGCTGTCGGGTCCAGGCGGCGTGTCGCCCAACCCGAGGTAACGCGCCAGGTCGACGATGCCGACCAGGTTGCCGCGGACGTTGGCCAGTCCAAGGTACCAGGGCGCGGTCAGCGGCACTGCGGTGAGCGCCGTCAGCGCCACGATTTCACCGGCCTGGGTCAGGTCCAGCAGGTAGCGCCCGGCGCCGATCTGCACGCCAAGCTGGTTGACGCTGGCGCCGGTGTTGGCGCGCGCCGCCTGCATCCGCTCGAGCAGCTGGACCTGGTACTGGCGCAGCCGGGTGCGGCGGCCGGCCGCGTCGCCCCGGGTTGGCGCCAACCCGGGAGCGGCAGGCTCGATGAGCGGCATATCAGGCCGCGCCGAGGGTAGCGATTTTTTCCAGCAGGGCCTGCGGGTCGACCGGCTTGACCAGGTAGCCGCGGGCGCCCTGGCGCAGGCCCCAGATGCGGTCGGTCTCCTGGTTCTTGCTGCTGCAGATAATGATCGGCACGTTAGCCAGCTCCGGGTCGCGCGCGATCGAGCGCGTCACCTGGAAGCCGTTCGCGCCCGGCATTACCACATCCATCAGGATCAGTTCGGGTTTCTGGGCCTTGATCTTGGCCAGCGCTTGCTCGCCGTTTTCGGCAGTGGTAACGTTAAAGCCGTTCTTGACCAGGATATCGGTCAGGTAGTAGCGCTCGGTGGGGGAGTCGTCGACGATGAGTATGTTATGAATGGCCACGTGGCGCTCCGGGTTGTTGTTTGAATCAGGCCAGGCTGGCCGTGTGTTCGCGCACTGCCGCCAGCAAGCTGTCTTTGCTGAACGGTTTGGTGAGGTAGGCTGACGATCCGACCATGGCGCCGCGCGCACGGTCGAACAGGCCGTCCTTGGACGACAGCATCAACACGGGGGTGGTATGGAAACGGGCGCTTTTTTTGATCAGCGCGCAGGTTTGATAACCGTCGAGGCGCGGCATCAGGATGTCGCAAAAAACCAACGCCGGGTGGTGGTCGTTGATCTTTGCCAGCGCATCGAAGCCGTCGTCGGCCAGCACAACCTGGTAGCCGGCCTGGGTCAGGAATATCTCGGCGGAGCGACGAATCGTGCTGCTATCGTCGATCACCATGATCTTCAAACCGGGGGGGTGCTGCAAGTTCGTCATAGTCAGTTCACTTCAACATGAATCATCACGATACCATAGAGCAAGACATCTGTGCGCTAAATGTTGCAATAAATCAACTACGACGTCAACTCTTATTTCGGAGCCATCAGATCGCGGTCATTTCGAAGTCGTCCTTGCGGGCGCCGCACTCTGGGCAGGTCCAGTTCATCGGCACGTCGGCCCAGCGGGTGCCGGGCGCGATGCCTTCTTCGGGCAGGCCGGCCGCCTCGTCGTACACCCATCCGCAGATCAGGCACATCCAGGTCTGGAACGGGATGGTTGTTTCATTGCTACTCACGTTATGGATCCTTCTATCTAGTAAAATGCTGAATCAGGTATATTAATCCAACCGCCGTGCAAAACCAAACAACTCCCCTCATATTAACGTTCGGCGTTTCCGATCCGGTTGGCGCTACCGGCATCCAGGCCGACCTGGCGGCGTTTTCCGCGCTGCGCTGCCATGGCCTGTCGGTGCTCACGGGCCTGCTCATCGCCGATACCGCCCGCGTCGAGGACATCGACGAAGTCGACGCCGACTGGGTCGTCGACCAGGCCAGGGGGCTGCTCGAAGACATGCAGGTGGCCGCCTTCAAGGTCGGCGTGCTGACCAACATCGAACAAGCGTCGGCGATCGCCGAAATCATTTCCGACTATCCGGACGTGCCGCTGATCTTCGACCCATTTTTGTCGAGCCTTCCGGATTCCGGCCTGGCCGACGACGACATGCTGATGGCGATCCGCCAGATCCTGGTGCCGCAAACGACAGTGCTGCTGCTGTCGCAGGTCGAGTTGGCGCGCATGGCCGAGACGTGGCGCGAAGGCGGCGCCGACATGCTGGCGCAAGACGTTGCCGAACTGACCGGCATGGGCTGCGCAATGGTGCTGGTGACCGGCACCGGCACCAAGGGCAAGGGCGACAGCGCTACCATGTCGAACACGCTGTACGACGAATCTGGCGTGCTTGAGACATTCAGCTGGCCGCATCTGCCTGGCCGCTTCGTCGGCGCCGGCAGCACCATGTCGGCGGCGCTGGCGGCAATGCTGGCGCAGGGATTGGCGCCGGCTGCGGCAGTGCGCGCGGCCCAGCAGTACACCCACGGCGCGCTGGCCAATGCGCAGCGCTTCGGCATGGGCAAGCTGGTACCGAACAAATTTTTCCAAGCCGCCCGATTTGGCGCCGCCTGAGCTCACTCATTTCAACACGCATCGATCGCCACCATGACAACTGCACCCACCTCCCACAACGACACCTTGTTCGCCCGCGCCCAGCTGACCACTCCCGGCGGCGTCAACTCGCCGGTCAGGGCGTTCAAATCGGTCGGCGGCACGCCGCGCTTCATCACGCGCGCCGAGGGCCCCTACTTCTGGGACGCCGACGGCAAACGCTACATCGACTACATCAACTCATGGGGCCCGGCGATCGTCGGCCACGCCCATCCGCAAGTAGTCAAGGCGGTACAGGATGCGGCCGCGCGCGGCCTGTCGTTCGGCGCGCCGACCTTGGGCGAGATCGAAATGGCGGAGGAAATCTGCAAGCTGATGCCGTCGATCGAGCAGGTGCGGCTGGTGTCGTCCGGCACCGAGGCGACCATGAGCGCGCTACGCCTGGCGCGCGGCGCCACCGGGCGCGACAAGATTGTCAAGTTCGAGGGCTGCTACCACGGTCACGCCGACTCGCTGCTGGTAAAAGCCGGCAGCGGCCTGCTCACCTTTGGCAATCCGACCTCGGCCGGCGTGCCGGAAGACTTCATCAAGCACACCCTGGTGCTGGACTATAACAACGTCGCCCAACTCGAAGACGCGTTCGAATCGATGGGCGACACCATCGCCTGCGTGATCGTCGAGCCGGTGGCCGGCAACATGAACCTGATCCGCGCCACGCCGGAATTCCTCGGCGCCATGCGCGCGCTGTGCACGCAACATGGCGCCGTCCTGATTTTCGACGAAGTGATGTCCGGCTTTCGCGTCGGCCTGGGCGGCGCCCAGGAACTGTACGGCATTCAGCCGGACCTGACGGCGCTGGGCAAGGTGATTGGCGGCGGCATGCCGGTGGCGGCCTTTGGCGGCAGCGCGGAGCTGATGCAAAACATGGCGCCGATCGGCGCGGTCTACCAGGCCGGCACCTTGTCGGGCAATCCGGTGGCGGTGGCCGCCGGTATGGCCACCCTGGCGCTGGTGCAGCAGCCGGGGTTTTACGAGAAATTGTCAAGCCAGACGGCCAAGCTGGTGACGGGATTGTGCGCCGCCGCCAAGGACGCCGGCATCACCTTCTGCGCCGATTCGGTCGGCGGCATGTTCGGCATATACTTCAGCGCCCACGTCCCGGCCAGCTACGGCCAGATGATGGCAGGCGACAAATCGCGCTTCAACGCCTTCTTCCACGCCATGCTCGACGAGGGCGTGTACTTCGCCCCGGCCGCCTTCGAAGCCGGCTTCGTCTCGGCGATGCACGACGACGCCGTGATCGAAGAGACCTTGGCGGCGGCGCGGCGGGTATTTGCAAACCTGGCCTGAAGCGAAACGCAGGTCCCGTTCCGCGACCGGCGATCGGTTGGCCGTGGTTGCTACCTCAGCCAGCCGCGCCGGCGGAAGTACCAGAACGGCGCGATCGCGCTGGTGAGCATCAGCGCCAGCGCGAACGGGTAGCCGAGCGTCCACTCGAGTTCGGGGAACCAGCGCTTGAAGTTCATGCCGTAGATGCTGGCGATCAGGGTCGGCGGCAGGAACGCGACCGAGGCCACCGAAAATATCTTGATGATCTTGTTCTGGTTGATGTTGATGAAGCCGACGGTGGCGTCCATCAGGAAGTTGATCTTGTCGAACAGGAAAGAAGTGTGGCCGTCGAGCGACTCGATGTCGCGCAAAATCTGGCGCGCTTCTTCGAACTGCTCGGTGTTGAGCAGGCGTCCGCGCATCAGGAAGCTGACCGCGCGCCGCGTGTCCATCATGTTGCGGCGGATCCGGCTGTTCAAGTCCTCTTCATGGGCGATCGAGTTCAGCGCCGCGGCCGCGTCCTGGTCGGTGAATTCTTTCTGCAGCACGCGGCCCGACACTTCTTCGAGGTTCTGGTAGACGCCCTCCAAGGCATCGGCCGAATATTCGGCGTCGGTGGCGTACAGGTCGAGCAGCACGTCCATGTAGTCGGCAATCGAGCCGGGGCGCGAGCGCGCGCGCATGCGCACCAGGCGGAACACCGGCAGGTCGTCGGTATGCACCGAGAACAGCATCTTGCGCGCCAGGATGAAGGCGACGGTGACGACGCGCGACGGGCCTTCGTCCTCTTCGAGCAAAAAATCGGTGCGCAGGTGCAGATCGCCGTTTTCGGCTTCGTAGTAGCGCGCCGACGCCTCGATGTCCTTGACTTCGTCCTCGCCTGGCAGGATCACGCCATAGATCGCCTTGACCCACGAGCGCTCGTCGTCGTTGGGGTCGGTCAGGTCGACCCAGACCGGCTCGACGTTTTCGAGATCCTCCCGGGACTCGATCGGAACCTGATTGAGCCGGCCATTTTGTAGGACAAATACGTTGATCATGCTTGTTTCTCGGCCGGATTCAAAACAGCGCAAGTGTACCTGCAAGGAGGCGCGAAAGTCACCTTGATACGACAATTTCGCTTCGGCGCAGCTGTTTTTCGGTGATTTTATCGGTCAACCGCTGCGGCGCCGGCGCCGCCGGCCATTTTTAAGCTGCCGAAGCGGCGCAAATCGCCAGGCAGGTGCAGCCAGCCTAAGGCAGCTCCGCCGAATTCATGCGATTCATGATCAGGCCGGTGCGGCGCGCCAGGTAGTTCGAGTCGCGATGGCGGTCGTAAAACCGCGGATTGGGCAGCATCACCGCCAGCCTGGCTGCCTGCGCCGCGTTCAGGCTGGCCGCTGGCACGCGAAAATAATGGCGCGCCGCCGCTTCCGCGCCAAACACGCCGCGGCCGAATTCAACCACGTTCAGGTAGATTTCGAGAATCCGCTCCTTGCTCATCACCGTCTCCAACATGAAGGCGATGATCATTTCCTGGCCCTTGCGCAGGTAGCTGCGCGAGCCGGTCAAAAACAGGTTCTTGGCCAGTTGCTGGGTGATGGTGGAACCGCCGCCGACCACCCGGTGGCGCGTGTTGTTGCGAGCATAGGCCTTTTCGAGGGCGACCCAGTCGACGCCGTCGTGTTCGGCGAAGTTGGCGTCTTCCGAGGCGATCACCGCCCGCTTCAGCTTGGCCGAGATGGCGGCGTACGGCACCCATTTATGCGCCAGTGCCGCCTTTGGATTGGACTCGCGCATCGCGCTCAACTGCGCGCTCATGAAACTGGTCATCGACGGGTTGAAGCGCACCCACCAGCAGATCTGCAGGAAAAAATACAACTGCACCAGCAGCACCAGCAAAATCGGACCGAGCAAGATCCACCTGACCCACTTGATTTTTTTGGTCGACTTGGCCGACCTGGAAGTGCCACGGCCGGCTGTGCCCGCGCCCTTCATGCGGGTGGGCGCATCGCCGCCAGCAGCGCGCAGGTCTGCGGGCGCACGCCGCGCCACACGAAGAACGCTTCGGCGGCCTGCTCGACGAGCATGCCGAGGCCGTCGCGCATGCTCGCGCCGTGCGCCGCGGCGAAGCGCATGAACGGGGTTGGATCGGCGGCGTACATCATGTCGAGCGCCAAGGTGCCGGCGCCGAAGACGGCCGGCGGCAGCGGCGGCAAATCTCCCGCCAGGCTGGCCGAAGTGGCGTTGACGACAATGTCGAAACGGCCATCGAGGTCAGCGAAGGTGCAAGCCTCGACCGGCACGCCGTGGCTATTGAAGCTGGCCGCCAGGTTCTCGGCGGTGGCGGCGGTGCGGTTGGCGATGACCAGCTGGCGCGGGCCTTGCTGCAGCAACGGCAGAATCGCTCCGCGCGCGGCGCCGCCGGCGCCCACCAGCAGCACGCGCCGGCCGGCGATGGCGACGCCGGCGTTGTGCAAGATGTCGCCCACCAGACCGGCGCCGTCGGTGTTGTCGCCGGCGATGCCGGAAGGCGTGAAGCTGAGAGTGTTCACCGCCCCGGCGGCGCGGGCGCGCTCGCTTAACGTTGTGGCCAGCGCCGCCGCCTCCAGCTTGAACGGCACCGTCACGTTGGCGCCGCTGTAGCCGGACGCCACCAGCTGCCGCACGATGGCGGCGAAACCGTCGACCGGCGCCAGGCAGCGCTCATAGACGATGCCCTGGCCGGTCTGCAGCGCAAAGGCGGCGTGGATCGTCGGCGACTTGCTGTGCGCGACAGGATTGCCGATCACGCAATAGCGCGCGTTCACTCCCACTGTCACCGTCATTGGGCGCCCCCCCTCAGGTTCGTCTCTAACTTTTCGTCGCGGGTGAACTTGAAGCGGGTGATGATCACCCATAAATCATCCTTGTCCGCCGACAGCATGTTGGGCGGGAAGCGGCCGAACGGCGCAGCGCGGCGCACGATCGCCAGGGCCGCGTTGTCGAGCGCCGGATTGCCCGAGGTTTTTTCGATCCGCACGCCGCCGTCCTTCACATAAATGCTGCCATCCTGGAAAATCGGGATATACACCACCAGTTCGCCGTACATTTTGCGCCCCTCCACCTGCGGAAAATTAAGGGTGCCGATTTCCTCGACGCGCTTTTGCATCGCCTTGTAATACATGGCGTAGCCAACTTCCTGGGTGCTCGGCGAGATGTAGGTTTTCTTCGGGCGCTTGTTCTGGTCCTCGATCAGCGTGCTGATTTCGGCGGTGGCGCGGGCGATCGCCTTGCTCGACTCGAGCAGGTCGGCGCCGGTGCGGGTCGGGTCCGGCTTGTCTTTTTCGGTAACCGGCGGCGCCTTGTAGTTCGACTTGCGCGCTTGCGTGAGCAGGTTTTTCTGCACTTCCTCGTATTGCGCGATCTTGCGCTGCATCGCTTTCAGGCTGTCGCCGTTTTCCGTCTTGCGCATGTCCGGCAGGGGCGACTTCGAGCGGCCCGCATCGGCCTGGCCGCCGCCGTCGAGGTTGGCCTGGGCCAGCGCATCGGCCTTAAGCGGGCGCTTGGCGTGCTTGGCGTTTACCAGGATCACCTCGAGACCGGGATCGGCAGGCTCGATCTTGAACGCATCGGGCGCGACGAACCGTACCGCCAGCAGGGCTGCATGCGCCGCCACCGAAAAGGCGACGGCGACCATCATGGAACGGTTATCTAATAAGGACTTCACGCGGGGCCGGCTTCGAAACTATTGAATTGCAGAATGCTGAATTCTACCCCGCCCCTTGAGCTCAGTGCCGACAATCGGATATTTTGTCTCGCCAGACCGACGAAAGCCTGGTGTTCACCCCACTTTATCCGGCTGCCGGCTCGGCGGTGACGACCGTCACGGCCGCTTCGGCTTCGACCGCTTCTCTGGCGGCGGCCTCGCCGCTGTCGACGCTATCTGCTTCTTCCCTTTCTTCTCCTTCGTCGCCGTAGTCGGTCCGGGCGTCAGCCGGGATGCCGGCAGCCGCCGGCACTTCCAGCAGCCGCGCTTCGATCGACAAGTCGACTTCGTCCCAGCGCAAAATGTCGAGCTTGACAAGGGCGCCGCGCGCCACCGGCGGCATGCCCGGCAGCTTGATGACGAGCGGGATATCGACCAGCCGCAGCACGTCGTCCTTGAGCACCACCGCCTCGACGTGCCGCGTATTTTCCTGGCCCAGCCAGCGCAGGCACCAGTAGCGCTCCATGTTCTGCTGGTGCTCGTTGTAGGCGGCGTAGGCGGCGTCGAACGCCGACACGATGGCGAACAGGCTGGCGTCGCGCGGCTTGAAGGGCGCTACCAGCGGCGCCGTCACGCCGTGCTCGGCGCAGGCGAGGATCTGCCACTGGTTGACCAGGTCGGTGTAGCGCCGCAGCGGCGACGTACTCCAGGCGTATTGATCGACGCCGAGTCCCTGGTGGGGTGCGGCGTGCGTCACCATCCGCACCTGCATCTTGGCGGCCCAGCCGGCGCCGCTGCCGGCCCCTTGCGAGCGGTAGATGCCGGGCACGCCGCTGTCGTGCAGCAGCTTGCCCCAGGTGCTGTTAGCAAAAATCATCAGCTCGGCGACGATCTTGTCGAGCGGCGCTCCGCGTTTGCGGCGCACCACCGAGACGACGTCGTCGTCGACGTAAAAATTAAAATCCATCCGGTTGTTCTGCTCGGGCTTGAGGCCGAACTCTTCGCGCTTTTTCATACGCCCCGCTTCCAGCCGCAGCGCCCATTGCCACAGCTGCAGCATCTCGGCCTTGTGCGGATACTCGCCTTCTGCGCTGGCCAGGGTTTCTTCGTTGACCAGCGCGTCGAGGTCGTTGTGGCGCAGGTTGCTCTTGATCGGCACCATCTCGGCGCGCGTGACGGTCGACAGCAAAGTCCAGTCGGCTGGATTCAAGGTGGCGTAGAGCGACACCGCCGGGCAGGTTTTGCCTTCGGCCAGCGTAAACGCGGCGACGACGTCATCCGGCAGCATGGTGATTTTGTCACCCGGCATGTAGACGGTCGACATGCGCGCGCGCGCCATCTTGTCGACGGCGTCGTCCGGACGAATGCCCAGGCCTGGCGCGGCGATGTGGATGCCGATTCTGACCATGCCGTCGGCCTGCACCGTCACTGAGAAGGCATCGTCGATTTCGGTGGTGGTGACGTCGTCGATCGAGAACGCGGCGACGTCGGCCAGCGGCAAGCCGCGCGGGGTAGCCGGCACCGGCACGGCTGGAAAGCCGGCGCCGCGCGGGAAGTTTTCGAACAGGAAGCGCGCCATGTGCAGCGCTTTTGGCGAACTTACGCCGCCGGTGGCCAGCATCAGCCGCTGCGGCGTGCTGTGCAGTTCAATGCAGGCCGCGTCCAGCGCCTTGTATTCGATCGAATTCTTGTCCGGCTTGAACAGCAGTTGCTGCACCAGCGGCTGCAACGCTGGCGGCAGGCGGCCGGCCTTCATTTCGTCGACGTAGCCGGCCTGGATGACGGCCTGCTGCTTTTTCTTTTCGATGCCGGCCTGGGCGGCACGCAGCGATTGCTCCGGCGCCGCCTTGTAGCGTCCGCGGCCCTTCTTGTAAAAATAGATCGGCGCGCCGTGCAGCGCCAGCACCAGCCCGGCCGCCTCGAAGGGCAGCGGCGGATGGCCGAAATACTCGGCGCCGAGTTCGGCGAAACCGAACTCTTCCTCGCCGGCGACTTCCCATAAAAATTCGAAATCGATGTCGACGGCGATCGCCTTGGCAAGTTCGAGCAATTCGGCCGGGGCCGGCTTTTCGTACTGCAGCAGCACGTCCTTGACCTTGACCTTGGTGCGTTTGCCGCTCGGGGTGTCCACGTGGTAGGCCTCGCCGGCCTGCGACAGCACCGCGCCGACCTTGAAATCGCCGGATTCTTCAAAAAATAAATTCATTGGTCAGTTCAGGTTCGTTGTGTTTATTGTTGATGACGCTGCTATCAAGTCCATTACCGCAGGCAAGAATACCTCGGTGACCAGCAGCGTGCCTTGATGGCGCCGGTAGAGGCAGCGGCGCGCATAATAAATAGTGTGTAAGCTGGTGTCGCCCAGTGCGGCGCGGGCCCGCCGCGCCAGCGGGTGGCCAGGGCGCAGGCGGGCAAATTCGAGTTCGCCGCGGCTTACCTGCGGGTCGCCGAACAGCGTGCTGCCCAGCGAGCGTTCGCCCAGCGCGTTAAACATCGGCCAGTCGGTGGCGTTGGCTGCCATCGGCACCACGGTGTGGGCAAACACCACCGGCCGCCCATCGCAGCGCAGCAGTACTTCGCGCGCCCATACGCGGCCCACTCGCACCATGCCAATCGCGTGCGCCTCGTCGGCCAGGCACAGCGCGGTGCGCTGGTGCAGCCGCTGCACCCGGAAAGCGCTGCTATGGGCGATCAGGCGCGCCGTCAGTGAACCGCCGGCGCCCAGCCAGGGCAGGAAAGCGGCGGGCGCGGCCAGCGCATTGACGTGGCGGTGCCAGAGTGCCTGGCGTAGCGACGCCACCCTCACCGCGGCGCCGCTTCTGCCAGACAGAAGGCCAGCACGTCGTCGACATGGTCGGCAAATTCGGCGAGCGCATGGTCGCTGCCGTCGATCACCAGCTGGCGCGCACCGGCGTAGTGGGCCACCATATCGCGGTAGTCGAGCACTTCGTCGCCGCTGGCGGCCATCAAAAAATAGCGTTCCGGCAGGGTGATGTGCTCGACTTTGAGCGCACGCAATTGGTCGATGTACTCGTGCTTGAATTCGAACGGCTGGTCCGAATGCCAGGCGGTGGTGACGCCGACGTGGCGCTCGAGGTCTGCCAACGGATTGACCGCCGGATTGAGCAACACGGCGCGGCAGCCGAAGCGCTCGGCCAGCCAGGTCGCGTAATAGCCGCCCAGCGACGAGCCGACGATCGCCAACTCGGCCGGCGCGGTGTCGCCGACCAGCGCCACCGCCAACGCCATCGCCTCGCGCGGCGAAGCCGGCAACTGCGGGCAGACCAGTTCGTGCAAACGCCCCAGTTCGGCCATCTTGCGCGCCACTACCTGCGCCTTGAACGAATTCGGCGACGAGCGAAACCCGTGCAGATACAAGATCATTTTGCCAGCGCCTCGAGCAGTTGCTGGTGGATGCCGCCGAAGCCGCCATTGCTCATGACCAGGATATGGTCGCCCGGCTGGGCCGCCCGGACGATGGCATTGACCAGGAAATCGAGCTGGTCGAAGCTGTGGGCGATGGCGCCGAGCGGACGCAGGGCGTCGGCCAGGCTCCAGCCGAGCGCCTGCTGGCTGCCGAAGCCGAACACCAGGTCGGCGTCCTTCAGGCTGCCCGGCAATGCGTCTTTCATGGCGCCCAGCTTCATCGTGTTCGAGCGCGGCTCGAGCACGGCCAGGATGCGCCCGGTGGCGCCGATCTTCTGGCGCAGGCCGCCGACGGTGGTGGCGATCGCGGTCGGGTGGTGGGCGAAGTCGTCATAGACGGTGACGCCTTTCACCACGCCGCGCACTTCCATGCGCCGCTTGACGCTGTCGAAGCGCGCCAGCGACGCCGCTGCCTGCGCCATCGGCACGCCGACGTGGCGCGCCGCGGCGATCGCCGCCAGCGCGTTGAGGCGGTTGTGGCGCCCGGTCAGGCCCCATTGCACACGGCCGACGACGGCATGGTTAAAAACGACGTCGAAGTCGCCGCCCTGGTGCTCGACCATGCTCCAGTTGGCAGGCGCATTTGCGTTGATTGCGGCGCCGAAGCTTTCCAGCTCGCTCCAGCAGCCGCGTTTCATCACGCGCGCCAGCGACTGCTCGTCGCCATTGACGATCAGCCGGCCAATCCCCGGCACGGTGCGCACCAGGTGATGGAACTGGGTTTCGATGGCGCCGATGTCGGGAAAAATGTCGGCATGGTCGTATTCGAGGTTGTTCATCACCGCCGTCTTGGCGTGGTAGTGAACGAATTTGCTGCGCTTGTCGAAGAAGGCGGTGTCGTATTCGTCCGCTTCGATGACAAAGAAGTCGGACCCCGCGCCGGCGCTGTCGCCCGACAGCCGCGCCGAAATGCCGAAGTTCATCGGCACGCCGCCGATCAGGAAGCCCGGCGCGTAGCCGGCGTCCTCCAGTATCCAGGCCAGCATCGCCGACGTCGTCGTCTTGCCGTGGGTCCCAGCCACGGCCAGTACCCATTTATTACGCAGGATGTGTTCGCCGATCCACTGCGGCCCGGAGGTGTATGGCAGGCTGCGGCTGAGGATTTCCTCGACCAGCGGATTACCGCGCGAGACGACGTTGCCGATCACGTACAGGTCCGGCTTGAGCGCCGTCTGCTCGGGCCCGAAACCCTGGATCAATTCAATGCCCTGGGCTTCCAGCTGGGTGCTCATCGGCGGATAGACGTTAGCGTCGCAACCCGTCACGCGGTGGCCGGCCTCCTTGGCGAGGACGGCGAGGCCGCCCATGAAGGTGCCGCAGATGCCGAGGATATGAATATGCATGGTGGGATAACCGGCGCCGAGCGATGCTTGGACGCACTTTCTAAAAGTCGAATACGCGATTTTACCTGACGTGCCGGCATTTACCGTTCCAGAGTATTATCTATCTCATGATGGCTACCCCGAACCACGATCTGGCCCTGTTGCGCGCGCAAATCGCCGCGCAGGCTGCGCGCATGATTGCCGAGGACGGCGCCGACTATGCCGGCGCCAAGCGCCGCGCGCTGCGCCTCGTGCTGGGCAATGCCCAGCACCAGCCGGCGTCGAACCTGTTGCCCGACAACGCCGAAGTCGAAGAAGAAGTGCGCCGGTACCAGGCGCTGTTCCAGGCCGACAGCCAGCCGCAGAAGTTGCACGCCTTGCGCCTGCTGGCCGCCGAAGCGATGCAGCAGCTCGAACAGTTCCGCCCTTACCTGACCGGCGCGGTGCTGAACGGCACCGCTGGCGAACACGACGACATCCACCTGCAGTTGTTCGCCGACAGCGCCAAGGACGTGATCATGTTTTTTCTCGACCGCGACGTCAATGTCGAGATTTCCGAAACGGCGCACTTCAAGGGCGGCCGCCACGCCTCGGTGGAAACGGTCAGCTTTTATTGGCGCAAGCAGCAGGTGCATGCCGAACTGTATGAAATGAACGATTTGCGCGGCGCACTCAAGCCGCGTCCCGATGGCCGGGCCCAGCGTGCCGACCTCAACGCCGTGCGCGCCCTCCTGGGCGCGGCGGACGACAACCCAGGAATTAAATGAATAAAAAGAAAATAGCCACCATCGGCGCTGTGGCGCTGGCCTTTGGCGCACTTGGCGCAGTGGTCGGCACTTACAAGAGTACGCCTGCAAATCCGCCGGCGCCGGCGTTGGCCGACTTGCCTATGCAACGTTCCGGCGCCGTGCCGTCCAGTTCTCCCGTTGCGGATCTCTACGCCCAATCGATGAACGATGCAGCCGGTACGCCGCACGCCTTGTCGCAATGGAAAGGCAAGGCGCTGGTGGTCAATTTCTGGGCGCCGTGGTGCGCTCCCTGCGTCAAGGAAATGCCGGAACTGGCGGCGCTGGCCACCGATAGCGCGGCGAAAAACATTAACGTGATCGGCATTGGCATCGATTCGCCGACCAACATCGCCGAGTTCGCCACTAAGGTCAAAGTGAGCTACCCGCTGTACGTCGCCGGCATGAGCGGCACCGAATTGTCGCGCAGCTTCGGCAACACCAGCGGCAGCCTGCCCTACACCGTGCTGATCGGCGCCGACGGCAAGGTACGCAAGACCTACCTCGGCCAACTCAAGTTCGACGAGTTAAAGAAAGATATGGCAGCTTTATAAGGCCGACAAGCCGACTTCACAAAGATGCGAACGACCGTTCGTTTCGTTGCGCCGTACTTTTTTCCCTTGCCAATCAGCGATGTTGGCGGCAGAATGCCTGACTTTCGCGTCATCCTATACCGTCAACCATGGCAAAAAAGCTACTGCTGCTCAACGGTCCCAACCTGAATTTGCTGGGGACCCGGGAGCCTGCGGTGTACGGCTCCGAGACGCTGGCCGACATCGAATACGCCGCCACAGCCCAGGCTGTGGCGGCGGGCGCGACGCTGTCCTGCTTTCAGAGCAACCATGAAGGCGCCCTGATCGACCGCATCCACGCCGCCCGTACCGAGGGCGTCGAGGCGATCGTCATCAATCCAGGTGGCTTGACCCACACCAGCGTCGCCTTGCGCGACGCGCTGGCCGGCGTGGCGATACCGTTTGTCGAGGTACACATCTCGAATATTCATCAACGCGAGGCGTTTCGCCACCATTCCTTCCTGTCCGCCATCGCCCTCGGGACGATCTGCGGCCTCGGCACGGACGGCTATCGCTTTGCCATCGACTTCGCGCTCAAAAAGCGTTAATCTTCGTCAACTTCATGCATTTTGTGCGACTGCCCTTATCCCGGTGCATCGCTTACCTTTACATACACAATAATTCCAAGGGGTTTCACATGGATTTACGAAAACTCAAAACGCTGATCGACCTTGTCGCCGAATCCGATATCGCTGAACTTGAAGTGACCGAAGGCGAAAGCAAGGTACGCATCGTCAAATCGTCGGCCATGCCGCAAGGCCAGATGATGATGATGCAGCCGCAGGGCATGCACCAGCAGTACGCCGCGCCTGCCGCCGCCCCGGCCGCAGTGGTGGAACCGCTGGTCGTCGCCGAGCCAACCGGCCACATCGTCAAGTCGCCGATGGTCGGCACGTTTTACCGTTCGTCGTCGCCAGGTTCACCCGCTTTCGTCGAGGTCGGCTCGACCATCCGCGAAGGCGAAACCGTATGCATCATCGAAGCGATGAAGCTGCTCAACGAGATCGACGCGGAGGTGTCGGGCGTCGTCACCAAGATCCTGGTCGAGAATGGCCAACCGGTCGAATTCGGTCAACCATTGTTCGTGATCGGTTAAGCAGGTAACAAGTAACCGTAGTGGCGCCGCCAGGAAGCCGCGCCACCGCGGTGTTCCATACGGCTTACTCTATATAGGTAGTTCCCGGCTCGCGCCGGCCCTCACAGAAACACCGAACCCACATGTTTGAAAAAATTCTCATCGCCAATCGTGGTGAAATCGCGCTCCGGATTCAACGCGCTTGCCGCGAAATGGGCATCAAAACCGTTGTCGTCCACTCCGAAGCGGACAAGGACGCGAAGTACGTGAAGCTGGCCGACGAATCGGTCTGCATCGGCCCGGCGCAGTCTTCGCTCAGCTACCTGAACATGCCGGCCATTATCAGCGCCGCCGAAGTGACGGATGCCGAAGCGATCCACCCTGGTTACGGCTTTCTGTCGGAGAACGCCGATTTTGCCGAACGCGTGGAAAAATCGGGCTTCGTCTTCATCGGCCCGCGTTCGGAGTCGATCCGGCTGATGGGCGACAAGGTGTCGGCCAAGCAAGCGATGATTCGCGCCGGCGTGCCCTGCGTGCCCGGCTCGGAAGGCGCGTTGACGGACGACCCGAAAGAAATCATCCAGACCGGCCGCAAGGTTGGCTATCCCGTCATCATCAAGGCGGCCGGCGGCGGCGGCGGGCGCGGCATGCGCGTGGTGCACACGGAAGCGGCCTTGCTCAATGCGGTCGCGATGACCAAGACGGAAGCCGGCACCGCCTTCGGCAATCCGGAAGTGTACATGGAAAAGTACCTGGAAAATCCGCGCCACATCGAGATCCAGATCCTCGCCGACGAGCACAAGAATGCGGTCTGGCTGGGTGAGCGCGACTGCTCGATGCAGCGCCGTCACCAGAAAGTGATCGAGGAAGCGCCGGCGCCCGGCATCCCGCGCAAACTGATCGAAAAAATCGGCGACCGTTGCGCCGAAGCGTGCCGCAAGATCGGCTACCGCGGCGCCGGCACCTTCGAGTTCCTGTTCGAAAATGGCGAGTTCTACTTCATCGAGATGAATACCCGCGTCCAGGTCGAGCATCCGGTCACTGAAATGATCACCGGCATCGACATCGTGCAAGAGCAGATCCGCATCGCCTTTGGCGAAAAGCTGCGCTTCCGCCAGCGCGACATCATGCTGTCGGGCCACGCCGTCGAGTGCCGCATCAACGCCGAAGACCCGTTCAAATTCACCCCGTCGCCGGGACGCATCGTCTCCTGGCACGCGCCGGGCGGCCCCGGCATCCGCGTCGATTCGCATGCGTACGCCGGCTATTATGTGCCGCCGCATTACGATTCGATGATCGGCAAGGTCATCGCTTACGGCGCCACCCGCGACCAGGCGATTCGCCGCATGCAGATCGCGCTGTCGGAAATGGTGGTTGAGGGTATCCTGACCAATATCCCGCTGCACCGTGAACTGATGATCGATGCGCGCTTCATCGAAGGCGGCACCAACATCCATTACCTCGAGCAGAAACTGGCCGCCAAGCCGGACCTGCCGAAGGGCGGCGCGCTGGGCGCCAAAATGGAAGCAAAGGCCGGACAATGAGCTGGACCGAAGTTATCATCGAAATTGCCCGCGACAACGCCGAAGCCCTGTCGGACGCGTTGATGGAAGCGGGCGCGCTGTCGGTGTCGGTGGAAGACGCCGACGAAGGCACCGACCAGGAAAAGCCGTTGTTTGGCGAGCCTGGCATGGAGCCGGCGCAAGCTGCGTGGGAACACAGCCGCGTGGTGGCACTCACCGATGTCGATGCCGACCAGGGGGCCATCGTGGCGCAAGCGGCCAGCAGCATCGGCCTGTTGACGCCGCCGGCGTTCACTACCCGCTTTGTCGCCGACGAGGACTGGGTGCGCCTGACCCAGTCGCAGTTCGCCCCTATTCATATCGGAAAAAACATCTGGGTCGTGCCGAGCTGGCATGAAGCGCCGGATCCTGCCGGGCTGATCCTCGAACTCGATCCGGGCCTGGCGTTCGGCACCGGCAGCCATCCGACCACCCGGCTATGCATGGAATGGCTCGAAGCGCACCCGGCGCCAGCCAAGTCGGTGCTCGACTACGGCTGCGGTTCCGGCATCCTGGCGATGGTGGCCAAAAAGCTCGGCGCGGGCGACGTCGCCGGCGTCGACATCGACCCGCAAGCGATCGAATCGGCGCGCGACAATGCCGCGCGCAATAACTGCGAGATCGACTACTACCTGCCGGACAACTTCGCCGTATCGGCCAAACCGCAGCACGCCAGCGGCAAGTTCGACATCGTCGTCGCCAATATCCTGTCGAGTCCCTTGAAGCTGATGGCGCCGATGCTCTCGAGCCGCGTGGCGCCAGGGGGCGCCTTGATCCTGTCGGGCGTGCTGGCGCGCCAGGCCGAGGAAGTCGCTGCAGCCTACGCCCCGTTCATCAAGCTCGGCGTGTGGGCTGAGCAGGACGGCTGGGTCGCGCTGCACGGCGTCGCCGGCAGCGACAGCATTCCACCGGCACGCTCGGCAAGCGAGCAGTAAAAGGCATGGCGCTCGCCACTATTTGCCCCCACTGCAACACGACGTTCCGGGTCGCTTCGGACCAGTTGAAGCTGCGTGGGGGCATAGTGCGTTGCGGCGCCTGCAATGAAGTTTTCGACGGCAATGCCGCGCTGCTCGACCTTGCCGCTGCCGCTGCCGTTGCCGCAACCGCAACCGTTCCAGCCAGCGCGCCGTCCGCTACGCCGCCAAGCGACGATGCGCATGCGCTGAACGCGCCAGGGCCATCGGCGAGCGCCGCCTTCGATGCCGAAGTAGCGGCCATCGACGCCAGGCACAGCGGCGCAGTAGCGCACGAAAAGCCGGTGCCGCAAGCGCCGACGCATGATGAGCCCACGCAGCAAGAGCCGATCCACACGCTCGACTTCGACACTACCTTCGATCCGTTCGGCATCCTGCCGAAGTCGCTGCACCCTACGGCGGAACCGCTGCCTGCACCTGCACCAGAACCAGAGTCCCCGCAAATGGGGTCTGACCCGGTTTTGGGGCAACCAGTCGACCAGGAAATTCTGGCCCTCCCGGTGCTGGACGACGACATCGATCAAGCCGCGGCAACATCGGAGCCTGGGCCATCGCCCACGCGCGCGGCATTCGTCGATTTTCAGCCGCCGCTGCTGATGCGCGCTTCGGCCACGGCCGCGCCGGCGCCTCTTTCCATGCCAAGGCCAGCGGTCGACGCCGCCAGGAAAAGAAAAGCGGAAGCGCACGTGGCGGCGATCGCGCCGACACCCGAGCCGGGCGAACATGAACCCGAATTCGTCAAGATCAGCCGGCACAAAGCGCGAACCGGCGGCCGCCGGCGCCTTGTGCTGGGCGCCGCTTGCGCCCTGTTGGTGCTGGCACTGGCCGCCCAGGGCGTGATCTCGTTTCGCAACGTGCTGGCGGCCCGTCATCCGCAGGCAAAGGCGCTGCTGACGGGCGCCTGCGCCGTGTTCGGCTGCAAGGTCGAGCTGCCGGCCCAGATCGACGCCCTCAGCGTCGAAACCGGCGAACTGCAGTCGCTCGGCGCCAATACCTTTTCGTTCACCACCTTGCTGCGCAACCAGGCCAGCCTGGTGCAGGCCTGGCCGCACCTCGAACTGGCATTGACCGACGCCAACGACAAACCGCTGGTGCGGCGGGTATTCACGCCGGCCGAATACCTGCCGCAAGGCGTGGCGCCGGCCATGGGCATCGCGCCGCGCTCGGAGCAGGCAGTCAAACTCGCTTTCGAGCTGAATCAGGTCAAGGCTTCCGGCTATCATATCGCCATCTTCTATCCATAAGGCTGAACCCATGAACAAAACCACCCTGATCTGCGGATCGCTCGCCTTCGACAAGATCATGCAGTTCCACGGCCGCTTCGCCGAAACCCTGATGGCCGAGCACATGCACAAGGTCAACGTGTCGTTCCTGGTGCCGACCCTGCGCACCGAGTTCGGCGGCTGCTCGGCGAACATCGCCTACAACCTGAAGATGCTGGGCGGCGACCCGTTGATCATGGCCACCATCGGTCAGGACGGCGGCGACTACCTCGAGCGCTTCGAGCGGCTCGGCATCCCGACGCGCGCGATCCGGAAAATCGCCGACGCCTACACTGCCCAATGCTTCGTCACGGCCGACCTCGACAACAATCAGATCAACGCTTTCCACCCGGGCGCCATGCAGTTCTCGCATGAGAACAACGTCGCCGACTGCGGGCCGCTGGCGGTGGCGATCATCGCACCGGACGGCCGCGACGGCATGCTCAAGCACGCCACCGACTGCGCCGCCCAGAACGTGCCGTTCATGTTCGACCCGGGCCAGCAGTTGCCGATGTTCAGCGGCGCCGAATTGATCGACTTCATCGACAAGGCCAGCTACCTGGCCGCCAACGACTACGAATTCGAGATGCTGATGGACCGCACCGGCTTGACCTTGGCCGACATCGCCGGCAGGCTCGATGCGCTGATCGTCACCCGCAGCGAAAACGGCTCGGAAATTCATGCGGGCGGAAAGCGCTTCGATATCCCATGCGTCGCGGCGCCAAGCGTGGTCGACCCGACCGGTTGCGGCGACGCCTACCGCGCCGGCCTGCTATACGGCATCGCCAACGGCTTCGACTGGCCGACCACCGGCCGCCTGGCCAGCCTGCTCGGTTCGATCAAGATCGGCCACCAGGGCGGTCAGAACCACGTCTTCACCGCCACTGACATCGCCGAGCGGTTCGACAAAGAATTCAATTACCGGTTTTAGGGCAAATTGGGTCGTCGCGAACGCGGGGACCCAATGTCAACCTCAGCTCACGGCACCAGCAGCCGTTCGACCTCTGCCACCGTCAGCACGCCCGACATCACTTCAACCAGCTTGCGCTTGCAGCGCAAGCCTTGCGTGATGGTGACCGCGCTTTTCGGCATCGACAGGGCCGCCGCCAGAAACTTGGCCAGCGCTTCGTTCGCCCTGCCCTCGATCGGCTGCGCCTGCAGTTTGAGCTTGAGGGCATCGTCCTGCACGCCCACCACTTCGGTCTTCTTCGCGTTCGGGGTTATCTGCACCGCAATGCGCACGCCGCCCGGCAGTGCGCAGCACCAGGGACGGCTCATCGATGGCTCACCGACGGCTTACCGCGGGTCACCGAAAACCGAACGCCATGCCCAATAGCAGATGTGCAATCTGCAGCAGGATCAGCGCCACCAGCATCGACAGGTCGAGCCCGCCGAGCAGCGGCACGACCTTGCGCAGCGGACGCAGCAGCGGGTCGTTCAGGGCCCTTACCAGCGGCGCCAACGGCGCATGCGGGTTAACCCAGCTAAAAATCGCCTCGACGACCAGCAAGGCCATGAAACCGTACAGGATCCAGCTGAGGAAGCGGTAGAGCGCCATCAGGAACACCGTCGTACCCGACAAGCCGGACAGGAACAATACCGAGCTCGCCAGGAACACCACCAGGAAGGCGCCGATCAGGCTGGCCCAGTCATAGCCGCCCACACCCGGCACAAGGCGGCGCAAGGGACGCACCAGCCAGTCGGACAAGGTAAAGGTGAATTGTGCCACTGAAGCGGGTGGCCGGACACGAATCGCCTGCATCCAGAAACGAAGCAGCAAGACGCCGCCGAGCACGGTGGCGATGGCGTCCACGATCAACTGGAGAATACTGAGCACGACGACTCCTTAAACTTAAAAAAAACCGCTGTGTGAGACTTGTCACACAGCGGTATTTTGCCTGATCCAGGCGCAGCTGGCTATTACGGACGGCTGCTGGTCGGGAAAGGCCATGCTGCTGCCGGCGCTAACACGGTTTTAGCCGCTGGCGCCGGTGCTGTCGGCGCAGCTGGTGCTGGTGCCGCCGCCGCAGGTGCTGCTGCCGGTGCCGCCTTTGGTGCAGCCGCCTTTTTAGGCGCAGCTGGCTTTTTCACCGCTGGTTTGGCTGCTGCCGCTGGCGCCGCTGGAGCCGCAGCGGCTGCTGCCGGCTTGGCTGCTGCCGGCTTTGCCGCTACTGCTGGCTTGGCTGCCGGCTTGGCTGCTGGCTTGGCTGCTACTGCTGGCTTGGCTGCTGGCTTTGCCGCAGCCTTAACCGGCTTTTTTGCTGCTGGCTTAGCCGCCACCTTTTTTGCTGCTGGCTGCGGCACCTTGGTGGCCATTTTTTTTGCTGCTGGCTGCGTCACCTTGGTGGCGGCTTTGGTTACTGCTGTTTTCTTCGCTGCTGGCTGGGTCGCTTTAACAGCCGCTTTTTTAACGATCGGCTTGGCTGCCGCTTTCGGCGCTGCTTTTTTCGCCGCTGATTTTGGCGCAGCTTTCTTCGCCGCTGGTGCTGTCGCCTTGGTAGCGGCCTTCTTTGCTACTGGCTTGGCAGCTGCTTTTGGAGCCGCTTTTTTGGCGACTGGCTTGGCCGCTGCTTTTGGAGCCGCTTTTTTGGCTACTGGCTTGGCTGCTGCTTTTGCAGACGCTTTTTTGGCTGCAGGTTTAGCTACAGGTTTAGCCGCAGCTTTTGGCGCTGCCTTCTTCGCTACTGGCTTGGCTGCGGCTTTTGGAGCCGCTTTTTTGGCAACTGGCTTGGCGGCTGCCTTTGGAGCTGCTTTCTTGACTGCCGGCTTGGCTGCGGCTTTTTTCGCAACTGGCTTCGCGGCCGCTTTTGGTGCGGCTTTCTTGGCTGCGGCCGGCTTGACTGCTGCGGCTTTTTTCGCCACTGGCTTGGCGGCTACCTTGGTTGCTACCTTGGTTGCTGCCTTTGGCGCTGCTTTCTTCGCTGCTGCCACTTTCAACGCCGTTTTGGCGACTGGTTTCTCGGCGGCGGCTTTAGCGACCGGTTTTTTTGCTACTGATTTCTTTGCGGCTGTTGCCATTTGAGTTCTCCTTCATCTGCGATGGGAAAAATACGCTACAAGGTTAAAACCCGTCCGACCCGTATAGGTGATCGAGCGAATTATTCATCGGCACAAACGCGTTCGTTGTTTATGCTAATGAATTCGGCACCAGCTAAACTGCTGCACCTCCTCACGGGTGCAGCAGTTCAGCCATAGTCATCGGTATCTCGCGACGACAAAATCGGTGTTACCAGTGCGCTGTTCACATCAAGTACGTTGACCACGAAAAGAAAAAGCCGCCATGCCTGAACAAAATCAGGCAGGGCGGCTTAATTTTTGCGATGAGGTCAAGTGCATATCTGGTTGAATCAGCGTCCCATTTTTGATCGGGTTTGCGTCGACGTCCGCGCAAAAAAATCGGCGCGTTCACGTTTCGACAAATTCAATCACGTAAAGTACACGATAACCTTGTCAGTGCGCAACTGGCGCACTAACTTTTTCGCATCCTTTTTCTCAACGGGACGCGCGCGATGCACCGCGCGCGTTTTGCAGGCGCGCCAACGAGGCGCTTATTCTCACTATTCCCAGTTCAATGCGCCACCGGTTTGGTACTCGGTCACGCGCGTCTCGAAGAAGTTTCGCTCCTTCTTCATGTCGATCATTTCGCTCATCCACGGGAACGGATTTTCTTCGTGCGGGAACAGCGGTTCGAGCCCGATTTGCACCGAGCGGCGATTGGCGATGAAGCGCAAATAGCCCTTGAACATGGAGGCATTCAAACCGAGCACGCCGCGCGGCATCGTGTCTTCCGCGTACGCGTATTCGAGGTCGACCGCCTTGAGGAAAAGGGCCTTGATCTCTTCGCGGAAAGCAGGCGTCCACAGCAGCGGATTTTCCATCTTGATCGTGTTGATCAAATCGATCCCGAAATTGCAATGCATTGATTCGTCACGCAAAATATACTGATACTGTTCCGCCGCTCCCATCATTTTGTTCTGCCGGCCGAGCGCCAGTATCTGGGTAAAGCCGACGTAAAAGAACAGCCCTTCCATCAGGCAGGCAAACACGATCAGCGACTTCAGCAAGGTCTGGTCGCTCTCGGTGGTGCCGGTGGTGAAGGCCGGATTGGTCAGCGTATTAATGAAAGGAATCAGGAATTCGTCCTTTTCGCGGATCGACTTGATCTCGTTGTAGGCATTGAAAATCTCCGCTTCATCCAGGCCCAGCGACTCCACGATGTACTGGTAAGCGTGGGTGTGGATCGCCTCTTCGAACGCCTGGCGCAGCATGTATTGGCGGCATTCGGGGGCTGTGATGTGGCGATAAACGCCGAGCACGATGTTGTTGGCGGCGAGCGAATCGGCGGTCACGAAGAAGCCCAGGTTTCTTTTCACCAGGCGACGCTCGTCGTCGGTCAAACCGTTGGGATTTTTCCACAATTCGATGTCACGCTGCATGTTGACCTCTTGCGGCATCCAGTGATTCGCGCAACCTGCCAGGTATTTATCCCATGCCCATTTGTATTTGAATGGGACCAGCTGGTTGACGTCGGTCTTGCCGTTGATAATGCGCTTGTCGTCGCTGTTGACGCGCTTGGCAACGAGCGCGGCGTCGGCCGGCGCTTCGGTGGCGGCCGCCGTCGGCAAGCCGGCGGCAGGCAGGCTGGAAGTATCTTCGTCCCATGACAACATAATGAATTTCCTTCTTGATGGTGTGACGTTAACGCGCCGACCAAGCGGCGCGTGTTTCAATGTGCAGATTTCAATGTATGTGTCTATTTTACTGACAAGCTTCGCACTCTTCAAACCCGTCGTCACCCGGGCGCAGGTAGCAGGCTGCGCCGTCGGCTTCGGCTTCGGCGTCGGCCGCGGCCGAAGCCGCCGACACATCGGCTGCCGTGCTGCGGGCGCTGGCCGACATGCCGCCGTCGACCGCCACCGCGTTCAGCGCGCCGGTCTTCGAGGTCGACTTCTCCATGTGGGTGGCAGCGATGGTACGCAAGTAGTACGTGGTCTTGAGGCCGCGCAGCCACGCCAGCTTGTAGGTCTCGTCTAATTTCTTGCCCGACGCGCCGGCCATATAGATGTTCAGCGACTGCGCCTGGTCGATCCACTTCTGGCGGCGCGATGCCGCTTCCACCAGCCAGGTCGGCGACACTTCGAAGGCGGTAGCGTAAAGGTCGCGCAGGTCTTGCGGGATGCGGTCGATCTTGGCCAGCGAACCATCGAAGTACTTCAGGTCGGCGATCATGACTTCGTCCCACAGGTCGCGCGCCTTGAGGTCGCGCACCAGGTAGGCGTTGATCTCGGTGAACTCGCCCGACAGGTTCGATTTCACATACAGGTTCTGGAACGTCGGTTCGATGCAGGCCGACACGCCGATGATGTTCGAGATCGTCGCCGTCGGGGCGATCGCCACGCAATTCGAGTTGCGCATGCCGAACTGCTTGATACGCTCGCGCACCGGGGTCCAGTCCATTGCCGACGACGAATCGACTTCCAGGTAACCGCCGCGCTCGGCGGCCAGCAAGGCGACCGAATCCTGCGGCAGGATGCCGCGGTCCCACAGCGAACCTTCGTACGAGGCGTAACGGCCGCGCTCTTCGGCCAGTTCGGTCGACGCCAGGTAGGCGTAATAGCACACCGCTTCCATCGAGCGATCGGCAAATTCGACCGCTTGGTTCGAAGCGAACGGTAAGCGCATCACGTGCAGGCAATCCTGGAAACCCATGATGCCCATGCCGACCGGGCGATGGCGCAGGTTCGAGTTGCGTGCTTTTTCGACGGCGTAGTAATTGATATCGATGACGTTGTCGAGCATGCGCATGGCGGTGCGGACCGTTTTCTGCAACTTGACATGGTCGAGCTTGCCCTCTTTCATGTGGGCCGGCATGTTCACCGAACCGAGATTGCAGACGGCGATTTCATCGGCGCTGGTGTTGAGGGTGATCTCGGTGCACAGGTTCGAGCTGTGGACCACGCCGACGTGCGACTGCGGCGAACGGATGTTGCACGGATCCTTGAAAGTGATCCACGGGTGGCCGGTCTCGAACAGCATCGACAGCATCTTGCGCCACAGGTCGAGCGCGGCGACCTTCTTGAACACGCGCAGCTCGCCGGCCGCCGCTTTCGCTTCGTAGCCGAGGTAGGCCGCCTCGAAGGCACGGCCGACCTTGTCGTGCAGGTCCGGCGCCTCGGACGGCGTAAACAACGTCCAGTCGCCTTTTTCCATCACCCGCTTCATGAACATGTCCGGGATCCAGTTGGCGGTGTTCATGTCGTGGGTGCGGCGGCGGTCGTCGCCGGTGTTTTTGCGCAGGTCGAGGAATTCCTCGATATCCATGTGCCAGGTTTCGAGGTAGGCGCATACCGCGCCCTTGCGCTTGCCGCCCTGGTTGACCGCGACGGCGGTGTCGTTGACCACTTTCAGGAACGGCACCACGCCTTGCGACTTGCCGTTGGTGCCCTTGATGTGGGCGCCAAGCGCGCGCACCGGGGTCCAGTCGTTACCCAGGCCGCCGGCAAACTTGGCCAGCAGCGCGTTTTCCTTGATGGCGTCGAAGATGCCCTCCAAGTCGTCCGACACCGTCGTCAGATAGCACGACGACAACTGCGAGCGCAAGGTGCCCGAGTTGAACAGGGTCGGGGTCGAACTCATGAAGTCGAACGACGACAGCAGGTTGTAAAACTCGATGGCGCGCGCCTCGCGATTTTCTTCGCGCAACGACAAGCCCATCGCCACGCGCATGTAGAACGCCTGCGGCATTTCGATGCGGACGTCGCGCACGTGCAGGAAGTAGCGGTCGTACAGGGTCTGCAAGCCGATGTAACCGAACTGCAGGTCGCGGTCGGCGACCAGCGCCTTCGCCAGCTTGGCCAGGTCGTAGGTTGCCAGCACCGGATCGAGCAAGTCGTTGGCGATGCCGTTGGCGATGTATTGCGGGAAGTACTCTACATAGTGGGCCGCCGCTTTTGCCTGCGGCACTTCCTGGCCGAACACCTCTTTGCGGATCGTGTGCAGCAGGATGCGGGCGGTCACTTGCGAATAGGCCGGGTCTTTTTCCATCAGGGCTCTAGCGGCCAGGATGGCCGACTTGTGCAGCTCTTCGACCGGCACGCCGTCGTACAGGTTGCGCACCGTTTCGGCCAGGATGGCGTCGGCGTCGACGTGCTTTTCCAGGCCGACGCAGGCGGCAGCGATCAGGTCGCGGACCTGGTTCATGTCAAGCAGGCGGCGCACGCCGTTTTCCAGCACGTGGAGTTGTGGCGAAGTAGCTTGGCCGGAGCCGCCGAGCGCCTCCTTTGCCAGCCTGCGCTCTTCCATGTGCTTGGCGCGGTACAGCACGTAGGCGCGCGCGACGTCGTGCTCGCCTGAACGCATCAGCGACAATTCCACCTGGTCCTGCACGTCTTCGATATGGAAGGTGCCGCCGCCCGGATGACGGCGCACCAGCGCGGCCACCACGTTGGCGGTCAGCTGCTCGACCAGTTCGCGCACGCGCGACGAGGCGGCGCCCTGCCCGCCGGTGACGGCGAGGAAAGCCTTGGTGACGGCGATGGCGATTTTCGACGGTTCGAAGGCGACCACGGCGCCGTTGCGGCGGATGATGCGGTAGTCGCCGTGAGCGGCGATATCGGCAGCGCTACCCGGGCCGGCGGTAGCGGCCTGACCTGGGGTGACGTGCAGCGAATTGGTGGAAATGTCTTGTAATGTTTGCATTGAAGCTCCCAGGGGCGGCATGCAGTCGTGCTGCTGCCATTGTTATCAAGTGGACCGCCTGATGGGCGGATCCGCCAACAAATAAAAAGCGAAAGAGTACCCTGCCAACCGTTGCAGCCTGTTGGCAAACGACGTTGAAGCATGGGTCGATCCGTTGGTTCGATACCGCTCCGATTGATGCCGGGCGGGTAAAATTGTGTCAGGTGCGTGCCGCGAGTGGCTTGGCCAAATACCAGGCCGACCCGCCTCTGCACCACTACATCTAGTCATAAGCGTCAAAGTAAGACTAATTGTAGTACCTGGCCGATAGGCATGCAATACCTTTCCGGCACCATTGGGGACTATATATTTGCTAGTTTCTTAGCGTATGGGCATTGACATTTATTAAACTGGAAAGCGCGCCGACCAGCCGGTGAGCGACCACTAACTTTGCCCTGTTTGCGGAAGCCAGGAAGGTTGATTTCGACAGATTTCAACATCGATTCGGCAAGGTTTTGTCAGCCAAAAAAAGCGCCAGCCGTCGGCGCCGATCGCCGCATAAGTAAGCGTTTATGACTGCTCCGGCTCCTGGATGCCGAGTTTTTGCATCTGGTAGCGCAACTGGCGAAAACTGATGCCGAGCAGCTGGGCGGCCTGGGTGCGGTTGAACTGGGTCTGGGCCAGCGCGCGCAGGATGATGTCGCGCTCGACCTGTTCGAGGTATTCCGGCAGGCTGTTGGGCAATGCGGCGGGGCCGCTCACCGGCGCGCCGGCGCTCGGCCCGGGGGCAGGAGCAGCAAGAGCAACGGCGGCGGCGGCGGCGGCGGCAGTAGAGGATATCGGCTCGGCCGCGCGCGCGCTCTTGAGCGACAGGTCGGCCACTTCGATCACGCCGTCGTTGGCGAATGCCAGTGCGCGTTCGAGCACGTTTTCCAGCTCGCGCACATTGCCCGGGAAGGAATACGCGCACAGGGTCTCGAGCACGCCCGCGCCAAGTGCCGCCTTTTGCCCGGCCCCGGCCGCTGCCAACCTGGTCAGGATCGCCGCGGTCAGCACCCCGAGGTCGCTCAAGCGTTCGCGCAGCGGCGGCAACCCCAGTTCGATCACGTTCAGGCGGTAAAACAGGTCTTGCCGGAATTTGCCCGTTTCGACGCAATGGGCCAAATCCTGGTGGGTGGCGCTGATGATGCGCACGTCGACCGGCTCTTCAGCTGTGGCGCCGATCTTGCGCACGCGCCGCTCCTGGATCGCGCGCAGCAGCTTGACCTGCATCGCCAGCGGCAGGTCGGCCACCTCGTCGAGCATCAAAGTGCCGCCATTGGCCGCCTGAAAAAAACCATCGCGCTCGTCGGCGGCGCCGGTGAAGGCGCCCTTGCGGTAGCCGAAAAACTCGGCCTCCATCAGCGCTTCGGGAATCGCGCCGCAGTTGACGGCGATGAAGGGGCGCGCCGCGCGCGCGCTTTGGGCATGGATCTCGCGCGCCGCAAGTTCCTTGCCGCTGCCCGATTCGCCCGTGATGGCGATCGGCGCCATCGAGCGCGCCAGCCGGCCGATCTGCGCGCGCAGCGCCTGCATCGCGGCCGAATCGCCGATCAGCCGGCTGGGAGTGGCAGCGCCCGCGGCCGACAGGTCCGGTCCCGGGTGCGATACCCGCAGCGCCGAGCGCACCATCACCCGCAGGTCGTCCAGCACCACCGGCTTGGAGACGTAATCGAAGGCACCCGCTTTCAGCGCCACCACCGCGTTGTCGGCGCTGCCGTAAGCGGTGACGACCGCAATCGGCGTGCCCTTGCCGCTGGCGGCGACGTCGCGTACCAGTTCGAGCCCGAGGCCGTCAGGCAGGCGCATGTCGGTCAGCACCAGCGCGTATTCGTTGGCCGCCCACAGCGCGCGCGCCTGGCCGAGCGTCGCCGCGCAATCGACGTCGAGCCCCATGCGTACCAGCGTGATGTCGAGCAGTTCGCGCAGGTCGGCTTCGTCGTCGACGACCAGGATACGGGGTGAGGTCATGGCAGTATCTTCGCGTTATCTGGATTGCGCATCAGGGGAAGGGAAAGGGGCACAGCAGGTTGGGCGAACGTGATCACAAACCTGCCGCTGGCCTTTCGCGGGGCGAATGCGCCGGGATCGATGCGGTATTCGTAGTCGAGCATGGCGTCGTTGTTCAGGCACAGTTCGCGCGCCAGGTACAGGCCAAGGCCGGTGCCCTTGCTCGAAGTGGTGTAGAACGGCTCGAACAGGTGAGCGCGCACTTGCGGCGTGATGCCCGGGCCGTCGTCCTGCACGTGCAGCTCCATCCGGCCGGGCGCGGCGCTGACGACGAACAGCCGGATCGAACCGGCGGTGGCGCTGGCGTAGCGGATCGCATTGGTGAGCAGGTTGACGACCACCTCGCGCAGGTGCAGCGCATCGAAGCGCACCGGGGCGGCGCCGGCGCCGGCGAGCGAGATCATGTCGTCGGCCAACGCATGGGTTTGCTGGAATTCGTGGCGCAGCTCGGCCAGGAAACCGCCCAGCAGCAGCGGTTCGGAATGCGGCTGCACCTTGCGCGAGAGCTGCAAGATGTCTTCGACCATGCGATTGACCCGCGCCACGTTGTCGCTGACGATCTTGAGCAGGCGCGCCTGCGGCGGCTCGGCCAGGTCCTCGGCCAGCAGCGCGGTGGCGTGGCCGATGGCCGACAACGGATTGCGCACCTCATGGGCAATGCTGGCGGTGAGCCGGCCCATCGAGGCCAGCTTGAGCTGCTGCGCCTGGTTTTCGATCGCCGTGACGTCTTGCATGAAAATCACGCAGCGCCCGGTTTCGTGGCCGGCCGTGTCGACCCGCGCGAAGCGCAGCTTCAAGTGGGCGGCAAGATCGGGCCGCGCGCTGCGCATCACCGGCCCCGGCCCCGGGCCGATGCCGTCGTCCTCGCCGGGCTTGATCGTCACAAACGCACCCTGGCCATTCGGCACTGCACTGTCCGGTGCGGCACTGTCCGGTGCCCATCCCTGCCAGGCGCTGAAGGCCTGGGCGATCGGCGCCAGCGCCGCCGAGTCGGCCAACCTGAAATCGACGCCCTCCCCGCTCAGTGCCAGCATGCGCTGGGCCGCCGGATTGCTGGTCAATACATGACCGTCGGACCCGACTACGAGGATGCCGTCGCCGACGTCGGCCATGACGATGCGGTTGACCGCCTGCTCGATCTTGAGCTCGGCGCCGCGCCGCGCCGCCAGTTCCTCCTGGCCGATCAGCTTGGCGGCCAGCCGGCTCACCAGCAGCACCATGGCGAAAAACGACGCGCCGTACACGCCCGACTGCGTCAAGGACGCTTCGCCGCGCCAGAAAACCACCTGCCATGCGCTCTCGCCGATCAGGATCAGCGTCACCAGCGACGCCGAGAACAACGCCAGCATCAGCGGCGCCAGGATCGCCGCGCCGGCCAGCGGAAACAGGTACAGGATGGCCAGGCCGCTGCGAACGCCGCCGGCGCTGACGTACAGCAGCGAAATGACGGCGATGTCGCAGGCGATTTGAAGGGACAACTGGGCCAGGAAGCGGCGCCGCCACCAGAGCGTCACCATGGCGAACACCACCGCCGTGGCCAGGTAGGCGATGCAGGTTTCGGCATACAGCTGCGGGCCCTGCGCGCGCGCGCCCATGGCGTCGAAGCCCAGATACAGCAGCAGCACCAGCGCGATGACGATGCGGCTGGCGTTGAGGGTTTTCAGCGAGCGCCAGAAGGTCTCGCGCGATTCGGCCGATAGCGCTTGCCAGCGTGCCATCGGCGCTTACTTCGCCGGCAGGCGGACGTGGGCCGGGCTGCAGTACTCCAGGCCGTCGGCGTGCACCGCTTCCGAAGCGGGGAAATGCACGCCGCAATGGGCGCAGCAAGCCATCGATTCCACTGCCGCCGGCCCGGCTTCGGGCTCCCGCCGCCCGGCGCGCGGCGGCTTGGCGGACGCGCGCAGCTTGCTGCGGATCGCCATCACGATCAGTATCGCCAGCGCCAGCCAGAACAGCAGGCGGCTCATGCGACCGCCCGGTGCAGCATCACTTCGAGCACGAAGCGGCTGCCGACATAGGCCAGCACCAGCGTGGCGAAGCCGGCCAGGGTGAAGCGCAAGGCGGTCTTGCCGCGCCAGCCGCGCCACCTGCGCCCGGCCAGCAGCGCCGCGAACAGGACCCACGACAACAGCGCGAAGACGCTCTTGTGGTCCAGTTTCAGCACGGCGCCGAACAGTTGCTCAGAAAACACGATGCCCGACAACACGGTCAGGCTGAGCAAGACAAAGCCGATGCCAATCAGGCGAAACAGCAATTTTTCCATCGTCAGCAGCGCCGGCAGCTGGTCGAGCGCGCCGCCGAGCCAGCCGGCGGCCGGGCTGCGCGTGTGCAGGCGCGACTCCTGCAGCGCCATCAGCACCGCGTGGAAGGCGGCAATGGTGAGGATGCTGTAGGCGAGGATGGCGACGGCGATATGCCAGCCGAACGCGCTCGACTGGCCGGCAAGCTGGAACACGCTGCCGGGGAACAGCACCGGCAGCACCGCGGCGGCGGCGGCGCACGGCATCACCAGCCGGCGCAGGCCGTCAAGCGCGAAGTTGCGGTTTTCGAACCAGTAGGCCAGCACCGACACCCACAGCGCGGCCGACAGCATGATGGCGAAGCCAAACCGCAAGCCGCCGGGGGCGCGCATGTCGGACCACAGCGCGGCGCCATGCAGCAGCCAGCCGAAGGCGGTGAAGGCCGAAATGAGCGCACCCTGTCGCACCGCGAGCAAGGCACAGCCGGCGTAGGTCAGCGCGGCGGCAAGAAATAGGTAAGTCTGCATGGGGTGAGTTTACACCATCGAAGTCAAAGCTGAAGGCTGGCGGGTTAAAGCATGAAAGCAGCATGAAAGCAGCACGAAAGCAGCATGAACACTTTCTTAATCGACGGCGGCCATGCGCAGTTCATCGCGGTGGTGGCGTTGCTGTTCTTCCATCACCAGCTGGCCCAGTTCGCGCTTGAGGGCATTGAACTCGGGCGAGGCCGGATCGCGCTCGCGCGGCAGATCGACGATGATGTCGCGCTTGACCGTGCCCGGCCGGTACGTCATGACGACAATCCGGTCGGCCAGGTAGATC
>Ga0326735_1000007_pt1 | contig 36636 bp, 34 predicted proteins | sample 37_GP2_1092_FD_207945 | JGI IMG/M metagenome (GOLD analysis project Ga0326735, IMG submission 207945) | Glacier ice microbial communities from Ngari, Tibet, China - 37_GP2_109.2 | ecosystem: Environmental > Aquatic > Freshwater > Ice > Glacier | place: China: Ngari, Tibet | collected 2018-07-31
CCCGGCAACCCCTTGCCCTTCGACGCCGTCAATGCGCAGGGGCGCGAGCAGCGCTTGCGCGCCGGCGGCCCGTTGGCGCCATTGACGATTGCCTGCAATGGCGCCGAAGAGTTGAAGGCCGACGCCTATCGCGCTTTCTTCGCCCACCACTGCGCCGAGCACATCGTCGCCTTGCTCAACGATCCGCAAGCGGGCTTCGATGGCTCCGGCGACGCGGGCCGCTTCGTTCGGCTGCAGGCAGCGCACATCGCGGTGCTGGTGCGCGATCGCAACGAGGCGGGGGCGATCCGCAAGGCGCTGCAGCAGCGCAATGTCGCCAGCGTTTATTTGTCGGACAAGGATTCGGTCGTCGACAGCCTGGAGGCAGCCGACGTGTTGCGCTGGCTGAGCGCGATGGCCAATGCGGAGGATGGCGCGCTGGCGCGCGCGGCGTTTGCAACGCGCACCATCGGTCTGTCGCTGGCTGAACTGACCATGCTGGCGTCCGATGAACTGGCATGGGAAGAGCGCGCCTTGCAGATCAAGGCTTGGCACCTGGTATGGCAGCGTCAAGGCGTGCTGGCCATGTTGCGGCGTTTGATCCACGAGCTCGGATTGCCGGCCGCGCTGCTGCAACAACAGGGCGGCGAGCGGCGCCTGACCAACTTGCTGCATCTGGCCGAATTGCTGCAATCGGCCAGCCGGCAGCTCGATGGCGAGCAGGCGCTGATCCGCTGGCTGGGCGAGCAAATCGATGGTCACGGCGATGCGTTGGAAGAGCGCGTGCTGCGCCTGGAAAGCGATGCCGAACTGGTGCAGGTGGTGACGGTGCACAAGGCCAAGGGGTTGGAGTATCCGCTGGTTTATCTGCCCTTTGCCGTGACTGCGCGCAAGGTCGAAAAACGCCACCGCAGTTTCTTCGATTTCACCGACGACGCCGGCGTGCGCCGCATCGACCTGGCCTTGTCGGATGCGGCGCAACAGGCCGTCGAGGCGGCCCGCATCGATGAAGATGTGCGGCTGTTGTATGTGGCGGCGACGCGCGCGTGCCATTTCCTGTGGCTGGGCGTGGCGGCGCAAGCCGGCCGCAAGAGCGGCGAAAACACGCTGCACGAATCGGCCTTCGGCTATCTGCTGGCGGGCGGCGAACCGGTTGCGCTCGATCAGCTGGCAGCGCGCTGCGAAGCGTTGCGCGGCCACTGCAGCGCGATCGAAGTGCAGGCGCTCGGCCATTCGGACGCGCCCGCCACGGCATTGGATCGCATGTCAGGCAGCAATCCCTTGATCGATGCGGCCCGCTTCGAGGCCAGCTTCGAGCGCGACTGGACGGTGGGCAGCTTCACGTCGCTGACGCGCCAGATCGGCGCCAAGGGAGCCAACCCCGCCAGTTTCCGTGCGCCGGCGCGCGCGCTGGAAGAAACGCTGCTTGAAGACCAGGAACTCGACGGCGCGGCCGGCTTGCCGCGCGGCGCTGACGGGCCGGGGCCGCAACAAGCGCCGGGAGACACGCCCTGGCACCATTTTCCGCGCGGCTCGGTGCCCGGCAACTTCTTGCATGAGCAGCTCGAATGGCTGGCCGGCTGCGGTTTCAAGACGGTCGACGACGCCCATTTCGCGACCCGTCTGGGCGCACGTTGCGAGCGCGCCGGCTGGGGCCATCGCCAGAACGATGTCGTCGTCTGGTTGCGCGCGATCGCCGCGACGCCGTTGCCGATGCTTGGCATCGCGTTGAACGAACTCGACCTGGTGCTGCCGGAGATGGAATTCTGGTGCCCCAGCGAGTGCCTGGCAAGCGTCGCGCTGGACCGCTTGTGCACCCGCCATTTGCTGGGCGACACGCCGCGTCCGGCATTGCCGGAAAGGACCTTGCACGGCATGCTGAAAGGGTTCGCCGACTTGGTGTTCGAGCACGAAGGGCGTTATTGGGTGCTCGATTACAAATCAAACTGGCTGGGCGCGGGCGATGGCGCCTACCACAAGCAGGCTTTGGCGCAGGGCATGGCGCAGCACCGCTACGATATCCAGGGCGCCTTGTACATGCAGGCGTTGCATCGCTTGCTGGCGAGCCGCCTGGGCGCGCTCTACCGGCCGCAGCAGCACCTGGGCGGTGCCATTTTCCTGTTCTTGCGCGGCATCGCGAACCCGCACACCCACGGCTGCTTCGTGCTGGAGCCGGCATCGGCCTTGCTCGACGGGCTGGACATGTTGTTGAGTGACGCCGCGCAGCGCGCGGTTGGAGAGCGCGATGCGCATTGAAAATGCTATTGCGCGCCTGTTCGAACACGTCGATGGCCTGGCCGAGAGCGGGCAATTGCGCCGGCTCAGCGCGGCGTTCGCGCGCTTCATCGTCGGGCTCGATATCGAGATGACCGCGGCCACGACCACGGCGCCGCCGCAAAACGCCGCGCTGGCGCTGGCTTGCGTGCTGCTGTCCGAACTCGAAGGGCGCGGCCACACCTGCCTGGTGCTGGACGACCTAGCGCTTGATCCTTGCGGGCTGATGGGCTGGGCCGAACTCGAGTGGCGCGCGCTGGCGGATGCCGCCGGTACGCTGCCGGCGTGCGCCCCCGGATGGCAAGCGCTGCTGGCGCAGTCGAGTTCAGTGTGGCAAGCGGGCCAGCCGGATTGCCAGCAGCCGCTGGTGCAGGAGGGCGGGCGCCTGTATTTGCGCCGCTACTGGCGCCACGAGATGCAGGTGGCGCAAGCCATGGTGGCGCGTTCCAAGGTTGTGCGCGCGCCCGATGTGGCGCGGGTGCGGCAATGGCTGGACATCCTGTTCGGGCAAAGCTGCGCCGACGGCGCGCCTGACTGGCAAAAAATCGCCTGCGCCATCGCGCTGCGCGGATCGGTGGCGATCATCACCGGCGGCCCCGGCACCGGCAAGACGTATACGGTGGCGAGCCTGCTGGCGCTGCTGTTCGCAGTCGCCGATGATCCGTCCAAGGTCAGGATCGCCTTGGCGGCGCCGACCGGCAAGGCGGCGGCGCGCCTGAAGCAATCGATCGACGATGCGCTCGGCAGTCTGGCGCAAAAAATCGATGGCAAGCTGCCGCTGGCGGAGCTGACCGCGCGCATGGGGCCTGCGCGCACGCTGCACAGCCTGCTGGGCGCGCGCCCGGGCACGCGCGCCTTCCAGCACCACGCCGGCAACTTGCTCGATGTCGACGTATTGATCGTCGACGAGGCTTCGATGGTGCATCTGGAAATGATGGCTGCGCTGCTGGACGCCTTGCCGGCGAAGGCGATGCTGATCCTGTTGGGCGACAAGGATCAGTTGGCGTCGGTCGAGGCCGGCGCGGTGTTGGGCGACCTGTGCCACAACGCGCAGGCTGGCCGCTATTGCTCCTCCACCATTGCCTATGTGCAGGCGGCCAGCGGCCAGACCATCGCTGCCGCCTTCGACGGCGCGGCCGGCGCGCTGGCCCAGCAGACGGTGATGCTGCGCCAGAGCCGGCGTTTTTCGGGGGCGATAGGCGCGCTGGCGCTGGCGGTCAATGCCGGCCGGGCCACGGACGTGTTCGATTGCCTGCGCGGTGCTGGCGCCGAGGCCGGCGATGCCGATGGCCAGGTGGCCTGGATCGAGCCGGCGCAGCCATCGGCATTGCTGCAATTGGCCTGGTCCGGGCGCGCGGGCGCCGGCGGCGGCTATCGGGATTACCTGGCTCTGGTGAAGGCGGGACCCGGTGCGCAGGAGCATCCGGTCTGGGTGCGCCAGGTCTTGCTGGTGTTTCAATCGTTTCGCATTTTGTGCGCGGTGCGCGACGGCGAATGGGGCGTGGCCGGCATCAACGGTGCGATCGAGCAGCGCCTGGAGCGCGAAGGCATGCTTGCGCGCAGCGCATGGTATGTCGGGCGTCCGGTGATGGTGACACGCAATGATTACGGCGCCAAGGTATTCAATGGCGACATCGGCTTGACGCTGCGTGACCCGGACCGGGCTACCTCGCTGCGGGTGTATTTCCTCGAAGGTGATGTCATCAGGAGCGTGCTCGCAACGCGCTTGCGCCATGTCGAAACGGCGTTCGCGATGACGGTGCATAAATCGCAGGGGTCGGAATTCCTGCACACGGTGCTGGTCTTGCCGAAGGATGGCGCGGGCATGCTCGCGCGCGAGCTGATTTACACCGGCATCACCCGGGCCAGGAGTTTCTTCACGCTGGTCTCGCCGACCCAAACGGTATTGCTGGACGCGCTTGGACGCCGTACGCGGCGCCCAAGCGGCTTGCGCAGCTTGCTGATCTAACCGGGCGAGGTTGGAAATCAGCGCGCGGCGCGGCGGCGCTGGCTGCCATGCTTGGCGGCGCGCCGCTTGTGGCCGATCACGCGCACCTTGCTCTCGGCGGCGGCGCCAGAAATCATGCGGCGTATGCTCAGCGCGTCGAGCACGCGCACTGAATTGGCCCGGGCGTTCAACAGCACCAGCGTCGCGTTCTTGCCGGCGGTCTTGATGCGCATGATCAAACAGCGTCCCGCTTCATTGGTGTAACCGGTCTTCGACAGACCGATGTCCCAGCCCTTGGCGCCGACCAAGCGATTGGTATTGTGGTATTCGACTTCGCGGCCATTGATCTTGATCGTATCCCTGGTGGACGTGGTGATGCGGCGAATGTCCGGATAATTGGCCGCAGCCTCGGCCATCTTGATCATGTCGGCCGCAGTCGATAGATTGTTGGGCGACAAACCGGTCGGTTCTTCGAGCACGGTGTGAGTCATGCCGAGCGCCTTGATCTTCGCATTCACCGCAGCCGAAAACGCTTTCGGGCCGCCTTGGTAGGTGCGCGCCAGCGACGCCGCTGCGCGGTTGTCGGACGACATCAGCGCAAGTAGCAGCACATCGTGGCGGCTGATGGTGGCGCCCACCGGCACGCGCGAGCTGCTGTGCTTGAGCGTGTCGACATCGATCTGGTCGATGTTGATCTCGGCATCCATGTCGGGCTTGGCGTCGAGCACGACCATCGCTGTCATCAGCTTGGTCAGCGAGGCGATCGGCACCACCATGTTGGCATTTTTTTCCAGCAATATTTTGCCGGTGCCATCTTCGACGACCAGCACGGATTGGGAGCCGAATGGCTGCGCGGCGACGCTCGCGGCGAACGATGTCAGCAGTACGGCAAGCAGTTTTTTGATCATTGGATTTTCAAAAATTAATCGGTGTTGTACGGGGGGCGCCAGATGAGGGCGCCGCGTGTGTCATTGTGTGCATAGCTCGGGCGGCAAGATGGATGCAGTGTGGCCTTTTTCGCGACAATAGCAGTTGGCCTCTGCTACTGTCCATCGCTTGGCGCAGGTTCGCACTGTTGAATTCAAAAAACCTGCGCGTGGCAGGTTTTTGATCAATATTGTGACTGAAAAGCTGCCTGCAATCTTGGTCAGTTGCCTATTTTCTCTGGTAAATTTTGTCGAATTTGCCGCCATCGTCACAGTGATTTTTCTGCGTCTGTTACCAGCTTCCAAAGACCGAATCGACCGTAAACAGCGTGATCGGCTTGAAGGAGGCAGCGTATTTTTTGGCGATGGCTTTCGAACGCGGGCGCAGATGGTGCTTGGCGATGATTTCCGGGTCGGCATCGGAGTACAGGAAGTTCAGGTAAGCGCTGGCTTGCTTGCGGTTGCCGCGCTTGTCGACGACCTTGTCGACGACGGCGACCGGGGGTCCGGCCAGGATCGATAGCGGCGGATAAACTACGTCGAAACTGTCGCCGAACTCGGTGCGCACCAGCGGGACTTCATTTTTCGAAGGTGACCAGCACATCGCCGATCTGGCGCTGCGTGAAGGTGGTCGTGGCGGCGCGCCCGCCGGTATCGAGGATAGACGTTCTTAAATAATTTGCCCACCAGTTCGCGTGCCTGGGCCTCGCTGCCGCTTTGCTTGATGACATAGCCCCAGGCCGCCCGATACGTGTAGCGGCCGTTGCCCGATGTCTTGGGGTTCGGTCGGGGACGAGCAAGCCGCGCCCGGCCAGCATATCGATGTCATTGGCTTGATTCATCGTCACAACCGATGCTTCCAGGCCATCGGCGACCGAGCGCGCCTGTTTGCTGGAGCCGCCATGCGACGGGTTGATGGTCAGCGTTTCGCCGGTCGATTTTTTCTATTCAGCAATAAATACCGGATTGATTTCCTTGAATAATTCGCGCGTGACATCGTAGGATACGTTCAGCAGCGGCACACCGGCGGGCAAGGCAGTCGCCTGCAACACGATGAACGTCAGCGACGCGGCCAGCAGATGGCGGCGCAATGCACTGAAGGAAGAGAATTTCGGCATGATGGACCTCGGTTATGTTGGCAAGTCGTCATGGCCTGAAATATGGCGCTTAAAAGATACAAATTTTCGTCGTATGCTAAGATTATTTTATTGCTTTCCTGACTATCTGCATCGAACTGAAGTATCTGCAATAATGGTAAGCGTGCATCAGGCTTTCGCCTGGTCGCCCACCGATTGGCGGCACATTCGCCACCGGTAGTATTTTGAAAGTGCACATGAGTATAGAAATTCGTATTGCAGTTGCTGGCGATGCTGTTGCCGCTTGCCATGTCTTACGGCGCTCGATCGCCGAATGTTGCTTGCAAGATCACCAAAATGATCCCGCCATACTCGATGCATGGCTGGGCAACAAGACGCCTGACATGGTGGCCACCTGGTTTGCGTCGACCGGCAATTTTTCCATCGTTGCGATCGAGGCGGGCGTGTTGATCGGAGTTGCCTTGCTGACGCGCGCCGGCAAGCTGTCGCTCTGTTATCTGTTGCCTGAAGCGCAAGGCCGCGGCGCGGGCAAGGCTTTGTTGGCCCGGGTCGAGGCGCAAGCTAAGCAGTGGGGCATCAAGTCATTGCAGTTGGACAGCACGGCCACGGGGGCCGAATTTTATGCCAGTCAGGGCTTCATTCGTGCCGGCAAGGTCAAGTCGCCCTATGGTGTGGAAACGAGTTTTTTCTGGAAGCCGCTCGATGCCGACGGCAGCGTCGACACCCGGCGACCCCGTTTTTGCAACTGCAACACGACGCCCTCAACGCCTGACAATTTACGCGAGTCATGACGGGAGTCTTGACGCGAGTCAATTATCAGGAAAAGTTGGCCATCCGGCCGGCCTTGAGCCGCCGATCCGGCCATTGATACGCTATAGTGGTGTCCTCAATTTAATGAGTTCACTATGGCATCGCGCAGAAATTTTTTACAGCAGGGTTTGGGCCTGGCCGCACTGGGTGCCATTTCCGGCCCCTTGGTCGGTTGTGCGGCCCGCACGCCAGTAGTCGCAGCGGCGGTTGCAGCACCGCAGGCCGTGGCGTTCGCGCCCAAGCATCCGGCCATTTTGATGCCGGAGCAAAAGTTCGATATCGGGCCGCCGCCCGACATCTTCGATGCGCAAGTGCTGGATCCTGAATTCTGGCTGAAGCCGCGCATGCTGGACGTGACGCGCCCGGCCAGCCGTGAAAAGGCCAAATTGCTGTACTGGAAAGACGGCGAAATGGTCGACGGCGCTTATCAGGAATTGTGTCATTTGTTGCGCGACGTGAATGGCAAGGAGACCATCCCCATCGATCCCAAGCTGCTCGAAACGCTGTGGGGCACGCAAGCTTTCGTGGCCCGCTACGGCATCGACAATCCGCTCGAAATCCTGTCCGGCTACCGCTCGCCGGCATCGAACGCCAGGCTGATCGAAGCCGGTGTGCCCGCTGCGCGCCAGTCGCTGCACATCCAGGGGCGCGCCGCCGATATCCGCATTGTCAACCTGAACGCCGAAGTGCTGGGCAGCCTGGTGCGCAGTTTTCGCCAGGGCGGCGTCGGATTCTATTACCGTCCGGGCGCCAGGGGCGGCTGGATCCACGTCGACACCGGTTTGAACCGGACCTGGAAAGGCTAGCAGGGGCGCGCATGAAGATAGTCACTGCATTGCCAACCGAGTTTCCAAGCGAGTTGCCAGCCGAGTTGCCGGCGCAACCGCGCTTTCGGGCCTGCCCTTGGCAGCACCTGGAAACGCCGGGCGACGTCGAACTGTGGATCGCCGAACACAATCACAGCATGCAGGAAAACATCGGTGTCGCCGAGGCCGGATGCGGCATCTGCTTTTGCCTGACCGCAGGCGGCCAGGTTTTTTTGCAAACGGGCGCCGATGGCGCGGTGATGCTGGAATTGACGGCCGAGGCCGAGTGGGTGGCGCCGTTGATTTCGGCCGCGACCCGGGTCGCGGCGCCGCGCTCGGCGCTGTGGATCTTGCCCGACGACACCTTGATCCAGCTGGTGCTGGGCATGAGCAGCCTGATCGCCACCTCGGTGCTGGTAGTGGGCCATCGGTTCGGCGCCAAGGGCAGCAAGGTGCCGCGCCGGTATTGATTCCTGCGGCGCCTGTACTGACGTCAGGCCCGGCTTGGAAATCCCTACATGTTCGGATAGTTGGGGCCGCCGCCGCCTTCGGGCGTGACCCAGACGATGTTCTGGGTCGGGTCCTTGATGTCGCACGTTTTGCAATGCACGCAGTTTTGCGCATTGATCTGCAAGCGTTCGGCGCCGTCGTCGGCCTTGACGAATTCATACACTCCGGCCGGGCAATAGCGCGCTTCCGGTCCGGCGTACGTGGCCAGGTTGACGCCGACCGGAACGCTGGCGTTTTTCAGCGTCAGGTGCACCGGCTGGTCTTCCGCATGGTTGGTATTGGAAATGAAGACCGACGACATTTTGTCGAAGGTCAGCTTGCCATCGGGCTTCGGATAAATGATTTGCCGGCACTGCGCGGCCGGTTTCAGGCATTCGTGATCGGCGTGGCTGTGGTGCAAGGTCCACGGCGCCTTGCCGCGGAACACGATCTGGTCGATGCCGGTCATGATGCTGCCCAGATACAACCCCTTTGACAGCCATGGCTTGACGTTGCGTGCGACATGCAACTCTTCGTGCAGCCAGGAGGCTTCGAAGGCGACCGGGTAAGCGCTCAACTCGTCGTGCTGACGCTTGCCCTCGATCGCATCGAAGGCTGCATCGGCTGCCAGCATGCCGCTCTTGATCGCGGCGTGGCTCCCCTTGATACGGCTCATGTTTAAGAAGCCGGCGTCGCAGCCGATCAGCGCGCCGCCCGGGAACACCAGTTTAGGCAGCGATTGCAAGCCGCCGGCCGTGATCGCGCGCGCGCCGTAGGAAATGCGCTTGGCGCCCTCGAAGAAGGTGCGGATTTCCGGATGCGTCTTGTAGCGCTGAAATTCCTCGTACGGCGACATGTAGGGATTTTCATAGTTCAAGCCGACTATGTAGCCAACCATGACCTGGTTGTTTTCCATGTGATACAGGAACGATCCGCCGTAAGTCTTGCTATCGAGCGGCCAGCCGGTGGTGTGGATCGCCAGGCCAGCCTGGTGCTTCGATGGGTCGATTTCCCACAGTTCCTTGATGCCGATGCTGTACGATTGCGGGTCCTTGCCTTTGTTGAGGTCGTATTTCTCCATCAATTGCTTGCCCAGATGGCCGCGCGCGCCTTCCGCGAACAGCGTGTACTTGGCGTGCAACTCCATGCCCAATTGGAAATCCGGCCCCGGCTTGCCATCGCGCTTGACGCCCATGTTGCCGGTGGCGACGCCCTTGACCGAGCCGTCATCGTTGTACAGGATTTCGGCGGCCGGGAAACCTGGGAAGATCTCGACGCCTAGCGCCTCGGCTTGCTGGCCCAGCCAGCGCACCACGTTGCCCAGCGATACGATGTAATTGCCGTGATTTTCAAAACAGGCCGGCACCATGAAATTCGGGGTCTTGATGGCTTTGGTTTCGGTCAGAAACAAGATCCGGTCTTCCGTCACTTCGGTCGACAACGGCGCGCCCAGTTCTTTCCAGTTCGGAATCAGTTCGGTCAATGCGCACGGATCCATGATGGCGCCGGACAGGATGTGGGCGCCCAGTTCTCCGCCTTTTTCCAACACGCATACTGTTATTTCATGCCCTTTTTCAGTCGCCAATTGCTTCAATTTGATGGCTGCCGACAAGCCTGCGGGGCCGCCACCGACGACGACGACGTCGTATTCCATCGCATCGCGCGATCCATATTGTTCAATGTTATTAGTTTGTGTCATGATCTCATCTGGTAATTAAAATTTGGTAACTGGAAATTAAAGCACGACTGTGCTTCTTTTTGGTGCGGATTGCCATTTTGGTGTTATTTTGCGTGACATTGTTATGTACCGCAATCATATTCATGACAAATTATGTAATCAATACTACTAGATCGAGGCCGGCGCAGCACGCGCAGCGCGGGCACCACCATCATCATCGACAAAAACAACAGGGAGCAGATCGTGGGCATAGAAGTCAACTTTGAGGGAAAAATTGCTCTGATTACCGGCGCTTCCAGCGGTCTGGGCGCTCGTTTCGCAAAAGTGCTGGCCCAGGCCGGGGCCCAGGTCGTGCTGGCGTCGCGCCGCACCGAGCGACTGAAGGAATTAAGGGCCGAAATCGAATCGGATGGTGGCGCGGCCCATTGCGTCGAACTCGACGTGACCGATTTCGCCAGCATCAAATCGGCGATCGCACATGCGGAGACGGAAGTCGGGCCGATCGACATCCTGGTCAATAATTCCGGCGTATCGATGACCCAGCGCCTGGTCGACGTCACGCCGGAAGACTATGCGTTCATCATGGATACCAATTTACGCGGCTCTTTTTTCGTGGCCCAGCAAACGGCCAAACGGATGATCGCGCGCGCCAAGGGTGACCCGAAGAAACAGCACCGCATCATCAACATCGCCTCTGTGGCGGGATTGCGCGTATTGCCGCAAATCGGCGTGTATTGCATGAGCAAGGCGGGCGTAGTCCAGATGACGAAGGCGATGGCGGTGGAGTGGGGCAAGTATGGCATCAATACCAACGCGATTTGCCCCGGCTACATTTCGACCGAGATCAACGAAGAGTATTTTGCCAGCGAGCAGGGCAAAAAATTGATCGACATGCTGCCGCGCAAGCGTCCGGGCAAGCCGGAAGACCTCGATGGCTTGCTGTTGCTGCTGGCCGGCGAGGATTCGCACTTCATCAACGGCGCCATCATTTCAGCCGACGACGGCATGATGGCGATGTAGTGTGTTCGATGTAGCGTGTGCGATGTGATGCCAACGAACCGGTGCGTGCCGCTGCCGGCGTTGGATACCTCAAGCCGGCAACTGCCACCCGATCAGCTTGTGGGTCAGTTCGGACGAAGTCGCCGCCGCAAATTTGCGCATCAGCTTGGCGCGGTGCATTTCGACCGTGCGCGGGCTCAGGTCGATCTGGCGCGCGATCATCTTGCTGGTTTTTCCCTCGACCAGCAAGGCGGCGATTTCCCGTTCGCGCGGCGTCAATTGCGCGGTGACCGGGCGTTTTTCGCTGACATCTTCAAACGTCCAGATGCCCGACCCGAGCGGCTCGTTTGGCTGCAGCGCATGGCCGCTGACGTGGCACCAGAACAATTCCCCGTTTGCGCGGCGCATGATGCGCTCATCCGAATAGCGTCCCTTGGCGTTCATGATCGGGATGATCCGGTCGCCGGTACGCAGGAATTCATCCATTGTCGGGTATAGCATCAGAAATGACGCTGCGACCAGGTCGGCTCCGGCATAGCCGAACATTGCCGCCAGCGCATGGTTGCAGGATTGAATAATGCGGTTTTCCGAGATGCACATGCCCACCGGTGCATGCAGGAAAATGCTCTCATAATCGATGGCCTTGAGTGCGTTCATTTAAGAGTCGGGGTCGGTTGTGGCGCAGGGCGGTTGGGAACGAGGTTGCAGGTAGTTTTACGGTATTGTGCTTTTGCGCGCCGTATTTTATGCTAAGAATTCACATTCAAGCAGTCGCACAGCGATTTAGCTTAACAAAAAAGGGGGGACATGCATGAATAAAGTTTATCCTGATGCCGCATCGGCGCTGGCCGGTGTTGTAAAAGATGGTCAAACGATTGCGGTGGGCGGTTTTGGCCTGTGCGGCATTCCCGAGGCGTTGATCAAAGCGTTGCACGACTCCGGCGTCAGCGGCCTGACGGCGATTTCAAATAATGCCGGCGTCGACGGCTTCGGCCTTGGCCAGTTGCTTAGCACGCGCCAGATCAAGAAAATGATCGCGTCCTATGTCGGTGAAAACAAGGAATTCGCGCGCCAATATTTGGCCGGCGAACTCGAGCTTGAATTCACGCCGCAAGGCACGCTGGCTGAAAAGCTGCGCGCCGGCGGCGCCGGCATTCCGGCGTTTTTCACGAAAACAGGGGTCGGCACGTTGGTAGCCGAGGGCAAGGAAATCCGCGAATTTGACGGCGAGCACTATGTGATGGAGCGCAGCCTGGTGGCCGATGTGTCGCTGGTCAAGGCTTACATGGCCGACCGCGCCGGCAATCTGGTCTACCGCAAGACGGCGCGCAACTTCAATCCGAACGTCGCGATGGCTGGCAAAATCACGATCGTCGAAGTCGAGCATCTGGTCGAGATCGGCGAAATCGATCCGGATCAGGTGCACACGCCAGGCATCTTCGTGCACCGCATCGTGCTCAATGCCCATCCGGAAAAACGGATCGAACAACGCACCGTGCGCGCCAGCTAAGTACCTGGAATCGCGTTCAAACAGCAGTTAGAGAAGAAATACGGAGATTACCATGGCATGGACTCGTGATGAAATGGCCGCGCGCGCGGCAAAGGAACTGCAAGACGGTTTTTACGTCAACCTGGGCATCGGCTTGCCGACGCTGGTGGCGAACTATGTGCCCAAGGATATCGAAGTGTTCCTGCAATCTGAAAACGGTTTGCTGGGCATCGGTCCGTTTCCACTTGATGCCGACGTCGACGCCGACCTGATCAACGCCGGCAAGCAGACCGTGACGGCGCTGCCTGGCGCTGCTTACTTCAGTTCGGCCGATTCCTTCGGCATGATCCGCGGCGGCAAGATCAATCTGGCGATCCTGGGTGCAATGCAAGTGTCGGAAAAAGGCGATCTGGCCAACTGGATGATTCCTGGCAAGATGGTCAAAGGCATGGGGGGCGCGATGGATCTGGTGGCCGGCGTCAAGCGCGTCGTGGTGCTGATGGAACACGTTGCCACGGCCAAGGATGGCACGACGTCGCACAAATTGCTCAAGCAATGTGACTTGCCGCTGACCGGCCTGGGTGTCGTCAACCTGGTCATCAGCGACCTGGGCGTGATTGAAGTTGGCGCCGAGGGCTTGAAGTTGATCGAACTGGCGCCCGGCGTCAGCAAGGAAGACGTGGTTGCCGCAACCGGCGCCGATCTGGACGTCAGCGCCGTGTAACGGTGCCACGCGGTCGGTACTGAGCAAAGAAAAACGGCCCCGGAATCATCTTCCGGGGCCGTTTTCAATGCTGCTTGCGTTTGATCTGATGGCTTGCCAATGATGCGCGAAGCCCTCGCCCTAGTTTATGCGCGCAACTTCGTGGCCGGCTTTTCCAGGTCGATGTTCGTACTCGGGACGGCCGGGCTGATTTGGTGCGATGGCTTGGCCAGTTCGCGTTGCATGGTTTCCACGTCGAGCTCATTTTCCCATTTCGATACCACGACCGTTGCAACGCCGTTGCCGATGAAATTGGTCAGCGCGCGGCATTCGCTCATGAAACGGTCGATGCCGAGAATCAGCGCCATGCCCGCCACCGGTATCGTCGGCACCACCGCCAGCGTCGCCGCCAGCGTGATGAAGCCGGCGCCGGTGATGCCCGATGCGCCCTTCGAGGTCAGCATCGCCACGCCCAGAATCGTCAATTCCTGCGTCAGAGTCAGTTCGGTGTTGGTCGCTTGTGCCACGAACAGGGCCGCCATCGTCATGTAGATATTGGTGCCATCAAGGTTGAAGGAGTAACCGGTAGGCACTACCAGGCCGACTACGGGTTTCGAGCATCCGAGCTTTTCCAGCTTGTTCATCAGGGCCGGCAGCGCGCTTTCCGACGAGCTTGTACCCAGCACGATCAGCAATTCTTCCTTGATGTAGACGATGAAGCGCGTGATCGAAAAACCGGTGTATTTCGCAATTCCTCCTAACACGATGAAGATGAACAGGAAGCAGGTCAGGTAGAACGAACCCATCAGCTTGGCCAGCGGAATCAGCGAAGCCAGGCCAAATTTGCCGATCGTGAACGCCATCGCGCCGAATGCGCCGATCGGAGCAACTTTCATGATGATGTTGACGATGCCGAAGATGACCAGTGACACTTCATCGATGAACTTGGTCACCGGACGGCCCTTGTCACCCATCAGCGACAGCGAAAAGCCGAACAGGATCGCCAGCAGCAGCACTTGCAGGATGTCGCCCTTGGCGAACGCATCGACGAAGGTCTTCGGGATGATGTTCATCACGAATTCGGTTGTCGAGGCGCTATGCGCGCTGGTGTATTGCTCGATCGATTTCGTGTCCAGTTTGGCCGGATCGGCATTGAAGCCGGCGCCCGGTTTCAGTAAATTAGCCACGACCAGGCCGATGGCCAGTGCGATTGTCGAGACGATTTCAAAGTAGAGCAAGGCCTTGCCGCCGACGCGGCCGATTTTCTTGATGTCGGTCATGCCGGCGATGCCGGAAACGACGGTACAGAAAATCACCGGCGCGATGATCATCTTGATCAACTTGATGAAGCCATCGCCCAGCGGTTTCATGTCGACGGCATTGCTAGGGTAAAACATACCCAGCAATACGCCGCAGACGATAGCGAAGATGACTTGCACGTAGAGAATTTTATAAAACGGTTTTTTCATTTTGACGCCTCGGCAGTTTGAACGGCGGAGTCTGCCTGAAATTGCTGCCGGCCTCAATTGTGGATAACCGCAGGTGCAAGGTGATCGACAGCTGCCGATCACCTTGTTTGAGCTTCCTGAGAACCTATCTCGATAGATTCTTACTGGGCGACCCAGCCGCCATCCATGTTCCAGGCTGCGCCGCGCACCTGGTTGGCGGCCGCGCTGCACATGAACACGGCCAACGCGCCCAGATCTTCGGGCGTGACGAATTCGCCCGATGGTTGCTTGTCGGCCAGCAACGCCTTCTTGGCCAGGTCGTTGCTGATGCCGTCTTTCGCGGCGCGTGCATCAACTTGCTTTTGTACCAGCGGGGTCAGCACGAAGCCGGGGCAGATCGCATTGACGGTGATGCCGGTATGGGCCATTTCGAGCGCGGTAACCTTGGTCAAGCCAAGCAAGCCATGTTTGGCCGCGACATAAGCCGATTTCTGGACCGAGCCGACCAGGCCATGCACCGACGCCAGGTTAATGATGCGGCCCCAGTTCTTGGCCTTCATCTGTGGCAGCACCAGGCGTGATGTGTGGAAGGCCGAGCTGAGGTTGATGGCCATCACGGCATCCCATTTCTCGACCGGGAAATCGGCGACATCGGCGACAAACTGGATGCCGGCATTGTTGACCAGCACATCGACGCCGCCAAACTTGTCGGCGGCGAACTGGATCATCGCTTCGATCTCGGCCGGCTTCGACATGTCGGCGTTGTGATGCGCCGTCTGTACGCCGAATTCGCCGGCCACGTCCGCTTGCAATGATGCGATCTCGGCGGCGTCGCCGAAGCCGTTGAAGATGATGTTGGCACCCTGACCAGCCAGCGCGCGGGCGATGCCGAGGCCGATGCCGGAAGTGGAGCCGGTAACGAGTGCGGTTTTTCCGTTCAAGATCGTGTTTGTCATGCAGTCCTCTTTGATGAAAGTTGTCATTTTAATTATTGTTGTCATGCTGAAATGCGCGCGCGTCCCATTTTGACGCAGTATCGGGCGCACGGTCGGATAAAATGTAAGATGTGGTCATCATTCAAGTTCACCCGTCTATAGTATTATATTTGGCGACAAATATGAATTTGATAAGGAATCGGCATGATCGAAGCGACATTGAATTCAGTCCAGTGCATTTCCCCTGGCGGCTTGCACACGATGGCATACAAGCAATGGGGCGATCCTGACAATCCGAAGGTGCTGCTGTGCGTGCACGGCGTCACGCGCGTGTCGGGCGACTTCGATGCGCTCGCGCGCGCCTTGTGCGACGAGTATCGCGTAATTTGCCCCGATATCGTCGGGCGCGGCCGCTCCAGCTGGTTGCAAAACAAGAACCTTTACCAGATTCCGCAATATGTCAGCGACATCGTGACCTTGCTGGCGCGCGTGCTTGAGCCAGGCCAGCTGCAGAGCGTCGACTGGTTCGGCACGTCGATGGGCGGCTTGATCGGCATGGTGCTGGCGTCGCTGCCGGGCAATCCGGTGCGCAAGCTGGTATTGAACGATATCGGGCCGACACTGAACCCGGTTGCGCTGGCGCGCATTGGTGATTACATCGGCCAGGATGTGCGTTTCCCTAGTTTTGATCTGGCGGCAAGATTCATCCGCGAAGTCTCCGCTACCTTTGGCGAACATGGCGAGCAAGAGTGGCGCAAGCTGGCTGGCGACGTACTGCGCCAGGATGTCGATGGGTCATGGATACGCCACTACGACCTGGGCCTGGCGCTGCCATTCACTGCGGCGACGCCGGAGTCGGCCAAGACCGATGAGGCACTGCTGTGGGCCGCGTATGATGCCATCGTGTGCCCGACCCTGCTGGTGCGCGGCGCGGATTCCGACCTGTTGTCGCGCGCGACGGCGCAATTGATGAGCGCGCGCGGACCGAAGGCGCAACTGGTGGAAGTGGCGGGCGTCGGGCACGCGCCGACCTTCACCCATGCCGACCAGATTGCCATTGCTCGACAATTTTTGCTGAATCAGTCATTCATGCCGCCTGACTGATGCCAGCGCAGGCACAACTGCACGGCGAGCAGCCAGCCTGGATCGGCTTCAACGTTGCGCTTCAACCCTGTTTCAACCCTAATGATGATTGAGAATCAGCATGGAAATCAAACGATTGCACGTAGGCCAACGCTTGTCCGAAGTGGCCATTCATAATGGCACGATCTATTTGGCCGGCCAGATCGCGGAAGACCTGGAACCCGATATCGGTGCCCAGACGCGCGAAGTGCTGGGCCATGTCGATCGCCTGCTGGCCGAGGCCGGCAGCGACAAGACTTGCATCCTGACGTGCCAGATTTACCTGGCGAACATCGATGATTTTTCTGGCATGAACGCGGTGTGGGATGATTGGGCCGCGCCTGGCCACACGCCGCCGCGCGCGACGGTGGAAACACGATTGGCCAACCCGGCATGCCTGGTGGAAATCGTCATTACCGCCGCAGAGCGTTAGGTTCAATCATGGTGTCCATCGCCACACCCGGCAGCGCAACGTCGGATCAATTGGTGCAGGGCCTCGGGCCAAGCGATGCGATCCGGGTGCTGGCTGCGCTCGATTATGCCGCCGAGGCTTACGGCGACAAGGTGTGCTCGATTGACCAGAGCGCCTTCGACTTTTCGGTCGGTGTCGGCATCACGCTGGCGGTGCTGCGCAGCGATGCCGAGACCCGTATCGCCGGCTTGACGTTCCAGCTGACCTTGATCGATCCGGCCCTGGCCGAAGACATCGAGTTACGCTTCGGCAAGCAGGTGCACGACCTCGCGACAGGCGTGCGCCAGTTGATCCGGCTGCGCGCGCTGACGCAGCAGGGCTTGCCGGACGGCAATGAGCGCGGCAAGAATGCGGCGCAGCAAACGATGGCGCAGATCGAAACGTTGCGCAAGATGCTATTGGCGATGGCGTCCGACATGCGCGTGGTGCTGGTGCGGCTGGCTTCTTGCCTGACGACGCTGCGCTTTTTTTCCGAGCAAAAGCTGTTCAACGACATGACCCGCGCCTACGGCAAGGAAACGCTGGACCTGTATGCGCCGCTGGCGAACCGGCTCGGCATCTGGCAATTGAAGTGGGAGCTGGAAGATCTGTCGTTTCGTTTCATCGAACCCGAAGCCTACAAGCGCATCGCGAAGATGCTGGAAGAGAAGCGCATGATGCGCGAGGGCTTCGTCAGCTCGGCAATCGTGCGCCTGCAGACCGAGCTGGCGGGCGCCGGCATCGCCGCTGAAGTGTTCGGCCGGCCCAAGCATATCTACAGCATCTGGAGCAAGATGCGCGGCAAGGAACTCGACTTCGACGAATTGTACGATGTGCGCGCCTTTCGCGTGATCGTGGCCGATGTCAAGACGTGCTACACGGTGCTGGGCCTGGTGCACAATATCTGGACCCCGGTTCCGAGAGAGTTCGATGACTATATTTCGCGCCCGAAGCCGAACGGCTATCAGTCGCTGCATTCGGTGGTCATGGGCGACGATGGCCGCCCGCTCGAAGTCCAGATACGGACCCACGAAATGCATCGCTTCGCCGAATATGGCGTGGCGGCGCACTGGCGCTACAAGGAAGAGGGCGGCGCCAATTTCGCGGGTCAGAAGTACGATGAAAAAATCGCCTGGCTGCGCCAGTTGCTGGCCTGGAAGTCCGATGTGTCGGACGCCGTCGTCGGCCAGGAGGAAATTCAGCGCCAGTGGGTCGAAAAGCTGAAGTCGGCGACGCTGGACGACCGTATTTTCGTGCTGACGCCGCAAGCCCGGGTGCTCGAATTGCCGGTCGGCGCGACCCCGATCGACTTCGCTTACCACTTGCACAGTGATGTCGGCCACCGCTGCCGCGGCGCGCGCGTCGACGCCGTCATGGTGCCGCTGAACACGCCTTTGCGAAATGGTCAGACCTGCGAGATCATCACGGCCAAGGGCGCGCCCGGCAGCGCCGGCCCGTCGCGCGACTGGCTCAGCGCCGGTTATGCGGTCAGCAGCCGCACGCGCTCCAAGGTGCGGGCCTGGTTTCATGCGATCGACATGCAGGAAACCCTGACCCATGGCCGCGCGCTGGTCGAAAAAACGTTGCAGCGCGAGGGCAAGACGGCGGTCAACTTGGAGATGCTGGCGCAAAAGCTCGGTTTTGCCAAGCTCGACGAATTGTTCCTGGCCGTCGGCAAGGAAGAGTTCAGTTTGCGCCAGGTCGAGCAAGCGCTGCACGACCCGGTCGAGGCCAGCGCGCCGGAAGATGCAGTCTTTCTAAGCAAGAGCCGCGCCTCCAGCGTCGAACAGGGCGCCAATGCGGGCGTGCTCGTGGTTGGCACCGAAGGCTTGTTGACGGTGCTGGCCAAATGCTGCAAACCGGCGCCGCCCGATGGCATCGTCGGCTTCGTCACGCGCGGTAAGGGCGTGTCGATCCACCGCGCCACGTGCAAGAACTTCGCCGAGATGCGCGCCAAGGCACCGGAGCGGGTGATTCACACCGCCTGGGGTCGGACCAATACCGATACCGTCTATCGGGTCGACATCTTCGTGCTGGCGGGCGACAGGCAGGGCTTGCTGCGCGACATCTCTGAAATTTTCTCGCGCGAAAAAATCAATGTCGTCGGCGTCAATACCCAGAGCGCAAAGGGGCAGGCGCGCATGACGTTTACGGCTGAAATCGGCTCCACTGCGCAATTGCAGAAGGCGCTGACCGTCATTTCCGATGTCAGCGGCGTACTCGAAGCGCGCCGAAGTTGATGAAGGGACTTGTTTTTGGACATAGATTAAAAATAGACCTTGTCATTGCTTTAATCGTGTCCTATAATGTTTGTCTTCGGGCGGTTAGTTCAGCTGGTTAGAATACTTGGTCGACATCCAAGGGGTCGGGGATTCGAATTCCTCACCGCCCACCAGAATAGAAGAAAGGGGAGCATGCCGATGATGACGCAGCGAACGACTACCAGAAACTTGGTGCGACGCTAGTCCGGAATGTTTTCTTGAAAAAAAGAAAAACGCGGCTAGCCCGCGTTTTTTTTCGTTCTCGTTTTTGTCTTCGTTTTTTTATAAATTGTTCCTCAACGATTGTTACCAGGCGCGCAGCGCCGCAATGGAGATCACATGCTTACAGTCCGACTTCCCGATGGTTCAGCGCGTCAGTTCGACGGTCCGACGACCGTGGCGCAGGTCGCGGCCAGTATAGGTGCCGGCCTGGCCAAGGCGGCGCTGGCCGGCAAGGTCGACGGCCGCCTGGTCGATACCTCGTATTTGATCGAGGCCGATGCCGAGTTGGCCATCGTGACCGACAAGGACGCCGATGGGCTGGAAGTGATCCGCCATTCGGCTGCGCATTTGCTCGCCTATGCCGTCAAGGAATTGTTTCCCGATGCGCAGGTGACGATCGGGCCGGTCATCGACAATGGTTTCTTTTACGATTTCGCGTACAAGCGCCCGTTCACGCCCGATGATTTGGTGCTGATCGAAAAGAAGATGACGGAATTGGCGAAGAAGGATGAGCCGGTGACGCGCAAGGTCGTGTCGCGCGCGGAAGCCATCGCCTATTTCACTTCGATCGGCGAGGTGTACAAGGCTGAAATCATCGCCTCGATCCCGTTGGACCAGGATGTGTCGCTGTACACGGAAGGCAAATTTACCGATCTGTGCCGCGGCCCGCACGTGCCGTCGACCGGCAAAATCAAGGTTTTCAAGCTGATGAAACTGGCCGGCGCCTACTGGCGCGGCGATTCCAATAATGAAATGCTGCAGCGCATTTATGGCACTGCCTGGGCCAGGAAGGAAGATCAGGAAACGTATCTGCACAACCTGGAAGAGGCGGAAAAGCGCGATCACCGTAAACTCGGCAAGCAGCTCGATTTTTTCCATTTCCAGGACGAGGCGCCGGGCCTGGTGTTCTGGCATCCGAAAGGCTGGACCATCTGGCAGCAGGTCGAGCAATACATGCGGGCCGCCTACCAGGCCAATGGCTATCAGGAAGTAAAAGCGCCGCAGATTCTGGACCGCTCGCTGTGGGAGAAAACCGGCCACTGGGACAATTACCGCGAAAACATGTTCGTCACCGAGTCGGAAAACCGCTCGTATGCGCTGAAGCCGATGAATTGCCCCGGTCATGTGCAAATTTACAATGCCAGCATGCGCAGCTACCGCGATTTGCCCCTGCGCTACGGCGAGTTCGGCCAGTGCCATCGCAACGAGCCGTCGGGCGCCTTGCACGGCATCATGCGGGTGCGCGGCTTCACGCAAGACGATGGCCACATTTTTTGCACCGAAGAGCAGATCGAGGAAGAGGTGACGTCGTTTCATCCGCAGGCGATGAAGGTGTACGGCGACTTCGGCTTCACCAATATCGACATCAAACTGGCGCTGCGCCCAAGCAATCGGATCGGCAGCGACGAAGTATGGGACAAGGCGGAAGAGGCGCTGCGCTCGGCGCTGCGCGTGTGCGGCGTACAATGGACCGAATTGCCGGGCGAGGGCGCTTTCTACGGTCCGAAGATCGAATACCACATGAAGGATAGTCTGGGCCGTCCATGGCAGGTCGGCACGATGCAAGTCGACTTCTCGACGCCGGGCCGGCTGGGTGCCGAATACGTGGCAATCGATAATAGTCGCAAGGTGCCGGTGATGTTGCACCGCGCGATCGTCGGTTCGCTGGAGCGTTTCATCGGCATCCTGATCGAGCATTACGCCGGCGCATTGCCGGTCTGGCTGGCTCCGGTGCAAATCGCCGTGCTTAATATTTCGGATGCGCAAGCCGATTATGCGCATGCTTTGAGCGTCAAACTGAAAAAAATGGGATTGAGGGTGCACGCCGATTTGCGTAATGAGAAGATTACCTATAAAATACGCGAGCATTCCGTTCAAAAACTGCCTTACATCCTCGTGATCGGCGACAAAGAGCGTGATGCCAACACTGTGGCCGTGCGGGCACGGGGCAATATCGATCTGGGCGTCATGTCCGTCGAAGCCCTGGTGGAACGAATTCAACATGAAATCGACGCCAAAGCCTGACGAGGAAACTCGCAGCACGACCGATTTATAAGATTTTTAAAGGAAACTACAATAGCTACTGACAAGTCGCATCGCATCAATGGCGAAATTACTGCCCCTGAAATGCGTTTATCCGGGGTCGATAACGAAGCGCTCGGTATCGTGAGTTTGGCCGACGCTTTCCGCATGGCGGAAGAGTTGAACGTGGACCTGGTCGAAATTGCGCCTACAGCGCAACCGCCGGTGTGCCGTTTGATGGATTACGGCAAATTCAAGTATTCGGAGCAGAAAAAGGCTCACGAAGCGAAATTGAAGCAGAAGATCATCCTCGTGAAGGAAGTCAAATTTCGTCCGGGTACCGATGATGGCGATTACAATATCAAGTTGCGCAATCTCGTCAAGTTCCTCGACGAAGGCGACAAGACCAAGATCACGCTGCGTTTCCGCGGCCGTGAAATGGCGCATCAGGATATTGGTTTCCGTATGCTGGAGCGGTTGAAGGCGGATCTGGAGCCGTACGGCCAGGTCGAGCAGTTTCCGAAGATGGAAGGGCGCCAGATGATCATGGTCCTTTCACCGAAGAAAAAGAAGTAATCAAGCAATAAAACGCCGTTGGGGGCCGGCAAGCGCCAGATTGGCGTGCCTGCCTGGAGCCCCGGGCAAGAATCGCAGCGGTCGTGAAAACGACCGTTGCAATATGCAGCGCACTCGCATGCGCTGCAAAGACAAGTGAAAGCAGGCATCTAAGCGCAGCGTTTCGTTGCCACCTGCAATCCTGTTTATAAATGGAGCTGTCCATAAAAGGACAGAGTGCTATGCCTAAGATGAAGACCAAAAGCTCTGCGAAAAAACGTTTTCGCGTGCGCCCGGGTGGAACTGTCAAATGTGGTCACGCTTTCAAGCGCCACATCCTGACCAAGAAGACCACCAAAGTCAAACGCCAGTTGCGCGGTATTACGAACGTTAATGCTGCTGACGTGAAATCCGTCATGCGCATGATGCCAAACGCTTAATCTCACACTCACATAAGGAGTTACCATGCCTAGAGTAAAACGTGGGGTTACAGCTCGTGCCCGTCATAAAAAAATTCTTGATCAAGCTAAAGGCTACCGTGGTCGCCGCAGCAAGGTCTACCGTGTTGCCAAGCAAGCAGTTATGCGCGCTGGCCAATACGCTTACCGCGATCGCCGCAACAAGAAGCGCGTTTTCCGCGCCTTGTGGATTACGCGTATCAACGCGGCATCCCGCGAACACGGCATGACGTACAGCGTGTTCATGAATGGCTTGAAAAAAGCATCGATCGAACTCGATCGCAAGGTTCTGGCCGATATGGCTGTGATGGACAAGCCGGCATTCGCCGCGATTGTCAACACGGTGAAAGCCACCATCGCCGCGTAAGCGTCGGGGTTGCAAGCGTCGCCTCCGGGTGGCGCACAAAGAGCGGGGCAGAGGTGAATACCTATGCCCCGTTTTTGATTGTTGGAGACAGGAAAACGCATGCACTCCCTAGAACAACTCGTCGTTTCGGCCCAGGCTGACTTCATCGCCGCCGAAGACGCTGCCGCACTTGAAAACGCCAAGGCCGGGTATTTGGGCAAGACAGGCCAGATTACCGAACAAATGAAGGGCCTGGGCAAGCTCGACCCGGATGCGCGCAAGGCGCAGGGCGCCTTGATCAATGCGGCAAAAGACAAGATTGAACTTGCGCTGACCGCGCGCCGCCTGGCGCTGGCCGACGCGCAAATGCAAACCCGCCTCAATCTGGAGGCGATCGACGTGTCGCTGCCCGGGCGCGGGCGCGCCAAGGGGGGTATTCATCCGGTGATGCGCAGCTGGGAACGGGTCGAGGAAATCTTCCGCTCGATCGGCTTCGATGTCGCCGACGGCCCCGAAATCGAAACCGACTGGACCAATTTCACGGCCTTGAACAGCCCGGAAAACCATCCGGCGCGTTCGATGCAGGATACCTTTTACATCGACGGCGTCGATACCGAAGGCAAACCCTTGTTGCTGCGTACGCACACCAGCCCGATGCAGGTGCGCTACGCGCGCACCCATCAGCCGCCGATCAAGGTGATTGCTCCCGGTCGCACCTATCGCGTCGACAGCGACGCCACCCATTCGCCGATGTTTCACCAGGTCGAAGGATTGTGGATCGCCGAAGACATCAGTTTCGCCGACCTGAAAGGGGTTTACCTCAATTTCGTCAAGGCGTTCTTTGAAACCGACGATTTGCAGGTGCGTTTTCGCCCTTCGTATTTTCCGTTCACGGAACCGTCGGCCGAGATCGACATCGCCTTCGGCAGTGGTCCCTTGAAGGGACGCTGGCTCGAAGTGTCGGGCGCCGGTCAGGTGCATCCGACCGTGGTCAAGAATTTCGGCCTCGATCCGGAAAAATACATCGGCTTCGCGTTCGGCTCCGGCCTCGAGCGCCTGACGATGCTGCGCTATGGAATCAACGACTTGCGTCTGTTTTACGAAGGCGATCTGCGTTTCCTGAAGCAGTTCAACTAAACCACACAATTCAATTCCTGCGTTCGAGCTTTGCTCGCGCTGTTTGACTCTAGTTTGAAGGCTTGATTATGCAATTTTCCGAAAACTGGCTCCGTACCATGGTCGATCCGAAGATGACTTCGGATGAATTGGCCCATTTGTTGACGATGTCCGGCCTCGAAGTGGAGGCGGTGGAAGCGGTCGCGCCGCCATTTTCGAATGTGGTGGTGGGCGTCGTGCGCGAGATGGCCAAGCACCCGAACGCCGATCGCTTGAATGTGTGCAAGGTCGACGTCGGCACCGGCACCTTGCTCAACATCGTTTGCGGCGCACCCAATGTGCGCATCGACATGAAGGTGGTGTGCGCGATGGCCGGTGCGATCCTGCCGCCGGGGGCCGATGGCAAGCCGTTCGAAATCAAGGTCGGTCAGTTGCGCGGCGTCGAGTCGCAAGGAATGTTGTGTTCGGCGCGCGAGTTGAAGCTGTCGGACGAAAACGCGGGCTTGATGGACTTGCCCGACGATGCGCCCATCGGCCAGAATTTCCGCGATTATTACGCGCTCAACGATTTGAAATTCACCATCAAGCTGACGCCGAACAAGGCCGATTGCCTGTCGGTGCTGGGCGTGGCGCGCGAAGTGGCGGCGCTCACCGGCGTGCCCTTGCTGGCGCCGCAATACCGGGCGGTGGCCGTGACTTGCAGCGAAGTGTTGCCAGTCAAGATCAGCGCGCTTGACTTGTGCGGGCGCTTCTCCGGGCGCGTGATCCGCGCCTTGAACGCCAAAGCGCAGACGCCCGACTGGATGCTGCAGCGCCTGGCGCGCAGCGGTCAGCGTCCGGTCTCGGCGCTGGTCGACATTTCCAATTATGTGATGCTGGAACTGGGCCGTCCCAGCCACGTTTTCGACCTTGACAAGATCACCGGTCCGCTGGATGTGCGCTGGGGCCGGACCGGAGAAACGCTGAAACTGCTCAACGGCAATACCGTGGCGATCGACGAGTGGATAGGCGTGATCGCCGATGCGCAGCAAATCGAATCGCTGGCCGGCATCATGGGCGGCGATGCCAGCGCCGTGTCTTTGGCGACGACCAACATCTATCTGGAGGCGGCGTTCTGGTGGCCGAGCGCGATCCAAGGACGCGCGCGGCGTTTCAATTTTTCGACCGATGCGGCGCACCGCTTCGAGCGCGGCGTCGACTTCGCGACCACGGTCGAGCACATCGAGCGCATCACGTCCCTGATCATCGAAATTTGCGGCACGCCGCACACGCAGGTGGGCCCGGTCGATGATCAAAGCGTCAATCTGCCGCAGCGCACACCTGTCGCGCTGCGCACCGCGCGGGCTCAAAAAGTGATCGGTGTGCCCTTGAGCGACAGTGTCATCTTTGATATTTTCACGCGCCTGGCACTGCCGTTTACGCTCACGCCATCGGAAGATGGCGCGGCGAATGCGGGCGTGTTTGCGGTGACTGCGCCATCCTATCGGTTCGATATCGAAATCGAGGAAGACTTGATTGAAGAAGTGGCGCGCGTGTATGGGTACGAGAACATTCCGGCCTTGCCGCCGGTGGCCGCCAACAACATGCAGATTGCACCGGAAAACACTCAGTCGCTGTTTGCCGTGCGTCACCAGTTGGCCGATCTTGGTTTTCAGGAAGTAATCAATTTCAGCTTCATCGAGTCGGCCTGGGAGCAGGATTTCTCGAACAACAGCGATCCGATCAAGTTGCTGAACCCGATCGCCAGCCAGTTGAACGTGATGCGCTCGTCGCTGATCGGCGGCTTGCTGGCCAATGTCCGCTACAATCTGAACCGCAAGACGGGCCGCGTGCGCCTGTTCGAGATCGGCGCGATCTTCAAGCGCAACCTGGATGCCTTGAACGGTCCCTTGACGGTGGCCGGCTACGATCAGCCCAAGCGGGTTGCCGCGATCGCCTATGGTCCGCTGCAAGACGAGCAATGGGGCGTTGCCACGCGCAGCGTCGATTTCTTCGACATCAAGGCCGACCTTGAAGCGTTGTTCGCGCCGCGCGTGCTGCGTTTTGAAAAAATCGAACATCCGGCCTTGCATCCGGGCCGCTCGGCCAGCGTCGCCATCGATGGCCGGGTGATCGGTTTCATCGGCGAGCTTCATCCGCGCTGGTTGCAAAAATATGAACTGGCGCTGGCGCCGGTCTATTTCGAGGTCGATGCAGCTGCCTTGCAGCAACGCCGCGTGCCCGCCTACCAGGAAATTTCAAAGTTTCCGGGCGCCACGCGCGATTTGGCGCTGGTCGTCAAGCAAACGCTGCCGGCACAGGATCTGCTTGACGCGCTGCTCGATGAAGTACAGTCGAATGCGCTTTGCAAGATGGTGCAAGCCATTGTTTTATTTGATGAATATCGTGGCAAGGGGTTGTCTTCGGATGAAAAAAGCCTTGCTTTCCGGATTGGCTTGCAAGATACTCAACACACGCTGCAAGATGAAGTTGTCGATGTCGCGATGGCTGCATTGATCGATGCGGCAACGCAAAAGCATGGCGCCATCCTGCGTTCTTGAGCAATCAAGCCGAAGCAGTCAAGCGCAGCAGCGGCAACATGAATAATAATAACAACAGGCGGTCCGGCGGCTTTCAAAGGGCCGGGCCTGACAGCATCGATAGACTAGGCAGGGCACGAAAATTAATAATACCGACGTTGACTCAGCTGTACTTCAATCGGCATTGACCGCCGACCTGCATCGGGCGATGCAGGTGGCCAAAGTGCGCCATGACGCAGAGCAGAATCTGCCGACGCTGACCAAAGCCGAATTGGCTGAACTGTTGTTCGAGCAAGTCGGCTTGAACAAGCGTGAAGCGAAGGAAATGGTTGAAACATTTTTCGACGAAATCCGCAATGGACTGGAGCGCGGGGAGGCGGTCAAGCTATCGGGCTTCGGCAACTTCCAGTTGCGCGACAAGCCGCAACGGCCGGGCCGCAATCCGAAGACGGGGGAAGAAATCGCCATCACCGCACGCCGGGTGGTGACATTTCACGCCAGCCAGAAGTTAAAAGGCATGGTTGAAGAGATCAATCCGCCGGCACGCCCGGCTTAAGTGAATTTTCGTGAATCTTCGATGTTAGTCCCGATGAACGGGCCCAGGATGAACGATCGCATCAGCAAGACTGACTCCATCATTTTACCGGCCATTCCCGCCAAGCGTTATTTCACGATCGGCGAGGTCAGCGACCTGTGCGGCGTGAAGCCGCATGTGTTGCGTTATTGGGAGCAGGAATTCACGCAATTAAAGCCGGTCAAGCGGCGCGGCAACCGGCGCTATTACCAGCATCACGAAGTGCTGCTGGTGCGCCGCATCCGCGAACTGCTGTATGAGCACGGTTTTACGATCAGTGGCGCGCGCAACCGGCTCGATCATCGGCTTGTCGCGCAAACGCCGGCCCCGTGCAATACCGATTCTGCGCTGCCTGTACTGGAACAGCCCCTGGATCGCCATTTCATTCGCAGCGAACTGCTGGGCATACTGGCCTTGCTCAAGCCGGGTTAAGCAGGCGCCTGCGCGCAGCCGGGACTGGTCGTCCTTCAGGCGCCATCAAAGATGAGGAAACAATGATACGCGTTGCCATTTGCGACGATCACCAGATCGTCAGAGCGGGATTTAAACAGATTTTTTCATCGTCAGGCGACTTCAGTGTCGTCGCCGAAGCGGGCACCGGGCGCGAAGCGCTCGAGATCGCGCGCAGTGAAATTTGCGACGTGCTGTTGCTCGACATTGCGATGCCGGACCAGAGCGGCATCGACATCCTGCGCACGATCCGCAAGGGCCAACCCGATCTGCCGGTATTGATCCTGAGCGGCTATCCGGCCCAGCAATACGCGCTCAATCTGTTCAAGATGGGCGCCAATGGCTATCTGAACAAGGAGTGCGACGCCGATGAATTGATGACGGCGGTGCGCACAGTGTTCCAGGGCCGGCGCTACGTCAGTGCCATCGTGGGCGAACTGCTGGCGCAAAGTTTTGACCGCGCTTCGAACGCGGCGCTGCATACCGAATTATCGGATCGGGAGTTTCAGGTTTTTCTGCATCTGGCGCGCGGCGCGACCGTGTCCGACATCGGCCTGACCTTGTCGCTCAGCATCAAGACCGTCAGCACCTACCGCACCCGCGTGATGGAAAAGATGGCCTTGCAATCGAACAGCGACCTGACCTATTACGCGATGAAAAACAATCTGCTCGATTGACTGCGGTTCGGCCGGGACGGCCACGCCGTATTGCCGCACGCTTGGATCTGGGCCCGGTGTACCCAGTGCCGGCACGGACTATAATTGGCATGCTCGCCAGTAACATTGCCGGCATTGAACCTTGCCAAGGATGGTATCAGGATGTATTTTTCCGTAGAACCAGCACCGCGCTACCGTCTTCCGCTGTACAAAACCATCTTGTGCGCCACTTGCGTGCTGATCCTGATCGCCAACGGCGTCAGCCTGTTCCAGAACCTGCAGTCGCTCAAGGGCGCCAATTTCCTGATCGGTCAAACTGCGCGCGTGGCCGATCGCTTGCAATACCTGAATTTGCTGGTCATGGATGCTGAAAGCAGCTTGCGCGGCTATTTCCTGTCAGGCTCTGACATTTATCTGGGACCGTCGAAGACGATCGTGGCCGAAGTCGAGGATGAATTCAATGAACTAAAGGCTTTGCTGTCGGACAACCCGTCGCAACTCAAGAATCTGACCCAATTGCAGGTGCTGGTGCGGCGCAAGATCGCCAACATGAACCAAGCGGTCGATGTCTACAAAGAGGGCGGTTTGAATGAAATCGTCAAGATCGCACAGTTGAGCGATGAGCGTGCCACGCTCGATGAGATCCGCCTGCAGGTGGTGATCATGACACAGGAACAGAACGAGACGCTGGCCGCGCGCAGCGCACAATTTTACAGCGAATATCAGAAAGCCTTGATACTCGGCGTCGGCATCAACGCCATCGCCATTATCGTGCTGATCATGTTCTACCTGCTGGTGCGCAACAGTTTGCGCAAGCGCGAGGAAGTCGAGCACGCACTGAAGATCGCCAACGAGAGCCTGGAATCGACGGTCGAAATAAGGACCGAACAATTGTCGGTGCTATCGCGTCACTTGATCAACGTCAGCGAGGAAGAGAAAGTCCGGCTGTCGCGCGAATTGCACGATGAAATGGGGGCCAACCTGACCGCGATCAGCATGGATCTGGCGGCCGTGACCCGACACTTGCTGACCAGCGAGCCAACCCTGGCGGCCCAACTGCAGCGGGCCAAGGTTGCGTTGATCGAAGCGATCAATCAGAAGCGCCGCATCATCGAAAACCTGCGCCCCAGCTTATTGGATAATTTGGGCTTGAACGCGGCCATCGAAAGCTATTGCGACGATTTCAGCCGCATGAGCAAAGTCAAATGCGCAGTCGATATCGATGCCGACATCGACAACAACGAATCGACGCTGGCAATCGCCTTGTTTCGCATCGTGCAGGAATCGCTGACCAACATCATGAAATATGCGAAGGCGGGCACGGTCACGGTCACGCTCAAGCGCGACGCCAACGCTTTGGTGCTGCGCATTATCGATGATGGCGTCGGGATTCCGAAGGAGTCCGAGGCGAAGCCGATGTCGCACGGCTTGCTGGGCATGCGCGAGCGCGCCTTGCTGCTCGGTGGTACTTTCGCAGTGCGGCGCGGCAGAAACGACAAAGGCACTTGCGTCGAAGCCTGCATTCCCTTGCCGCAGCGCGCGCTTAATGTCTAGCAGGTCGTCGCATCTTGCAGCAGGCACTGGTATTGCGTCTTGATAACTTTGTAGCATTCGCCGGCCTGACGTTCCAGGCCCTCGCGGTCGAGCACGGTGATATTGCCGCGACGGTACTGGATCAAGCCGTCGTCCTGCAGTTTTCCTGCCGCCGCAGTGATGCTTTCGCGGCGTACGCCCAGCATCACCGAAATCAATTCCTGCGTTACCTTCAGCGCGTTCGAGGGCGAGCGGTCGAGCCGGTCGAGCAACCAGCGGCACAGCTTTTGTTCAATCGAACTGTGGCGCCCGCCCACGGCGTTTTGCGCCATTTGGGTAAATAGCGCACTGGTATAGCGCATCAACAACTGGGGCAGCGCGCCGCCCTGATTGAATGCCTCGCGCAGATACCTGGTCTTCAAGCGATAACCGTAACCGGGGCTTTGCACGATCGCACTGCACATCGCGCGCTCGCCCATGAACAGCGAGACGCCGACCACGCCTTCGTGTCCGACTACCGCGATTTCGGTCGTGGCGCCGTCTTCCATCACGTACAGCAATGAGACGATGGCGTTGGTCGGAAAATAGACATGCTCCAGCGTGCAGCCGTATTCGAACAGCTCCTTGCCGAACGGCAGGGCAACGAGTTCGATGTGTTCAAACAGATTTTCAAGCACGTCGTGCGGCAGGGCGGCAAGCAATGCATTTTGCTGCGTGCCGCTGTAACTCACTACTGGCCGGGACGCAAGCGTGAATTTTTGCGATCCGACTGGCATGGCATGGGGGAGAGCGCGCGTTTTTTGCGTAAGTCCTGGGTTGTTCATTTTTTTCCTCTCGGGCTTCAATAAATACCACGGGGCGTTCTGCGTCGGTTGGCCCGAACGGATCAAGCCGCTCCGGTCGCCACGTTCAGCAGAACGCGTTGGTAATACTTTAAGCGCTTATGTCATTGGCGAACATAAGATGGAAAGTCGCCCCTGTGTAGGCATGTTGCACGACATTTTGTAAGTCCAGTCCTACGTCGATGTCATTGATTGGAAATGCTCAATCCTGCGGCGCCGCTTCCAGCGTGCAACGGCCGACTGCCTGCGCTAGATGGCCGGTTGCGTCGTGCAGACGGTCGGACCGGAACGCCCTTTTTTTTGCATGGAAAACATCGCGCATATGCCACATGATGAAAAAAAACAGGCGCATTTGAAGTCTAGTTCAAATAGTTTAAAAATGTCAGGTTTCATCGATTTTTATTCTGGAAATTGCAAGCCGGCAGGGCTATCATTGATTCACATATTTTGATGATAGCGCTTGCGCAGTTGCAGACATTGTCAGTAAAAATAAAAATTTGAGCAGATGGCAAGCAAGGAATTAGCGACCGGTCTTGAGGGCATGATTTTTTCTCGGCCCCAAATTGCGGTGCAACTGGCCTGTCGATCTAAAATATTGGCCGAAACCCGGGCCTTCAGGCCGGGGCATTCAACTTTCGCCCTTTTTTATGGGACAAGGTTTCAACCTTAAGTCAGATTCAAGATGAAACGCGGCGCACACGGTTTTTCACTTATTGAAATCATGATCACAGTCGTCATCGTCGGCATATTGAGTGCGGTGGCGCTGCCCTCGTACCGCGATTATGTGACGCGCAGTCGCCTGACCGACGCCTTTGCCGCACTCGGTGCGGCGCAGGCCGGGGCGGAACAGTTCTGGTCCAATGAGCACACATTCGCCGGCTTCGATGGCGCCTTGTCATTTCCGCCCGCGACGGCCAATTTCAGCTATGTGCTGACGACGGCGACGGCCTCGACCTATACGATTCGAGCGGTCGGTGCCGGCCCGGTCGCCGGTTTTCTCTATAGCGTCGATCAAAGCGGCGTGCGCGCCACCTTGGGCGTGCCCAGCGGCTGGACCTTGAATGGTGCGTGCTGGAGTGACCGCAGGGATGGATCATGTTCCCATTAACTGCCAGAGTATGCAGAGTGTGCGGCTTCACGCTGATCGAGGTCATGGTCGTGCTGGCGATCCTGGGCACGCTGCTCGCCTTCGGCGTGCCGCGCATGACGCTGTGGTCTTTGTCGAGCAAGGCCGCAGGAGCCACCGAATTCTATGCCGAAGGCTTCAAGCTGGCGCGTTTGCAGGCGCTGGGCCGTAATGCGGCCAGCCGCATCGTGCTGACGACGAACGCCGGCAATGGCCAGATGGATTGGCAAGTCGACCTGTGTTTTCCGGCGCCGGGTGTGCCATGCAGCAATGAAAGCGGGAATTGGTCGAGCACCACGGCGCCTGCCGCCGGCGATCCGGAAGGTGCAGCCGGCGCCACGTCGGTATTTCGCTCCGCCAGCGCCTTGCCCCCGGCCGCGATATTACAGCCCAGCGCGCTGCCCGAGGGCAGCAGCAGCGTCTATTTCACTGCGTCAGGTTGGGTCGATACCGACTTCGGGCAGCGCTTGAACCGAATTCAGTTTGACCCGATCGCGAGCCATGCCGGGCGTTTGCATGCGTCGGCGCTGGTCGTCGGGCTGGCCGGCAGCGTCATCAAATGCGATCCTGGCGCTGGCGCCGGCGATGCCAGGACTTGTCCGCCATGAGCTACAGCTTGCACACCCGGCGCAGGCAACGCGGCGTAGTCTTGCTGGAAGCGCTGCTGGCGACGCTAATCCTGGCCATCGGCTTGCTGGGCGCCATCGGGTTGCAGGCAAGAGCTTATTCCGCGTTGTCGGATGCCAGTATGCGCGGCGAAGCGGCGATCGCTTCTGAGCGGCTGCTGGGCACGATGAGCAACGACTGGCTGAATCTGGCTGACTATGCGCTGGCGGCCAATGCGGCGCCGTCGGCCCGGATCGCTTCCTGGCATGCCGCCACGCTGGCGGCTGTGCCCGGCGCGACGATCACGATCACGTTGACGCCAACGGTGGATTTGAGCCGCACCGAGGTGTTGGTGACGATCAGCTGGACGCGCAAGGCCGGTGCGCCTGTCAACACGCATCGCATCACCGCTTACATGGCCCTGTCATGACGACCATGACAGGGCGACGAAACCCGCGCTTCAGTAGCACGCGCGGCTTCTCGCTGGTCGAATTAATGGTCAGCATCGTCGTCGGTATGCTGGCGCTGATGTTCGCCACGCGCCTGGTGGTCAGCTCCGAACAAAACAAGCAAACCTCGCTGGGCGGTTCGGATGCGATGCAAAACGGCATGCAGGCGCTATTTTCAATCAGCAATGACGCCGCGCAGGCTGGCTGGGGCTTGAACGATCCTTTGGTGACCGGATGCAATACGGTGTTCTTCGACAGCGGCGGCTTCGTGCTGGCGCCGGCGGCGCGCGGGGGCGCCACTGTCACGCCGCTGGCGGCGGCCGTGATCGAATCGAACGGGGCCAATCCGGATCGCTTGACGCTGTATTCCGGCAGCTCGATCAGTGGCACCGGCACCTTGCGCATTATCAAGAACTATGGCGGGGAAGCAACGATTAAAATCGACCGCGTGCCGTACGGCTTTGCGCTCGGCGACGTGATCCTGGTCGTGCCGGAAGTGGCGGGCGCAGCCAGGTGCGCGCTGGCCCAGATTGCGATTGATCCGCGCCTGCTGGCGCAACCGCCGAGCCCGCAGCAGCTCAATATCGCCGCCGGCGCCGGGGATCATGCCCGCTACAATGCCGGCGCGCTCCGCGTGTCTTATTCCAATGGCCTGGCTCGCCTGTTCAACCTCGGGCCTGCGGCGGCGCTGTCGTTCCACACCTGGTCGATCCAGGGCGGCTTCCTGCAACTGCGCGCGACCGACCTGATTGGCGCCGGCGCCACCGCCGCGACCGTACAAGACAATGTGGTGTCGCTGAAGGCGCAATACGGCTTCGATACCCGCATCGGAGCCGCGTTTGCGCCAGCATCGGGCTTGCAGCTTGCCCGCTGGTCAGGCGTGATGATCGATGCCGATGGCGATGGCGTGATCGGCGGTGCCGGCGATTACCAGCGCGTAATCGCATTGCGCATCGCGGTCGTGGCGCGCAGCAAGCATCCGGAACGCGCCGATGCCGGCGGCGTGTGCCGGGCAACGTTGAGCGCGCCGATCGTGTTTTCGCGCGCCGAGCCATTCGGCGTGGCGGCGCTGCCGGTGCAGGTCAATGTTGCGATCCCTGCCGATGGCGTCGACTGGAAATGCTACCGCTATCGGGTGTTCGAAACCATTGTCCCGCTGCGCAACGCCGGCTGGAGGCCAGAGTGAGCACGCACATGCGCAAGCTGCGCGCGCGCGGCGTGGCGCTGCCGGTGATGATGATCATGCTGACGGTGATGCTAATTTCCAGCATCTATCTGCTCAGGTCCAGCCTGTCGAGCACGTTCTTGACGTCCAACCTCGCTTACGATGCTGCGCTGACCAAGGCGGCCGACCTTGGCCTGTTGACCGGTTTTCAGTGGTTGAAAGACACGGCGATGGCGAACAAGGCGCTGCTCGACGACGACAGCGCCGGCAACGCCTACGTGGCCACGTTCGACACCACACAAAGCACTTCCAGTCCCGAATTCTGGGTCGGATCGATCACGCTGGTGCAGGACGGCAACCGCATCGAATATGTGATACACCGCATGTGCGCATTGAAGGGCGCTTACGACAAGCCCAGCAATAGCTGCATGCAGACCGCCCCGAATCTGTCCAGCCTGGGCAATGCAGTGCCGCTGGGCGCGAGCCTGGCGTCGGACAGCACCACTTTGGCGGGAGCACCGCAGGTGCATTACATCGTGACGGCCAGAATTTTCGGCGCGCGCGGCAGCCATGTCGTGAACCAGGCCGTGGTGCTGATCGGCGCTTGAACAAAGGATATCCATGAACATCACATTTTCCGCCGCACCAAGAAAGATCGCTTTGCCGGGCGTGTTATCGGCGACCTTGCAAGCGATGCTGTTGAGTGCGCTGTTGACGACGATCTTGCCGGCCTCGGCCGCCGTGACCAACATCGCCCAGGTACCGTTGCTGAACATCGAGGGCACCGGCTCGGTCAAGCCCAATTTGATGCTGTTGTTCGATAATTCCGGCTCGATGGACCAGGCTTATACGCCGGACTACGTCAACGACAACCTGTGCCGCACCAATGCGCTGTTATCAAGCGGCACGACCGCTTGCACGGTCGGTCATCCGCCCTTCATGAGTCCGGATTTCAATAAACAATATTACAATCCGAACATCCGTTATTCGGCCCCGATCAAGGCCGATGGCAGCTATTACGATGCCATGACGGCGGCCAACACGATCAACTGGAGCGCCGTTACCGGTGACGGTTTTGGCGCCCGCAAGACCAACATGTTCGGCAATGTGATCACGACGACGAACCTGGTCAGCGGCTTTCCCGACTTGAAGTGGTGTGATCCTCTGAATGACAGTTCCTGCAGGGAGAATACGGCGACCTACACCTACCCGAACAATCAGTTTCGCAGCCCATCGGCCAAGCTCGGCAATCCGTATTACTACACGATCGGCGTGGCTGAATATTGCACCGATGACTTGATGCAGAACTGCAAATCGACCTCGGTGGGAGCGCCAGCGCCGGCCGGCTATCCGGTGCCGGCAAAGGTGCGCTGGTGTAACAGCACGGCGTTGACCGCTTGCCAGGGCAAGCGCGTGGGCGCTTATCTCTACCCGCGCTACTCGACGGCGTCGGGTGCGGCCTCCTCTTATGGCACGATCGCGATCGGTGCATCGTTGGCGGCGACATCGCTGTCCATTAATAGCGTGACGATTCCCGATCCGAGCACGGTGCGCACGATCACCAATGGTGCGGTTGCTGCCATCAACGGCACCGATACGGCGGCCAAGCAGCAGGCGACAGCCAGCGCGCTGGCCGCTTCGATCATCGCCAAAACTGGCTTGACCAACCAGTACTGGGCATGCGTGAACACGCCGCTGAACGCGCCTACCGTGTCAGCCTGCTCGACCTTTGGCATTGCGCTGGGCGGCGACAATGTCGTCGCGGTGATTCCGGTCTTGTGCAGCAGCCCGAAATCGCTTGCCAATTGCACGGTCATCAATGATGGTTCGCGCGCCGGCTGGGGCATCAGCGCCAACGTTAGCAGCACGATCATCAATGCCGGCACCGACTATGTGGCGCCGACCGCGTTGTTAAGCATCAGCGGCACCAGCGGCAGCGGCAGTCCGACCCCGACGCTCGCTTCGATCAGCTACAAGGGCTCGGTATTGGCGAACAATATCATTATCGGCAGGGGCAGCAGCGCCGCCACCGCCGCCACCCGGATCGTCACTGCGATCGGCACCTCCGGCCTGGTGCGCGCCTATGTCGGCGGCAGCGCGATCACGTCGCTGTGCGCGGCGCAAACCAACACCCGGGTTTGCCTGGTCGAGTCCAATGGCGCCGCCAACGGCGGCATCGTCGCTGCAGGCAGCCTCAGCAATGCCGGAACGATGAGCTTCGGCGTCGCCGCCGCAAGCGGTCATGTCGCTGCGGTGGCAGCCGTCGTCGATACGATCCCGGTCGCGACGACGGCGCTAGCCGCGCCCAGCACGTTTGTGCGCACCGACATCGTGGCCAGTCGGGATGCGTATCCGGCGCCGTTGGAGCGCACCGATTGCGTGGCCAGCCCAGGTTCTTGCTCGTATGCCGAGGAAATGACCAATTTCGCCAACTGGTATGCGTATTACAAGACCCGCCTGCAATTGATGAAGGTCGCGGTCGGCGTTGCCTTTGCACCGTTGACGAGCAATTACCGTGTCGGTTATGTGAAATTGTCGGTGGCCGGCGCCGGCGGGGCGATCGATATCAAGCCGACCGAATT